>ERZ808262.473-NODE-473-length-18750-cov-2.625996_pt1 | contig 18750 bp, 18 predicted proteins | sample MGYA00520895_ERZ808262 | MGnify/ENA primary metagenome ERZ808262 (study PRJEB31516, sample SAMN03275588) | gut metagenome | biome: mammalia-associated habitat; material: feces | host: Papio cynocephalus | place: Kenya | collected 2012-08-02 ... | reverse complement strand
GACCTGCGCATGAGCCTGCATTTTGACCTGATTAAATTCAATACCATGTTAGAGCAGGTACGAAAGCATACGGAAAATGTGGACGGGCTATTTTACACCATTGGCTACTTAGATGCCATGGTTGCCATCGGGGAATACCGGGCATCCTTACAGAACGGATACTGCATTCCGGTGCTGCAGGAGGAAAAAGAACCGTTTCTTAGCATGGAAGAAGGGTATCACCCGCTGCTTGACAACCCGGTGAAAAATTCCATAGAAGCGAAGAACGGCATTTTGCTGACCGGCTCCAATGCGTCCGGTAAATCCACCTTCTTACGGACGGTGGCAATTTCCGCCATTCTTGCCCAGACCATTCACACGGTACCGGCAAGGCAGTACCGGGCAGGGTATTTCCGCATTATGTCCGCCATGTCCTTAAGCGACGATATTTTATCGGGCGAGAGCTATTATATTGTGGAAATCCGGGCTATAAAGAGAATAATGGACACCATCCGGGAAAAAGGGCATGTGCTCTGTTTTGTGGATGAAGTGCTGCGCGGCACCAACACCGTGGAGCGAATTGCGGCAGGCACGGAAATTTTACGGAAGCTTCTGACAAACCATACCCTGTGCTTTGCAGCCACCCACGATTTGGAACTGACGGAGCTTTTAAAAGACAGTTACGACAATTATCATTTTGAAGAAGAGGTAAAAGACGGGGATGTGCATTTTAACTACCGGCTGATGAACGGCAGGGCAACTACCCGTAACGCCATCAAGCTGCTTTCCGCTTTCGGCTATGACGAGGACATCATAAAGGGCGCCGGCAGGAGAGCGGATGAATTCCTGCAGACGGGACAGTGGAAGTAAAGAAGCGACAGAATAGGAAGCAGAATAAGCACAGATAAAGCGAAATGAAAAACGGAAACGAAAGGATAGAAAGAAGCATATGAAAGTTACGTTATATTCGGACGGTTCGGCGAGGGGCAACCCGGAAGGACCGGGAGGCTACGGCACGGTACTGCAGTTTGTGGATGCCAAAAACACCCTGCATGAGAGAGAATACAGTGCCGGCTACAAAAAGACCACCAACAACCGCATGGAGCTGATGGGCGTGATTACCGGGCTGGAAGCACTGACAAAGCCCTGTGAGGTAACCGTTATTTCCGACTCCAAGTATGTGACGGATGCGTTCAATGCGCACTGGGTGGACAACTGGAAGAAAAACAACTGGCGGACAAGCACCAAGCAGCCGGTTAAAAACAAAGAACTTTGGGAACGACTGTTAAAGGCTATGGAGCCCCATTCGGTGACCTTTGAATGGGTGAAAGGGCACAACGGACACCCGGAAAACGAAAGATGCGACAGGCTCGCCACCACGGCAGCGGATGGGGAGATACTTCTTGACGATGACGGAGGTTCGTTGCTATAATAGAACTTACATGAAAAAGTGGAAGGGATGAGAATTATGGCATTTATCAATTCATTTTTAAGTTATCTTCTTGTTTTCTTTGTATTCTGCATCATTGGCGGATTTGGCATTTTCATGGGCATTACTTTACGGAAACGGAAAAACACCAAGGAAGAAAATCAGAATAAAGAGGCAGAAGCCGTACAATAACCATGGACACATGGCAGCAGGCTCTGAAAAAGGACTGACAAGAATCCGGCAAAACTGGGTTCTTTTTTGTCTTGCCGGGGGATAAAAATATGCCAAAGAGCGAAAACCAGAAACAGAAACTTCTGTATATTATAAAGATTTTGCAGGAGTATACGGACGAAGACCATGTAATCAGTACGAAGGATTTGATTGAAAAGCTTCGGGCAAACGACATAAGCGCCGAAAGAAAAAGCATTTATGCGGATATTCAGTGTCTGCAGGATTTCGGCTTTGACATCATGCAGAAAAAAGGGAAGACGGAGAGCGGTTATTACCTTGCCAGCAGAGAGTTTGAACTGGCGGAGTTAAAGGTTTTGGTGGATGCCGTGCAGTCCTCCCGCTTTGTGACGGAAAAAAAGTCAAGAGAGCTGATACATAAATTGGAGAAACAGGCGAGCACCTACCAGGCACGCCAGCTTCACAGACAGGTGAAGGTGCTGGGACGTGTGAAAACGGAAAACGAAAAAATCTATTACAGCGTGGACACCATTTATACGGCAATCGACGCGGACAGACAGATTTCCTTTTCCTATCTGGAATGGACGACCACGAAGATGCTAAATCCCCGCCGGAACGGCAAAACCTACGTGGTGAGCCCGCTGGCGCTTATCTGGGATGATGAAAATTATTATCTGGCGGCATATGATGCGGAAGCGGACTGCATAAAGCACTACCGCGTGGACAAAATGAAGAACACGAAGGTGGAGGAGAAAAAGCGCGAGGGACAGGAGTTCTTTAACATGGACCCGGCGGAGTATTCCAAAAGCACGTTCGGAATGTTCGGCGGCGAAGAGGAACAGATTACCCTGCTTTTGCCGAAAAAACTGATTGGCGTCATCATGGACCGGTTCGGCAGGGAAACGGATGTGCGGGTAGTGGAAAACGATAAAATCCGTGTGCACATCAAAGCCGCCGTCAGCGGACAGTTTTTCGGCTGGCTGACCGGTTTGGGAGAAGGCGTGCAGATAGCGTCCCCGACAGAAGTGAGGGAGCGCTATAAACAGTGGCTGAAGGATATGCTTGCCGCGCAGGAAAACACGGAAGAATAGAGAAAGAGCGAAAGAGAAAGAAGGAAAAAAACATGCTTGCAGCAGACAGAACGAAGCAGTTTGAAAGCGGTATTTTCCAGCTTTTGAACGACAAGAAAAACGAAGTGGAAAAGGCAGGGAAAAAGGTTTACAACCTGTCCGTGGGAACCCCCGATTTTAAGCCGGCGCCCCATATTGTGGCAGCAGTGGCGGAAGCCGCAAAGAAGCCGGAAAACTATAAATACGCCCTGGCGGATATACCGGAGCTTGTTAAGGCTGTGCAGGAAAGATTTGCAAAAAGATACGATGTTACTTTGGAAGCGGATGAAATCATGAGCGTTTACGGTTCCCAGGAGGGTATCAGCCACATCGGCCTGTCCTTATTTAACGAAGGCGACCTGGTACTGGTTCCCGACCCCGGATATCCCGTATTCTCCATCGGACCTCTGTTAGCCGGTGCGGATGTGGAATGCTATGAGTTACTGCCGGAGAACCATTATCTGCCGGATTTGGATGCTCTGAGCGAAAAATACGGAAACAAAATCAAGTGCATGATTGTTTCCTATCCCTTAAATCCCATATGCAAGTGTGCACCCCGTGAATTTTACGAAAAGCTGATTGCATGGGCAAAGAAGAATGATATTTTAATCATTCACGACAATGCCTATTCCGATATTATTTACGACAGCAGAAAGGGCATTTCCATTCTGTCCGTCCCCGGAGCCAAGGACTGTGCTGTGGAATTTTATTCCCTGTCCAAATCCTTCAACTACACCGGAGCCAGAATGAGCTTTTTAGTGGGCAATAAGGACGTGGTAGCTACTTTTAAAAAGCTCCGTTCCCAGATTGACTACGGTATTTTCCTGCCGATACAGTACGGCGCCGTAGCAGCCCTGACCGGTCCGGATGACTGTGTGAAGGAGCAGCGGGCGAAATACGAGGAAAGAAGAAACGCCCTCTGCGACGGTCTTACTTCCATCGGCTGGAAAGTGGAAAGAAGCGAAGGCACCATGTTTGCATGGGCAAAAATCCCCGATGCGTATACGGATGACTTTGCCTTTGTTATGGAACTCTTAGAAAAAACAGGCGTGCTCTGCACCCCGGGCAGCAGCTTCGGCAAGCTGGGAGCCGGTCACGTAAGATTTGCCCTCACATTACCCGTAGAAACCATAAACGAAGCCGTGGAAGCCATTGACAAGAGCGGAATTTTAAAATAAAATACCAAACTTTTGCATACGATTATTGGTATAAGGATTTCAGGATTTCCGATTGACTTTTTGACGGGGCTTTCTTATACTAAGAATACATCACTAAATATGGTGACAGACAAATGAAAAACACACCATATATTGTGAAACAAAGGAAAGCGGGGGAAACAGCGCCATGAGTATTGAAGTGGAGCAGATGGGCGAAGACACAACCGATTACGGTGCCCAGTTTAAGACAAAAAGAGATGTGAAGGTCGTTAAAAAGGACGGCAGCAAAGAGACATTTAACGTGCAGAAGGTAGTGAATGCCGTTGGCAAGAGCGCTTACCGTGCACTGACCAAATTTACAGAAGAAGAAAAACGTCATATCTGCCAGTATGTGGTAGAAAAGGTGGACGAGCTTGAGCAGGATGAAATTCCCATTCCCATCATGCACAACATCGTGGAAAGCGCTCTGGAGCAGGTAAAGCCCATTGTAGCAAAGAGCTACCGGGATTACCGCAACTACAAGCAGGATTTCGTGCGTATGCTGGACGATGTATACAAAAAGAGCCAGTCCATCATGTATATCGGGGACAAGGAAAACGCCAATACGGACTCTGCGCTGGTTTCCACCAAGCGTTCCCTGATTTTCAACCAGTTAAACAAAGAGCTTTACCAGAAGTTCTTTATGACAACGGAGGAAATCCAGGCATGCCGCGACGGTTATATTTATGTGCATGACATGTCCGCCAGAAGAGATACCATGAACTGCTGTCTGTTTGACGTGGAAAATGTGTTGTCCGGCGGCTTTGAAATGGGCAATATCTGGTACAATGAGCCGAAGACCCTGGACGTGGCGTTTGACGTCATCGGCGATATTGTGCTCAGTGCGGCAAGCCAGCAGTACGGCGGATTTACCGTACCCAGCGTGGACAATATCTTGGAGCCTTACGCAGAAAAATCCTACAAAAAATACATTGAAAAATACAAGAGACTGGGAATTGATGACGATACGGCGGAGGCAGAAGCCTATGCGGACGTGGTAAGAGAATTTGAACAGGGCTTCCAGGGCTGGGAGTACAAGTTCAACACCGTTGCCAGCAGCCGCGGCGACTATCCGTTCATTACCGTTACGGCAGGTACCGGCACCGGCAGATTTGCCAAGCTGGCTACCATTTCCATGCTGAATGTCAGAAGAAGAGGACAGGGCAAAAAGGAATGCAAGAAGCCGGTTCTGTTCCCTAAGATTGTCTTTTTATACGATGAAAACCTGCATGGTCCCGGCAAGCCGCTGGAGGATGTATTTGAAGCCGGTGTGGCATGCTCCGCAAAGACCATGTATCCCGACTGGCTGTCCCTGACCGGCAAAGGCTATGTGGCAAGCATTTACAAGCAGTACGGAAAAATCATTTCTCCCATGGGCTGCCGTGCGTTCCTTTCTCCCTGGTATGAAAGAGGGGGCATGCATCCGGCGGACGATAAGGATGTGCCCGTATTTGTGGGCCGTTTCAACATCGGTGCGGTTTCCCTGCATCTGCCCATGATTCTGGCAAAGTCCAGACAGGAGAGCAAGGATTTTTACGAAGTGCTGGATTACTATTTACAGTTAATCCGCCAGCTTCATATAAGGACCTATGCATACCTTGGCGAAATGAGAGCTTCCACCAACCCGCTTGCTTACTGCGAGGGAGGTTTCCTGGGCGGACACTTAAAGCTTTCCGACAAGATTAAACCGCTGTTAAAATCCGCAACCGCAAGCTTCGGCATCACCGCCTTAAACGAGCTGCAGGAGCTTTACAACGGCAAGTCCTTAGTGGAAGACGGACAGTTTGCTCTTGAGGTTATGGAGCATATCAATGCCAGGGTCAGTGAATTCAAGGAAGAGGACGGCAATCTGTATGCCATTTACGGCACACCCGCAGAAAACCTCTGCGGTCTGCAGATTAAGCAGTTCCGTAACAAATACGGTATTATCGAGGGCGTTTCCGACAGAGAATATGTCAGCAACTCTTTCCACTGCCATGTAACGGAGGACATTACTCCCATCCAGAAGCAGGACATTGAGGAAAGATTCTGGAATTTGAGCAACGGCGGCAAAATCCAGTACGTGAAATACCCCATTGATTACAATATTGAGGCAGTGAAGACCTTAATCAGAAGAGCCATGGACATGGGCTTCTACGAAGGTGTTAATCTTTCCCTTGCTTACTGCGATGACTGCGGTCATCAGGAACTCGAAATGGATGTATGTCCCAAGTGCGGAAGCAGAAACTTAACCAAGATTGACAGAATGAATGGTTACCTGTCTTATTCCAGAGTACACGGGGACACCCGCTTAAACGAGGCAAAAATGGCAGAAATCGCAGAAAGGAAGAGCATGTAACGGTCTTATGAGATATCATAATATTACCAAGGACGATATGTTAAATGGAGATGGTCTGCGCGTCGTTCTGTGGGTAGCAGGCTGCAGTCATTGCTGCGAACAGTGTCAGAATCCCATTACCTGGGACCCGAACGGGGGACTTTTGTTTGATGAGGAAGCCAAAAAGGAAATTTTTGACCAGTTGGATAAACCCTATATTTCCGGCATCACTTTTTCCGGCGGGGACCCTTTACATCCGGCAAACCGTCTGGATGTGAGAAATTTCATGGCGGAAATCAAGGAGAAGTACCCGAACAAGACAATCTGGCTGTACACGGGCGACTCCTGGGAAAATATCCTGTATTATCCCATGATGCAGTACGTGGACGTAGTAGTGGACGGCGAATTTCATATCGGAGAGCTGGATACCAAGCTTCTCTGGAAGGGCAGTAAAAACCAGAGAGTCATAGATGTCCAGAAAACCCTGCAGCAGCCGGACCCCTTACTTCCGGTCCTGCACTGCGGAGATTACGAATAGACGACAATTAAATTGTGACGGCACAAGACGGTAAGATACCGGAAAGGCTATAGGTCACTGAAAGGCATGGATGGCAGAATGCAGAAAATTGCACAGTTTTTTAAGGTTTCCAAAGAAAATTACATACAGGCGCTTATGGGAGATTTTCCCGCATACGACGAATCGGCAGCGGAAAAAATATATGAAGAATTAAAACTTCCCATGCGGGCAACCAAAGGAAGCGCGGGCTATGATTTTTACGCACCGTTTTCCTTCGCACTGGCACCGGGTGAAACCATTAAAATTCCCACCGGCATCCGTGCAAAAATGGAAGAGGGCTGGGTACTCCAGCTTTTCCCCAGAAGCGGACTGGGATTTAAATTCCGCCTGCAGCTTAACAATACCGTAGGCATCATTGACAGCGATTATTTCGACTCCGACAACGAAGGTCATATATTCGCCAAGATTACCAATGACTCCAACGAAGGAAAGACCCTTCAGGTGGAAGCAGGAACCGGTTTCTTACAGGGAATTTTCTTACCCTTCGGCATTACGGTGGACGATGAAGCGGATGGTATCCGCAACGGCGGCTTCGGCAGCACCACAAAATAAAATCAAAAGTATAAAATTTCTCCTTTTCGGAACACTGATAGTGATTTGGGAAGGAGATTTTTTTATGGAAAAGAAAGAGGAAATGACGGGAACCTTACGGCAGGATATGAACTACTTAAACGACCGGCTCAAGGTGGACAAAAGCTTTGACTTGATTTACCGCACCATTGAGATTGGCGGCAGGGAAGCCTGCATGTATTTTATAGATGGATTTTGCAAGGATGAGCTGATGGAGAAAATCCTGCAGTACTTCCTTGGCATCAAAGCGGATGCCATGCCGGAGGACGCCCATAAAATGTGTAAGCTCTGCATGCCCTATGTGGAGGTGGATTTAAGCGGAAAGTGGGACAACATTTTGAATAATCTGTTGTCCGGCGTATTTGTGCTGCTGATAGACGGCTATGATAAAGCAATTCTCATAGACAGCAGGGAATACCCCTCCCGGAATGTGGCGGAGCCGGATAAGGACAAGGTGCTTCGCGGCTCCAAGGACGGGTTTGTGGAAACCATTGTGTTCAATACAGCGCTTTTAAGAAGACGAATTCGCAGCACGGATTTGCGCATGGAAATGTATGCCGCCGGAAAAAGCTCCCATACGGACATTGCGGTCTGCTACATGGAGAGCCGGGTGGATAAAGCACTGCTGGATAAAATTGTCACCCGAATACAGAACATCAAGGTGGATGCGCTGACCATGAACCAGGAGAGCCTGGCGGAGTGCCTGTATGAAAAGAAGTGGTACAATCCGTTCCCGAAATTCAAATATACGGAGCGTCCCGATACCGCAGCAGCGCAGGTGCTCGAAGGAAACATCATTATCTTTGTGGACAATTCCCCATCGGCGATGATTTTGCCAACTTCCATTTTTGATGTGGTGGAAGAGGCGGACGATTATTATTTTCCGCCCATTACGGGCACATACCTGCGGCTGACGAGATTTCTTATCTTTATTCTGACGTATATTATGACGCCGACGTTTCTACTTCTTATGAATCACACGGAATGGATACCGGAAAATTTTGCATTCATTATGCTGAAGGACATGGAAAACATTCCGCTTATCTGGCAGTTCCTCATTTTAGAGCTTGCCATTGACGGCTTAAGACTGGCGGCAGTCAATACGCCCAGCATGTTAAGTACGCCGCTTTCCGTTATGGCGGCGCTGGTACTGGGAGAATTTTCCGTCAACAGCGGCTGGTTCAATTCTGAAGTTATGCTGTATATGGCATTCGTTGCCATCGCCAACTATACGCAGGCAAATTATGAATTGGGATATGCGCTGAAATTTATGAGAATACTGACGCTGATTTTAACGGCATGGCTGGATGTGTGGGGATATGCGGCAGGTGTTGTGATAACCTGTCTGGCAGTAGCCTTAAACAAAACGGTTTCCGGACAAAGCTATCTGTATCCGTTTTTACCGTTCCGCTTTAAGCTGCTTGCCAGAAGGCTGTTTAGGCTTAGGCTTCCGGATGCCAGAAAATAAGTTACTCCGCAGAAAGAAAAAGGGCGTGTGGATTTCCACACGCCTTTATGTTACCAGCTTCGTACAAACTTGTTGATATAATTGTCCAGACATTCTTCGATGACACGGATGGCTTCTTCACGGTTGCCCTTTTCGTTTACGTCGGTGGTTTTGTTTTCCAGCGCCTTGTAAACGGTGAAGAAATGCTCCATTTCTTCAATCACATGGGAGGGCAGCTCGGAGATGTCGTGGTAGCAGTTGTAATTGGGGTCGTTAAAAGGAACGGCAATAATCTTTTCGTCCTTTTTGCCGCCGTCCAGCATGGAGATGACACCGATGGGATAGGCACGTACCAGAGTCAGGGGAACCACCGGCTCCGAGCAGAGCAGCAGTACGTCCAGGGGGTCACCGTCATCGCCGTAGGTACGGGGAATAAAGCCGTAGTTGGCGGGATAGTGGGTGGAAGTATAAAGGATACGGTCCAGAATAATGTAACCGGTTTCCTTGTCCAGCTCGTATTTCGTTTTGCTTCCCTTTGGGATTTCAATAACGCAGATAAAATCCGTGGGTGTTACTCTCTTTACGTTGATGTTGTGCCAGATGTTTCCGTTAATTCCATTCATCATAAACATTCCTCCAAAATTTTAATCTAAAAATCCGAAATGTGAGAGTGCATGCAGAATGCCGTCCTCGCTGGCTTTGTCCGTTACATAGGAAACTTTGTCAAACAAAGAAGCAGGAGAGGCGTTGCCCATGGCAATGGCTGTGTGAACCGCCGTCAGCATGGGAAGGTCGTTGTTGCTGTCGCCGATGGCATAGGTGTTTTCCATGGAAATGCCGTGGTGGGCGACGATACGGGCAATGCCGGTAGCTTTGGAATAGCACTTGGGGACAAATTCCCGGAAGGTGCCGCCCCTGTCGATACAGTCAAAGTACGCATCCGAAACGGTGCGGAAAGCGGCAAGCTGGGATTCATCCTGATACCAGACCACAAATTTGTCGCAGAAAAAATCCTCTTCGGTAAGGTTCGTCCGCATGGGATAGTGGTGCACATCCCGAAAGGAACGGAAAAGCTCCGCCGCATCGGGGTGCCGGATGGGACGGGAGGTATCGAAACATACCTCATATTTGGACTCAAAAGCAATGTCTACCTCTGCCTGTCTGGCCGCACGCAGAATTTCCATGGTGAGCGTGTGCGTCTGGGAGACGTAAAGCAGTTCCTTTCCACCGCTGTACAGGTTTGTCCCGCATCCGCAGACTATGCCGTCAAATCCGATTTCCTGAAAACGCGGCTCCACATTCTGAAAGCAGCGTCCGGTGTTGATATACATCAGATGCCCGCATTCTCTTGCCCTGCGAATGGCAGAAATGCAGCTTTCGGGAATGGTGCCGTCGGTTTCTTTTGTCAGTGTTCCGTCAATGTCAAAAAAGATAATTTTTTTCATACCTGTATTATAAATTTAACGGACATAAAAGTCAAAAAATATGTAAAAGGATTTGCAAAAAGCAGAAAATTAGTGTGTTCAAAGTGTGCATTTTATGATATACTTTACCTATAGTTTTTTGAACGGGTATAAAACAGAAGATTATGTGAGGTAGAAGGATGGATACAAAAATCTTATTGGAAAACGGGACAAACGAATTGGAAATTCTGGAGTTTACCGTAGCGGGCAATTCCTACGGCATCAACGTGGCAAAGGTAACGGAGATTATCAATTACCAGCCTGTGACTCCCATTCCCAATGCACATCCCAGCATAGAAGGTATTTTCATGCCGCGTGACAAGATGATTACGGCGATTGATTTGAAGAACTGCCTGCAGATGGGCGTTTCCGAAGCGGGAGGTCTGTTCATCGTCACCAACTTCAACAAGCTGGACATTGCCTTCCATGTGGACAACGTAGTGGGCATTCACCGTCTGTCCTGGACGGAAATCATCAAGCCGGATGCCACCATTGCATCGGACAGCTCCGCACTCGGCGTTGTGAAAATCAAAGACAAGCTGATTATTATTCTGGATTTTGAAAAGATTATTGCAGACATTAACCCGGAAACCGGACTTCGTTCCGAGCAGCTTGCAGAACTGGGACACAGAGAGCGCTGCGACGTTCCCATTCTGATTGCAGAGGACTCCCAGTTGTTAAACAAGCTGATTGTGGATGCCTTACATAAAGCCGGTTACGTGCATCTTATCCATACTGCAAACGGACAGGAAGCGTATGATGTAATTACCGGTGCCATTCAGAAAGGAACACTGAAGGATGAAGTACAGTGTGTCATTACCGATATTGAGATGCCACAGATGGACGGTTATCATCTGGCGAAGCTGATTAAGGAAAATGACGAAACCAAGGATATCCCGGTAGTTATTTTCTCTTCCCTTGTAAATGAAGAAATGCGTGCCAAGGGCGAGCAGCTCGGCGTGGATGCCCAGCTTTCCAAACCGGAAATCGTAAAATTGGTAGAAGTGCTGGATGGCCTTTTATTAAAGAAATAAAAATGGCAACAGGGCCGGGAGTTATCCCGGCTCTCTTACTGTACAGGAAAATTTACAGAGTACGGAAGGAAAAACAGTATGAGCGCGGAAGCAAACAGCTTAACGGAAATAAAGGAAAAAATACAGGCAGCCGATATGGTTCTGGTGGGCATCGGAGAAGAATTTGAGGATGAGGCATTTTTACAGGAAAAGGAAAACTATGCAAAAGTCTGCGGGAAAATAGCCGAGGCGGGAGTCCAGTGGGTGGTTCCCTATGTGAATTACTTATTCTTAAAAGAAGATGTGAGGCTTAAAAAGGCTTATGAGGGACTGACCCATCTGCTTCAGGGCAAAAATTATTTTATTTTGTCCTACTGCATGGACGGCATTCTTTCCGAGCAGGAATTAAAGCAGGACCGCATGGCAGAGTTCTGCGGCAACTGGCGGCATTTTACGGATGAGCCGGAGGAAAGCAAAAAAACTGCTTTGTATCGGGATATTGAAAGCTGCGTTAAGGGAGAGAAAAGCTTTCGGGATTTGAAGGTACCTGTCGGCTTAAAAACCGGGCAGCCTTGTGAATTTAATACTCTTTATGCAGAGCATTTTGAAGAACCGAATTACAAGGAAAACTGGGACCGCTACTTAAAATGGCTGCAGGGCACCTTAAATAAGAAGCTCTGTATTCTGGAACTGGGTGCCGGCATGCGCAACTTAAACACCATCCGTATCCGCTATGAAAAAATAGCCGAGTTAAATCTGAAATCCGATTTTATACGAATTCATGAATATTTATACCAAATACCAGCCGGACTTGCCGAAAGAGGCGCAGGAATTCAAAAAAATGCGGTTTATGCTATGGAAGAGTTGGAAAAAATGTGATACACTTACCTTGTTTTTTTAGCAGGCGGAAAGCCTTAAGGGAGAATTCTTATGAATATGAATGAAGAATATCTGGATAATTTATTAAAAAGTATGAATAATGCGTCCGCAGCACCGAAAGCACATAAGGGAGAAAATACGCCTTTCCGTGCGCCGGAAGCCGATTTGAAACCGGATAAGGAAGACAATGCGGGCGGCTCTCTTACACCGGAAGAAATTGCGGCGCTGTTTGATGCTGCCGAAAAAATTGCCAACGGAGAAGAACCGGAGTCCCTTTCCGATGAGTCGAAAGACAGTACGGTTTCCGTATCGGAAGAAACACCTGTGACTCTGCCGGAAGATATGGAAAAAGAATTGCAGGAACTGCAGAAAATGACCGAGGAAAATGAAATTTCCACGGAGGCTTCCTACGAAGAGAAGCCGGCAGCCGGGGAGGCAGGTCCTGGAGGAAAGATGCCGACAGCCGGAATGTCGGGCAGTGATGAAAAGACTGCGGCAGAAGGAAAAGACGGAAACAGTGCGGCAGGTAAAGCTGTCGGAGAGGGACTACCTTTAATGGTGGAAAACCCGGATGATATGTCGGAAGAACCTGCCGGACAGGGAATGGGAACATCCACGGGCGAGGGCGTTATGGAAATGGACCTTGCCGATATCGATGAACTGCTGCAGGACAAATCGGAGAAGAAAGAGAAAAAGCCTGGCTTTTTCAAACGTCTGCTGGCACTCTTTACAGAGGAAGCAACTCCCGAAGAAGAGCCGCAGAAGGACGAAAACGAAGAAGTCTTAGAAGAACTGGAAAAAGAAGACAAGACGGCAGAGCAGGACAAGAAAAAGAAGAAAGAAAAGAAGAAAAAGGACAAGCCTGCCAAGGGCAAGGGAACGAAAAAGAACGCCAAAGCCGGAAACGAAGAAGACGGCGACGAAGAGGAAGACGGAAAGCCGGAAAAAGGAAAAGGCAAGGACAAGGGAAAGGCGAAAAAAGCTCCCCAAAAGAAGAAGGAAAAGCCGGAAGTATCCGAGCAGGAAGAGAAAGTTTCCAAAGGCTATACAAAGAAAAACATCATTCTGGTATGCCTTTTCTCAGCGGCAGTTTTTGCTGCGCTGTATTTGAGCATTTCCTATGTGGCACCCGGTTATGCCAAGAAAAATGCCGTGACGGCGTTTGAAAATCAGGACTATCTGACCTGTTATGAAATTCTGTACGGACAGAAGCTCACGGAAAGAGAACAGCAGTTGTTTACCTTCTCCAATATGGTGCTGCGTATGCAGAAAAAGATAAACGACTATGACAAATATGTGGAAGACGGAGAAAATCTGTATGCTCTGGACAGCCTTATGCAGGCAGTGGAGGAGTACGAGGAAACCCAGGAAGAAGCACTTGCCTGCGGCGCAGACGGTGAAATGTTAAAGCTTTACCGGGAAGTACTTACCATTCTGCGGGAAAATTACGGACTGGATGAAGAGGGCGTAAGAAGCATTGCGTTCTGCGACAACAAGGTGGAATACACCAGAATGCTTGACACGCTGATTAACGGCGGAACCGTGGATATCAAAGACGAACCGGCAACGGATACGGAGGATTTGCCGGACTTACTGCCGGAAGAGGAAGAAACCGATGATACGGAATTTCTGCCGGAGGACGCTGGTAATACACTTTAGGAGGAAACTTCAGTGATTGCAATTATCGACTACGATGCAGGCAATATAAAGAGTGTGGAAAAAGCACTTCAATATCTGGGAGAGGAAGCTTTGATAACGAGGGATGCCGGAGAAATCCTTGCGGCGGACAAGGTTATCCTGCCGGGCGTGGGAGCCTTCGGCGACGCCATGGAAAAGCTGAACCGCTACGGTCTGGTGCCGGTTATTCACGAAGTGGTGGAAAAAGGAATTCCTTTTCTGGGCATCTGCTTAGGATTGCAGCTTATGTTTGAAAGCAGCGAGGAAGCGCCCGGCGTGGAAGGCTTGGGACTTCTGAAAGGAAAAATCGTGCGTATTCCCGAAGGAGACGGTCTGAAAGTACCGCACATGGGTTGGAATTCGTTAAGTTTTCCCAAGAAAGGCAGGCTGTTTGCCGGCATACCGGAAAATTCCTATGTGTACTTTGTGCATTCCTATTACCTGCAGGCAGAAGAGGATATTGTAACGGCTACCGCGGAGTATGGCGTGACCATTCACGCATCCGTGGAAAAGGGAAATGTGTTCGCCTGCCAGTTCCATCCGGAAAAAAGCTCCCATACGGGACTTACCATTCTGAAGAACTTTGTAGAATTAAAAGGGAGGGAAGACTGATGCATACCAAAAGAATTATTCCCTGTCTGGATGTGAAAGACGGACGCGTGGTAAAGGGCGTCAATTTTGTAAATTTAACGGATGCCGGAGACCCGGTGGAAATTGCGGCGGCATACGATAAAGCCGGAGCGGACGAGGTGGTTTTCCTTGACATTACCGCTTCCAGCGACAACCGCGCCACGGTTGCCGATATGGTGCGCAGAGTAGCGGAAAAGGTGTTTATTCCTTTTACGGTCGGCGGCGGTATCCGTACCGTGGATGATTTTAAGCTGTTACTCAGGGAAGGCGCGGACAAGATTTCTGTGAATTCCGCAGCGGTTATGAACCCGCGTCTGATTGCGGATGCGGCGGATAAATTCGGCAGCCAGTGTGTGGTAGTAGCCATTGATGCCAAAAGACAGCCGGACGGTCATTTTTCCGTTTATAAAAACGGCGGCAGAGTGGACTGCGGCATCGACGCAGTGGAATGGGCGATGCAGGCGGAAAAACTGGGTGCGGGTGAAATTCTGCTTACCAGCATGGACGCGGACGGCACAAAGGCGGGGGATGATATTGCCCTTACTTCCGCCATTGCAAAAGAAGTAAAAATTCCGGTTATCGCATCGGGCGGAGCCGGTAAAATGGAAGACTTTTACGAGGCGCTGACAGCGGGCGGTGCGGAAGCGGCGCTTGCGGCTTCTTTGTTCCACTTTAAGGAACTGGAAATCCGGGAAGTAAAGGAATATTTACAAAGCAGAGGCGTACCGGTCAGGTTATAAGAGCAGAGAAGTAACGGACAGGCTATCGGAACAAAGAAGCACCGGTCAGGTTATAGGAGTACAAAAGTTATGGGAATGATTACAGGTGACTGGCTCACGGCATTGGAGCCGGAATTTAAGAAACCTTATTATGCCAAACTATTTCGGTTTGTAAAAAAAGAATACGAAACCACACAGGTGTTTCCGCCTGCGGACGATATTTTCAATGCGTTTCATCTGACGCCGCTTAAGAAAGTCAAAGTGGTGATACTGGGACAGGACCCCTATCACAATGACGGACAGGCGCACGGCTTATGTTTTTCCGTAAAGGCGGATGTGGAAATTCCCCCTTCCCTGGTTAATATTTATCAGGAGCTGCACGATGACCTCGGCTGCTATATACCGGATAACGGCTGCCTTACCAAGTGGGCGGAACAGGGCGTGCTTCTCTTAAACACGGTGCTGACTGTCCGGGCACATTCCGCTTTTTCTCATCGGAACATGGGCTGGGAAGAATTTACGGATGCTGCCATAAGGGTGTTAAACGAAGAGGACAGACCCATTGTGTTTATTTTGTGGGGAAAACCGGCACAGATGAAAAAGTCCATGCTGAACAACCCCAAACACCTGATTTTAGAGGCACCTCATCCGAGTCCGCTTTCTGCTTACAGAGGATTTTTCGGAAGCCGGCCTTTCAGTAAGACCAACGAATTTTTAATGCGGAACGGTCTTACCCCCATTGACTGGCAGATTGAAAATATTCATAAATAAAGTTTTATACGGAGGAGCAATACATTATGAAAAAACCATTTGTAACAAAAGAACTGATTGAAGAGGTCGTAAAGGAATATCCCACACCCTTCCATATTTATGATGAAAAGGGTATCCGGGAAAATGCCAAAGCCTTAAAGGAAGCTTTTGCCTGGAATAAGGGCTACAAGGAATTTTTTGCGGTAAAAGCAACACCCAATCCGTTCTTAATTGACATCTCTTAAGAGAATACGGCTGCGGTTGTGACTGTTCTTCCATGACAGAACTGATGCTTTCCCATGCCATGGGCGTTCCGGGAGAGGACATTATGTTTTCCTCCAACGACACTCCGGCGGAAGAATTCGCGTATGCGGCAAAAATCGGAGCCACCATCAATCTGGATGACATTACCCACATTGATTTTCTGGAAAAAACCATCGGCTATCTGCCCAAGACCTTAAGCTGCCGTTACAATCCCGGCGGATATTTCTCCATTGCCAACAGCATTATGGATAACCCCGGCGATGCCAAATACGGCTTTACCACGGAGCAGATGTTTGAAGGCTATAAAATCTTAAAGGCAAAGGGCGTGGAGAACTTCGGTATTCATGCATTCTTTGCCAGCAACACCGTAACCAACGACTATTATCCGACACTTGCCAGAGAGTTATTTGAACTGGCGGTGAAGTTAAAAGAAGAAACCGGTGCGCACATCACCTTCATCAATCTTTCCGGCGGTATCGGCATTCCTTATAAGCCCGAAGATACACCCAATGACATTCGCGTAATCGGAGAAGGCGTCAGAAAGGTTTACGAAGAAGTGCTGGTTCCCGCAGGTATGGGAGACGTTGCCATTTACACCGAACTCGGCCGTTTCATGATGGCGCCTTACGGTCACCTTGTTACCAAGGTTATTCATGAGAAACACACCCACAAGGAATACATCGGTGTGGATGCCTGTGCCGTAAACCTGATGCGTCCTGCTATGTACGGCGCTTATCATCACATCACGGTTTTGGGAAAAGAAAACGCACCCTGTGACCACAAGTACGATGTGGTAGGTTCACTTTGCGAAAACAATGATAAATTTGCCATCGACAGAATGCTTCCCGAAATCGAAATAGGAGATTATCTTGCCATTCACGATACCGGCGCACACGGCTTTGCCATGGGTTACAACTACAACGGCAAGCTGAAGTCCGCAGAGCTTCTCTTAAAAGAAGACGGCAGTGTACAGCTTATCCGCAGAGCGGAAACCCCGAAGGACTATTTTGCAACCTTTGACTGCTTCCCGATTTACAAGAAGATTTTTGAATAAGGAAAAGTCACGGACGGAAACGGATTTTTAGAACTTACAGGATAAAGAAATGTTTGGCTTAGGTACGATTTTAAATACGCTGGCGGTGATTGCAGGCAGCGTGGTAGGAATTGTGGCAAGAAAGGGCTTTAGGCAGCGCTTTCAGGATATTCTCATGAGCGCCTGCGGCGTAGCCATAATTTTTATCGGAGCGGCAGGTACGCTTATCGGAATGTTAAAAATTGAAAACAGCACATCCATCGCCCAGGGAGGAATGCTTTCCGTAGAGAGCATTCTTTCCACAAAGGGCAGTATGCTGCTCATCGGCTCACTGGTGCTCGGTGGGCTTTTGGGTGAATGGATTGATATTGAAAAGCGGATGGACGCTCTGGGAGAAAAGTTAAAGAAGCTTTTCCATGCGGAAAAAGACAATCATTTCGTAGAAGGCTTTGTCAACACCTCCCTGGTTATCTGCGTGGGAGCCATGGCAATCGTGGGTTCCATTGAGGACGGACTCACCGGTGATTATTCCATGCTGGCGGTCAAAGCCGTGCTGGACTTTGTGATTGTAGTGGTATTTGCGGCTTCCTACGGCATCGGCACTGCATGCTCCGCCATAGCCATTTTTGTCTATCAGGGACTCATCACACTGGCAGCGCATCTGATTGGCAATTTCGTTCCCGACAGCCTGATTTCCGATTTGAGCTATGTAGGCTCCTGCCTGATTTTCTGCGTGGGCATCAATCTGACCTTCGGCAAGAAAGTGAAGGTCGGCAACCTGCTGCCTGCATTGCTGGGACCGGTTGTGTATGCCGTTTTTCAGGCGTTGTAGGGAGAAAAAATGAATGTAGCATATGCAAGAAAGCTTCTTTCTGTTACAGAAAAAGACGATTTGCAGTCATTAAAAAAGAAGTACCGCCGTCTGATGAGCGAATGCCATCCGGATGCACTGGGCTCGGATAACCCGAAGCATATAAGAAGGGCGCAGGAGATAAATGAGGCATACCAGCTCTTAAAAAAAGAGCCGCATGCTTTTCGGACAAAAATGTCAGGAAGAGAAGATAGAAGGTACGGAAGAGAAGGAAAGAAGTACGAAAGGGAAGAAAAGAAGCGCCCGGAGTGGACGGGGCAAGTGAATGAAAGAGCCTTCCGGGACAGAAAGATATACCAGTATTACAGCATGGAAACCGAAACGGAAGAGCATCCCTACTATGAGGTGGCGCAGGGAAAGTATCTGTGGAACCCGAAAGAAGAGAATTTTGCGCTTTTTTTAATCAGTATTCATCAGTTGGTAAAAGACCTTTTAGAAGAAAAAGAAGCCGGTATGCAGATAAAAAGCCGGCTTTTTCATTTTCTGGCGGAACAGTTTACAGAGCCTGTAAGTATTTTACACAAGATTGCAGGACAGGGAAAAAAGGACAAAGAGAACCGGGAAATTTATCATTTTCCGGCGTATCTTAAGGTGGAGAAAAGGAAACATCCGCCGGAGGGGATGACCTTGTACCCAAC
>ERZ808262.470-NODE-470-length-18792-cov-8.728078_pt1 | contig 18792 bp, 14 predicted proteins | sample MGYA00520895_ERZ808262 | MGnify/ENA primary metagenome ERZ808262 (study PRJEB31516, sample SAMN03275588) | gut metagenome | biome: mammalia-associated habitat; material: feces | host: Papio cynocephalus | place: Kenya | collected 2012-08-02 ... | reverse complement strand
CTTGAATTCCCATATATAATCATTCAAATTTTTATTAATCTAAGTAGCTTTCAAAAAAATAACCTGCATCATCTTAGTAAATTTTTTTTGGTTCCTCGAAAATCTAATGCTAATCTGACGCAAATTAATTTTTTCAGGTTACTAAATTTCAAAACACAAACATATAAAAATAAAACCACAAAAATAAACGCACAATAAACTCAAATTTCTACTATGCTTACAAAAGCAAATATACATAAATTAATTTTTACTATTGTATGCGATGAGTTATTTATTGCGGATACATCCCATAAATTAACAAGTCTATTTCCACTTCTTTCCTACATTTCGCACTACCTCAACAATCGCATCTTAGCGTACTTGAGAAGGAGTAGTTTTTTACCATAAGCATCGAATTCCACCTCGGCACGAAGCTCAGGGGCAATGCCCGTAATGGACAGAATCCGTCCTGCACCGAATCGATTGTGCTCTATGCGTTGGCCGACACGAAAAATGCTCATATCGTCAGGGACAAAGTCAAGCTGCACTGCCGGAGGAGTTATGGAAGACGGCCTCGGTTTAGTGATTGGCATACCACCCATAGAAGTCTGTGATTTAGGCTGCCTGTCCGAAGAAAACCGTGAATTCAACGGCATAGAGGTTCGGGAAGAAGTTCTAGACGAAGGTCGCGGCTCATAACTCACAGCGGAACTTCTGCCATAAGACATTCCAAATGAAGGCTTTGAGATGGAGAGAGGAGCAGCCAAATACTGCGGATCTATTTCTTTTACGAACATAGAGATATCATTGGTTTCCGTCTTTCCATTTCGCATTCTGGAATCACAATGTGTAAGAAGCACCGTCTTCTTGGCACGGGTAAGTGCCACGTAAAAAAGACGCCTTTCCTCCTCTAAGTCATTCGGATTACCCATCATAGAAAGGGATGGGAAAAGATTGTTCTCCATACCGGCTATAATCACATACGGATACTCCAACCCCTTAGCAGAGTGAATCGTCATAAGTGAAACTTTATCTTTATCCTCCCCTTCTTCAGTATCTACATTAGAAAGCAGCGATACATTTTCGATATAATCGGATAGAGCTATTTCAGTAGGTTCTTCTTCATTGGCAATAGCTTCATCGCGCCTATCCTGGACATACGATGCCACAGAATTGAAAAGTTCATCAAGGTTCTCTATCCGCGACTTACTCTCTTGTGAAGTATCAGACTGCAACGGCTCAAAATAATGACTTTCCGACTTTATCTCCAATGCTAGCGAATAAGCATCCGTTTTCGAAACCTCCACGGCCAATCGATTAATCATATCCCCAAAAGCTTTCAATTTTGCCTGAGCCGATGGCTTAAGCCCGAAAGAAGCCAAGTCATCTGACCATATAGCCTTAAAAAGAGAGCATTTATGAGAACGTGCAGCCGCTGATAGCCCTTCAATGGTAGTATCCCCTATGCCTCGTGCGGGCCTGTTAACTATACGCTTAAAACTTTCGTCGTCATGCACATTCACCACAAGCTTAAAATAAGCCATCATATCCTTTATCTCCGCCCTCTCAAAAAAGGAGTTTCCCGAATAAACCATATAAGGCACATTATTTCTACGAAGCGCCTCTTCTATGGAGCGGGACTGAGCATTGGTTCTATATAACACAGCAAAATCCGAATAGGACGCTGTTCCTAATGACTTCTTTACTTTTATTTCCGACACTATTCTAGCTGCCTCTTCCCCTTCCGAAGAACAATTCATCACCCTAATCTTCTCCCCGGGCTCCGCTTCTGAATAACAAGTCTTCGGGATACGATTGGCATTATGCTCTATGACACTATTGGCCGCATTAACTATAGTCTGGGTGGAGCGATAATTCTTTTCAAGTCTTATCACCCGACATTCCGGGAAGTCTTTCTTAAAATTTAAAATATTTTGTACGCGGGCCCCACGAAAAGCATAAATACTCTGAGAGTCATCACCTACCACGCATATATTATGTTGATATAAAGTGAGTTTGCGAATAATATTATATTGTGCAAAATTCGTATCTTGATACTCATCCACCATAAGATAAGAGAACCTGTCGGTCAATGCCTGTAAGGCCTCCTTATTATCGCGCAGCAGTATATTCATGTTCAACAGAATATCATCAAAATCCATAACCCCACTATCCTTCATTTTCTGCTGGTATAATCTATAGAGATCACATATTCGAGGCTTTTTGGCATGCGAATCTGCATTCATAAGGTCAGTGCGCGTCACATACCTATCCCATGTAATTAGATTATTCTTAGCACTCGAAATCCGACCAAGCACATCCTTAGGCTTATATATCTTATCATCTAACCCCAACTCTTTTATGCACGTCTTCATCAGCGATGTCGAATCGGAAGTGTCATAAATAGTAAACATAGGCGGATATCCCAAAGACTCGGCATATTCTCTTAAAAACCGTACGAATACAGCGTGGAAGGTACCCATCACAACTCTTCGTGCACGACGCTCGCCCACCATCATAGCTATACGCTCTTTCATCTCCGTAGCCGCCTTTTTAGTGAATGTCAAGGCCAATATCCTCGCGGGCTCTACCCCAGATGCCAGCATATACGCCACCCTGCTGGTCAGCACCCTTGTCTTCCCCGAACCGGCTCCAGCTACTATAAGCACAGGACCTTCCATCGCCTCTACCGCAGTCTTTTGCTGCGGGTTCAGCCCTTTTAGTATATCGTCTATGTTTTGATTCATATTTTTGTCAACTAATTAACTTTCAAAAACCACATCATCTTTATGTGTTTCTCTTCTGTACATATTATCTTGCAAAAGGAATCTACACTCGAAGATATTGGCCAATTATGAAGCAGTTTTATCTTTTCGCTTTTCTAAAGTCTACGAAATTACGCAAAAAATTGCTATCTTCGCAGCGCTTTTCGTTAGCGCTGAAAAGATATATTATAAAACCTTATATAAAATGTCCAAAACCATCGTTTTGAAAAAGGGTCTCAACATTCCTATATCCGGAATGCCAGAGAAGCGCCTGAGCAAGACAATGAACAGCGAGATAGTGGCGGTTCAACCCACCGATTTCAAGGGTTTTCTGCCTCGCCTTCTTGTAAAAGAGGGAGATAGCGTACTCGTAGGTTCACCTGTCTTATCAGACAAAAAAAATCCTGACATCGTAATAACGTCACCGGTCAGCGGTACTGTAAAAGAGGTGGTCAGGGGCGAGAAAAGAAAACTGCTCGCAATTCTAATTCAGACCGTAGAACAGCAAGAAACCGTTAATTTCGGGGTTAAATCTCCTAACTCGATGAGTGCAGATGAGATTAAATCGGCTCTTCTTTCTAGTGGTCTATGGCCTTGTATTATCTCACGTCCTTATGGAGTTTTAGCTGATCCGAATATCCAGCCTAAAGCCATCTTCGTTTCAGCCATAACATCCGCTCCTAATGCTGCAGATCCTGATTTTGCATTCGCTTCCGAAATTGCAAACATTCAAACTGCAGTGAATGCCCTCTCTAAATTAAGCAAAGGAGGAGTGCACATCAGCTTCGACGAGAAGACCTATGAGTCCTCTCCTCTGCACAAAATTACCGGAGTACAAACTCACCTTTTCAAAGGAAAATACCCTATGGGCAATGTCGGAGTACAAATAAGCCATATCAGCCCCATAAAGAAGGAAGAAACTGTATGGACTATTTCACTTCAAGGCCTTGCTGCAATAGGAAAACTTTTTAACAAAGGAGTTTACGACGTAAGCAGACTTGTTGCAGTAAGCGGGCCTATGGCCATAGAACCTTCATACATTTCTGCCGTACCAGGAATACCGATGGGATGCCTCAAAGCTTTTTATGGCACAAATGAATCGATAATTCGCATAGTAAGCGGGGATGTAATGACCGGAAAGAATGTAGGCGAAAAAGGTTACCTTGGGTTTTATGACAATACCATAACCATCATCAAAGAGGGTACTGAAAAAGAATTGCTTGGATGGGCACGTCCTCTTCGTCTTAACCAATTCAGCGCCGACCATAGTTATTTCGACTGGTGTTTAGGGTGGCTTACGCCTAAGAAGAAATACGATATGGATACGAACCTTCACGGAGGACCACGAGCCTTTGTAATGTCAGATGGATACTATGCTAAATTCCTTCCTATGGACATATACCCATTATATCTTGTAAAGGCCTGTCTTGCAGGAGATATAGAAAAGATGGAGCAGTTCGGCATTTACGAAGTTCTACCGGAAGATCTCGCAGTATGCGAATTCGTGGATCCATCTAAGAACAACATTCAGGAAATAATCGCAAAAGGTATAGACCTTATGCTTAAAGAAATGGCTTAAGAGTATGAATAAAATTTTTGAAAAAGGCGGTAAACTATATTGGTTACACTCCACTGTTGATGCTTTTGAGACATTCCTTCACGTACCCGGTACAGTAGCCCGTAAAGGAGCTCACATTCGTGATGCTGTGGATATCAAGCGAATCATGATAATCGCTGTTATCGCTGCCGTTCCTGCTGCGATCTTCGGTATGTGGAATGTGGGGTATCAGCATGCCCTCGCCACAGGCGTGTCTATGAATGTACTTCAAGCATTCTGGTTTGGATTTCTAAAAGTCCTTCCGCTATATCTTGTATCTTATATTGTAGGTTTGGCCATTGAATTTGCATCGGCGCAGATCAGAGGTGAAGAAGTAAACGAAGGGTATCTTGTATCCGGTTTCTTCATTCCACTGATTGTCCCTGTAGATGTCCCTCTTTGGATGCTGGCCGTAGCTGTCGCTTTCGCTGTAATTTTCGGTAAGGAAGTGTTCGGAGGCACAGGTATGAACCTCATTAACCCGGCTATCCTCACCCGCGCATTCCTCTTCTTCTCCTATCCTAATCAAATGTCTGGAGAAAATTGTTGGATTGCCACAAAAGGTAGCCAATTAATTGACGGCTTCAGTGGAGCTACCCCATTGGCACTGGCCGCAGATGGTATGGAAGCTTTAACGAACGCCAATATGCAATATAGCACCAGTTTCTGGACCATGTTCTGGGGTGGTATTCCTGGTTCAGTGGGTGAAACTTCCGTTATAGCTATCCTGTTGGGGGCCATTGTTCTTATATGGACAGGAGTAGCAAGTTGGAAAATTATGCTCAGCAGTGTACTCGGTGCATTATTCGTAGCTGGTATAGCCAATTTGACTGGCGTTTCCGACATCCCTTGCTACTATCACTTGGTAATGGGAGGATTTGCATTCGGTGCCGTGTTTATGGCTACAGATCCTGTAACTTCAGCCCAGACAGAGGCAGGTAAATGGATCTATGGATTTTTCGTAGGTGCTATGTGTATAGTCATAAGGCTGTTCAACCCTGGTTATGCGGAAGGCATGATGCTCGCCATCTTCCTTGGTAACATCTTCGCACCGCTTATTGACCACATCGTGGTAAACACCCATCTGAAATTCAAAAACAGAAAGGTAATCGCAGAATAATAGGAGGCTTATCAAATGAATACAAATAGTAATGTATATACGGTAATCTACACCACAGTAATCTGTGTGCTGGTAGCGGCCATATTGGCATTCGTCTCGCAAAGCCTAAAGCCTATGCAGGAGGATAACGAGAAGGCTGAAACCATAAGCCAGATACTTACATCTGCAAAATTCGGAGAAAAGGACGAATTGGCCGCAAAAGGTAATAAAGCCATAATCGAGTTGTTTAAAAGCGAATTGGATCACGCTGCCCTAATAAATGCAGATGGTAAAGAGGTCGGGTCGTTAAATAAATCTGACGCTCAAGTATTTAGCACATCTGATCTAAAGGCGCAAGGATATAAATTGGCCGATGGATCATACCAGATTCCAGTCTACATCTTTAAAAACGGCGTTAGGGTATTTCCTATTTATGGTGCCGGACTATGGGGGCCAATTTGGGGTTATGTAGCACTTGATTCTACTCTTACACACATCATCGGAGCATATTTTGACCATGCGTCGGAGACTCCTGGACTTGGCGGAAAAATCAAGGACGATCCGTCTTTCCGTGCAGAATTTGACGGCAAAACCATAGATTTCAATAGCTCTCACGCGTTCGAAATCGTAAAAGGCGGAGCCCCTGCCGGTAAGACTAACGCCATCGATGCCATTACCGGAGCCACCATGACATGTAAAGGCTTGGATGCGGCTATAAACAATTGGCTCGGAGCATATAAGAATTATATTCTAGCAGAGGAGAAATAAATATGAGCAATCTTAAAGAAACTATATTACATCCGATATTTAAGGGTAACCCTATTACGGTCCTTATTCTCGGTATCTGCTCTTCGCTCGCAGTAACAGTGGAGTTGAAAGGAGCTCTTGTAATGGCGCTATCCGTTACAATTGTGACTGGAATAAGCAGTTTTGTCTGCTCTCTTATTAGAAAGACCATTCCTAACCGCGTTCGTATTATCGTGCAGCTCGTAGTTGTGGCCTTGATGGTAATTCTTGTAGACCAGGTACTTAAGGCTTATGCCTTTGCCGTTTCAAAGCAACTTTCTGTCTATATAGGACTTATCATCACTAACTGTATCGTTATGGGCCGTATCGAGGCCTTTGCGCTTGGGAACAAACCCATACCTTCACTTCTCGATGGTATGGCCAACGGACTAGGATATGGAATGATCCTCATCATTGTGGCTTTCTTCCGTGAATTACTCGGGAGTGGCACACTCTTCGGCATCCCTGTACTTTCAGCTATCGGCTACACTAACAATGGTCTTATGATTCTTCCGCCTATGGCGCTTATCCTTTTAGGATGCGTGGTATGGGTTCACAGAAGCATAGACAAGTCACTTCAAGAAAAATAACACACACTGAAGAATTATGGATCTTTTAAGTTTATTCGTAAAGTCAATATTCGTTGACAATATGATATTTGCATACTTCCTCGGTATGTGTTCATACCTGGCAGTATCTAAAAATGTCAAAACAGCAAATGGATTGGGTATCGCAGTAGTGTTCGTACTTTTGATTACACTGCCACTCAACTACTTGCTTAATGAATATGTATTGAAACCAGGAGCTTTGGTATGGCTTGGCGAAAAATACGCCAGCGTGGACTTGAGCTTTTTGAGTTACATTCTATTCATAGCCGTTATCGCCGCAATAGTACAAGTAGTAGAGATGATCGTCGAAAAGTTCTTACCTTCACTTTACTCTTCACTTGGTATCTTCCTTCCACTTATCGCTGTAAATTGTGCAATACTTGGTGGTGCACTCTTTATGCAACAGAAGGATTTTGTCAATGTAGGTGAAAGTGCAGTATATGCTCTTGGTAGTGGGCTTGGGTGGTATCTTGCGATTGTCACTCTTGCTGCCATACGCGAAAAGATGGCTTACAGCAATGTACCTGCAGCCTTAAAGGGAACAGGTATCACCTTCATAACGGTAGGTCTTATGGGAATAGGTTTCATGGCCTTTATGGGTATATCACTTTAACGGGAGATTGAAGATATGAGCAATACATTAATTACATCAATGGTGATTACAGTGATTATCATACTGGTATTGGTGGCAATACTCTTGATAATTAAGACTGTCATCACCCCTAAAGGCACCATTAAAATAGATATAAACAACGGCAAGAAAGACTTGAATGTAACCCCAGGTGGTACCCTTATGGGCACTCTTGCAGACAATCAGATTTTCCTTCCTTCTGCTTGTGGTGGAAAAGCCAATTGCGGTCAATGCAAAGTTCAAGTCATCAGCGGTGGTGGAGAGATCCTGCCTACTGAAACTGGCTTTTTCAATCGTAAACAGATAAAGGACGGATGGAGACTCGGATGCCAGGTCAAGGTTAAAGAGGATATGAAAATCCAAGTAGCCGAGAGTGCGCTGAGCGTCAAGAAACTTGAGTGCGAGGTTATCTCTAACAAGAATGTGGCTACTTTCATTAAGGAATTTACAGTCAAACTTCCTGAAGGAGAAAATCTTGAGTTCAAATCTGGTGAGTACATTCAAATCGACATTCCTGCATACCACATCTATTTCAAAGACATCGATGTGGAGCCTGAGTATCGTAAGGATTGGGAGAAATATGGGTTCTTCAACTTGGAGAGTATAAACCCTACCCCGACCATCCGTGCTTACTCTATGGCCTCTTATCCGGGAGAAAAGGGTATCATTAAACTAAATGTGCGTATCGCAACTCCTCCTTTCGATAGAAGTGTTCCTCGTGAGTTAGGACCTAAACTTCTTCCAGTTAACCCTGGTATAGCGTCTTCATACGTATTCACCCGCAAGCCTGGTGACAAAGTTACCATTAGCGGTCCATACGGTGAGTTCCTACTTCCTACAAATGATCCTGATGATATCGAATACATATTCGTAGGTGGTGGTGCAGGTATGGCTCCTCTTCGTTCTCACATAATGGAGCTCTTCAAGACCCAGAAGACAAAGCGCAAAGTTAGCTTCTTCTATGGAGCTCGTGCGTTAGTCGAAGCATTCTATCTTGAGGATTTTGCTGAAATCGAAAGGGAATTCCCTAATTTCAAGTTCTACCTTGCACTTGATCGTCCAGATCCTGCAGCAGATGCGGCAGGTGTTCCTTACACCGCAGGCTTCGTTCACAATGTAATGTACGAGACCTATCTTAAGAATCACGAGGCTCCTGAAGATATCAAATACTTTATGTGCGGTCCTCCTATGATGGTCGGAGCTGTAAATAAACTTCTTGATAGTCTGGGAGTTCCACCTGAAAACATTCTTTACGATAATTTCGGCGGTTAATGCTCTAGTAATTTACTAAAAAGAGTCCAGCGTTATGTTGGACTCTTTTTTTATATTACTCTTGGAAAAACTTCTATTTTCAGAAAAAATTTAATGTCCAGAATTAAGAGCACGCTGATAAATATCATTAACCACTAAACCGCAAAGCATCATCCCGAATATGGCAGTGACATGCGCCGTGGTGCCATTAATCTGAGCCTTAGACGAGCACCACTCGTGATTTAGTAAAGATGGGTCACCAGGGCCGACTTCGGATTTAGGGCATAGACACTTTTCAGTACCACAACTATGACAATGTCCTCTATTAGGCAAAACCTCATCATCATAAACGCAGAGGAACTTTTTCGAAGGCAATGTTCCATCTCGTTTCATCTTCTTTCGTAGCGCCGCACCGAGTGGACAGCCTCTCACATTCCAAAACTCGGCTACTTTAATTCGTAAAGGGTCTACTTTAAGTGCTGCACCCAGAGAACAATAAAACTTAGCCTTACTAGCAGTAGCATTCAATATTAATCTAACTTTGTCCTTTAGCGAATCTACTGCATCGATCACATAATCGTATTCGTCGAGAGGAAACTCTCCTGCCGTTTCTGCACTATATATCTTTTGAATAGCCGTAATATCCGCTTTAGGATTAATCTCTAAAAGCCTTTGTCTCAATACATCTACCTTAACTTGGCCTACCGTGCGAGTCGTCGCCATAAGCTGCCTGTTTACATTGGTAATGCAAATGCGGTCTGAATCCACTATCGTCAAGTGCGTTATCCCGCTTCTAACCAATCCTTCAGCGCACCAGCTTCCCACTCCACCTACGCCGAATATAATTACTCGGGTTTTCGCAAAAAGATCCATAATATCTTCTCCGACAAGCAATTCAGTCCTGTTATATATTGCCTTTTCTATTGTGCTCATTACATTTAATAATTATCACCTGTACCAAACTCCCTCTTCCTATCATAGAACGCATTCAAAGCGCACCAGACATTTGGCCCAAAATCCGCGCAAATATAATGTTTTAGTAAGCGTTAAAAAATAGGTTGGTAAAGATTTGTAGTGAATTTCCGAAAATAGATTTTGGTTCAAAAAAGTAGTGTACCGGGGCACATCTTCATTGAAAAATATTTTAGGAACAATTAAAAAATGCGTAACTTGGACTTTGATAGTAAAACTTAACATACTTAATTATGAAAACCTTTTATCCGACATTATGCGTATCCTTCGCATTGTCTATTATCTTATCGGCCTGCAATTCTAAAAATCCTTATGGCGGTATCGACGTGGATGTAAAAATACCCCCTGTAATACCTCCTGAAACCACGAATAAATTCATAACGCTCGAAATTGAAAATGCCAGTGGTATAGGTGGGGAAATACGCCAACTCGATATTTTTTCCTATTCCGATCACTTGCTGCAGCATCGCAACATACCACATTATCAAGACACCATACATATTCCGGTCGTCTCACAGTCCGGCGTTGTAGTTATTCTGGCCAATGCCTTCGGCTCTTTCAATCATCAAGGCCTTTACCACCACGACGCGTGGAATGAGGTTTCTATCAATCTAAAAAATGACAACCCACTTCTCCCCATTATGCGAGATATGATACATTGGCACGATCCGGTCCAGACACTTACCTCAAAACTAAAGCCTCTTTTATGCGAAATACGACTAAGAAGCATAACCCACTACTTAGGAGACACATTTCTTTTAGAGAGTCCAAGGGTCTGGCTCGAATCTGCAAGTACTTATGTTGCACTTTTTCGCGAGGGGAATTACCCTCCCATGAACCAAGAAGACACCTCTCCTGTATTTATGCCTAACGATATTGGCATATATACTCAGTATCCTAACATTTCGCTATGGTGCTACCCTAACGAAACACCTATAACCCCTACAAGCCCACCGACAAAACTAATTATGGAATATGAACTAAACGGAAAAACTTGTAAATTTTCCCAAGAAATACACCCTATCCTCGCAAATGGCATTTCATACATAGATATTAATATCAAGTAGGAAATAAATGTCTGCTACTTCTTTTGGAAACGGCTAAAATACTTTTTTATTATCTGCTCATAATTTTTCTCCGGCCTTTGCTCTGTCAAAGGGTGAAACTCAATCACTTCTGGAGGTAGCACGCGGTGATAGCCAGCAGATTCGAGTGCGGAGCAAGCATCAGAATAACCTCTTCTAAACAGTTCCGGTATATTCGAAATATCATAGACACTGCATCCGTTAGTATTAAGTTCTATATACACATCTGCCAATTTAGAATCAGCCATTATATTGGACATAAACATCATACTATATGCTCTTGTCGCTGTATAAAGCAAATTGTCTTTATAGGTCTCAGGCTCCATTCTACGCACACTGAAAGCTATGACTTTATCACACATACTCCGTATGGCAGGAATTGGCAAATTTTGAAACACTCCCCCATCGATGTAATGCACGCCATTTATGACCATTGGCCTGAAAACTATAGGAATGGAACAGGAAGCTACAAGCCTTGGGGCTATTTTGCCCTTTGAAAACACCTTGGTACAGCCGTGGTCCATATCTGATGCCACGATATAAACAGGGATTGGCAAATCTTCAATATTAGTATATGGCATCTCCTTAGAAATCAATTCCAGAAGAGGAGTAGAATCGAACAGTCCACCTTTAGGTTTAGAAGGCACGACGATATCTCTAAAGAAATTCAGCTTCAAGAACATATCTATCATCTGCTGCGGTGAAAACCCTGCAGAGTAAAAGGCTGCCACCATAGAACCGGCACTCGTGCCAGATACGACATCCGGTTTTATATTAAACTCTTTAAGGGCCTGTAAAGCGCCGCAATGAGCTGCAGCCTTAGCGCCACCACCACTGAAAGCTATTCCTAATTTATATTTTTTTGAAGCCATACAAATGCAAAGTTACTAATCTTTTCCGATCAAAAAAAGGAGCCCGGCTCTACTATGCCGAACTCCTTACCTTAAATATTTTAAAAACTTTACTTTGTCCAACCTGCTGTCCAATCGTCATTTGCGTCTACGGCTCCAGCACCATTTACAGTTCCGACAAAACGAGAGGAGAAAACCAAATTTTGATTAACCTTATTACCCTTTGACGTAAACATTTCCTCCGTATATACACTAGACACAGTATCATCACTTTTAATTGTTCCACTGATGATGACATTACTAAACTTTGAAGTACCTTCCACAAAAGATTTTACAGTAGGCTCTGTCTCTAGAGTTATAGGATTAGGCTTGCCACAGACAAGAGTATTGGAGAAATTGGCATAAGTACCGGCGCGTAAACGAATGCCTCTCTTATGCTCAGTACCTTTGTTCCCGACTAGGGTAACATGGTCAAGAGTAGGATTAGCGACCGGCGTAGCATCAATAGCCTTTCCATTATTATCACACTCGAAAAGGCAATCACATTCTTCAAGGCTCTGATAAGCAACTAAATACTCGCCTTTACCATTCCAACCTTCAGTCCAGTCAAAGCTATCATCTGTACAATCAACTACCACGCAATGATCTATATTCACGCTTCCACCGAAGAACTCGATCCCATCATCAGAGCCATTAATGCATTGAATATAAGAAAGAGATGTACCATTCCCTACACCATATAGTGAAAGGCCATTTGCTTCATGCTCTGAATCAAGAGCGTACCCTGAATATTCGATACGTACATACTTCATAACACCTGAATTGTCATCCTCTACATCACCACCATATAAAGCATTGCCAATTTCTGATGTATTGCCGGCACCAGCGTTACTGTGAGCCTTTCCGCAAATGTGGACACCACCCCAAGCGCCTGCTTCCTTTCTTTCTGCAGTTAATACGATTGGCTCATCCTTTGTTCCGACCGCGTTAATCTTAGCCCCTTGCTCAATAAGGATGTAATTGATTTCACCATTATCCTCTGCTATAACTGTTACCCCTTTATTGATGGTAAGGGTAGCCGGTGCCTTAACCTGAAGACTTCCCAAAAGCTTGTATGTTTTTCCCGATTCAAGGGTCAAATCCGATGTGACATATCCCTTAAGTTCGAGATTATCAGAGCCTCCATGGTTGTTTTCTTCATTTTTTTGGCATGCTGCCAGTGTCACGATGCCAGCAAATACTGCTGCTACAGACTTTAAACTAAAACGTTTCATACTACTGTTTATTAAAAAGTTATGTATTGTTTTCATAAAATATCGCTAAAAATCATACGATACACCCATACTGATACCACGGCCCAACTTCCACCCTTCCACCTCGACCGTTCGTCCCGCATTAGGAATCTCCTGAACAAAGCGAACCGACGAATTCAATATGTTCTTCAAGCCCAAACTAAAATTTAATTTCCCCTTGATTTTTAATGAAGCATTGAAATCAAGACTATGAAAAGGCATTTGCTTTTCATCACCTAAACCTAATATTCCCACTGCGTGAATTCTAGGGCCTTGTACGCTATATAGCATTGCCAATGAGAACGCTCTATCCCCCTCTATGGGCGAAGTGTAACAGATATCCGCATTAACCAAATATGGTGAAGCACCTTGCAAAGAACGGGATAGATTGGTATATACCCCACTCTCGGGCAATTTTACATTAGTGAATATATATGAGGCGTTACCACTGATCGATAAATTCTTCACTATCTCCTTCCGAAATTCAGCCTCTATTCCCGCCGCAATACCCTCATCCGCATTCTGGAAAGTCTGCTCTACTGCACCTCCAGATAGCCTTTGGGTACGTTCAATAGGATTATCCAGATATTTGAAATATGTTGTTACCGAAAGCATTTCATTCGATTTGCTTCCAAATAATTCATATCTAAGGTCAATATTTAAATTATAGCCATTAGTGAGTTCTTCGTTTCCACGAATCTGCGTACCTCCAAAACTTTCTTGATATAAGAACGGAGCCATCTCCACAAATGATGGACGAGTAATGGTTCTCGACAAAGCAAAACGAATAGCCGAGCTCTCATTAATTTTATATTTTGCATTAAACGCAGGGAAAAGATCAATCGCATCTATACTTCTACTTCTATCCTCAACATCATCGTTATAATTAACGCTTTGTTTTGATATTTCAGTTCTTAAACCTGCATTCAAGGTCCAATTATCTCCAAAGCTTAAATCCGAACTTACGAAAGCCGCTCCTATAAGATTAGACGCATTATAACTGTCACGCTTATGTTGTTTACGATCAACCCCAATAAGTCCGGACTCTATATTGGCATCGTTGATATAAGAATTCATATCACTGATATTCTCTATCTCAGCCGTTATCTTTTTAAGATTATAATAGAATCGGATAGTATTAAAGTTGCGGATTTTGTCCTTAACACTAATGCCAAAGTACAATTTATTCCTTTCATCAAATACACGGCTTGCCTTAATATCTGCTACTATCTCGTACTCTGCCAACTCTCCAAAATACCTTTGGGTCTCCTGCTGATTAAGATTAAAGAATTTCAAAGTTCCATCCGCGTTCTTGCTAAACATAACCTGCCTTCTGTCGGGCTCATCACTTGAGGTCAAGCAAAAAGATGTTCCCCAATCCAGATACCACCTACCATCTGCGAACTCGTGTTTACCAGTTAATTGCCAATCCTGCAATTCGTAAAAATGTGACACAGAGTTACTTCCCAATAAATCGTAAGACTCGACATGATCTACTACACTTCGCCGCTGATAATCAGAAATGGCATTCCTTGCGTAAAAGACTGTCAAACCCACACTATGTTGAGGCCTGAACAAAAACTCCGCATCTAAAAGCACTGCTGTATTGAGTTTTGAACTATAACTGTCGTAACTACTTTCAGTACATAACATTCCCTCTGAGCTAGCTTCATATGTTCTATAAAAAGCATCTGTTAATGTCTCTTTACCCGAATTAATACTTGCACTGGCCAATAAATTCAATTCCTTTTCACCAAATTGCCATTTCTTACCAACGCCAACAGACCCTTTTAAATCTGGCAATGCAATACCCTCCTTCACTTGAAAATTAGTATCAAATAGGGGGTTATGCTTGGAATACTCCTTAAACGACGAATATGAAGACTTTCCTACTTCTTTTTTCATCTTAGGCGTAACGAAGAGAGACTTTCTATCCATTTGCATAAAATCACTGAACACAGTTCCGAAGTAAGCTCCTGTCGAAAAAGAAACTGAAAAGAAGTCCTCGGCCCTACCCTTACTCGTGCTGATATCTATATGTGCTCCGGAATAATCGGCGAAATTACCTGCTTCATACACTTTACTTACCGTTATACTGCGTATAGTTGAAGCCGGAAAGATATCTAATGGAATCAATTTATTGTCCGGATTAGGCGACGCTATTGGCAAACCATTCAGAGTGGTTGTACTGTATCTATCTCCAAGTCCGCGTACTATCATTTGACCAGCATCCGCTATCGATATACCTGACATCTTCGACACACTTTCTTGAGCATCAGATAAACCCTTAAGGGCCATTTCACGAGAGCCAATATTTTCTATGGCATGAGTAGACAATTTTCGTTCATTTTGAAGCGCAGATATGGTCTCGAAGTTTTTTCGCGCTGTTACAGTCGCATTTTCCAGCATTTCTTCATCAAGATGAATCATTATATCCACCATCCCATCTTTAACAGACACAGCAGCTGCCTCATTAGAATCAACAGAAAGTTTTCCGTCATCTACATGCAGATAAAAATATAATGGCATATATCCGATATAAAGAACTTCAAGAGCATAATCAAGATTTTCCTGTATATGCATTTCAGCCAATCCTTCTTCATTTGTAATCGTACCTATCGGCTCTCCCTTTACCATAACCGCAGCACCCTGCAGCACCTCCCCGCTTTGAGCATCTCTTACGATAAAAGCAACATTTGCATCATTTTTTGCCCCTGCCTCAAATTCAGCAACAATAATAATCGGCAACACCAATGCCGCAACCATTAAAAACTTTTTTATTCTCATATCGGCGGCAAATATAGACTTGAGAAATTAAGGCTTTTTTAAATTCTTGTTACGTTAATGTTAATAAATCCAGATTCTGACAGGGCGATTTAGGGATTCATTTTAGAAGTTGGCAAAAAGCAGCGCGAAAGGTATACAATAGTGCTTTTTTTATAGTAAATTAGCATTTGCAAAACTTTACTTATTTTGGATATTACTTCTAAACCACAAGGATTATGTACTCCGACAAACAACTTAGGCAAATAGCCACGCAATTTGCTATCAGCAAAGACATTATAAATATATGCCCTCTTGGCTCCGGGCTCATAAACGATACTTTCAAAGTGGAGACAAGAGATAAAAACTATGTTTTACAGCACATTAACAAAACCATCTTTCCCGATGTCGACCTCCTTCAGCAAAACATAGAAAATGTAACCGAGCATATACGGAATAAACTCATCGAAAGCGGAGAAAAGAACATTGATAATAAAGTACTAAACTTTATCAAGGCCTCCAAAGTTTCCTCCGATGGCCGACAACTCTCCTATGTCAAAGATGAAAATGGAGAATTTTGGAGACTATCCCACTATATAGAAGGAAGTGTAACTCATAACCTTGTAAACCCTACTTATTCCAATTTCGCAGGAGAAGCATTCGGCCAATTCGAAGCTATGCTCGTAGATCTTAAAAAACCTATAGGCGAAGTTATTCCTAATTTTCATAATCTGTCATTTAGGCTTGCGCAACTTGATGCGGCCATAGAAGCCGACCCTGTAGGGCGACTTAAAGAAGTTCAAGACTTGGTAGATTTAGTAAACATCTATGCAGAAGAAATGACAGTCTCCGAGCGCCTTTATCAAAAAGGGCTGCTACCTAAACGTATATGCCACTGTGACACCAAGGTTAACAATGTCCTATTCGATAAAAATGGACACGTGCTTTGTGTGATAGATCTAGACACAGTCATGCCCTCATTTATTTTCTCCGATTTTGGAGACTTCTTGCGTACTGCAGCAAATACGGTAGCTGAAGATGATCCTCATTTTGAAAAAATCGATTTCAGAATGGATATTTTCAAGGCTTTTACTGAAGGATATCTTAAGTCTGCCCGAAGTTTTCTTCTTCCCATAGAAATAGAAAATCTCCCTTATGCAGCCAGACTATTCGCCTTTATGCAAGGCGTTCGATTCCTTGCAGACTACATAAATGGAGATATCTATTATAAGACCTCTTACCCTGAGCATAATAAAGTCAGGGCTCGAAATCAGATGACTCTATTCCTTAAAGCAAGCGAAAAGGAGAAGGAAATGAAACAATTCATTTCCTTCTGATCAGTCTCTTCAGGCCATGAGTTTTAACTGCTGCGCGATACTTACGTGCGGCTAAACTGGTAGAAATGTCACTTTTATCCTCTGCTGCAGGTATTACACCTGTCCAAGTACCAGAGAAGAGATTATACTGCGAATCCACAAATTCAAAGGAAACTGTGGTTTTATCGCCGTCTTTAGCCAACTTTACCCAACCATCGATTGCAGCAGCGAATCCGTAAATATAGCCTTCCTCATCCAAAGTCGACAGATCCCAGTACCAAGTGCCTGATTGGCCCATAGCACTTAATGCGCCAGGTACTACACCTACCGTGCTGTTATCCGAACTGAAATTATACTGTTTTTCTGGAAGCGGAATTTCTGTCGTTGAAGTCATCTCTGTGAGTAGTTCGATATCTATAGCATCTGCTCCTTCGTTTTCAAGAGAAAGAACCCAATTAGCCAAGCCCACTCCATAATAATCGCCATAATAAACTAAACCTACAGTTGTGCTCTCTGAAGGAAGAGTTAAAGTATAATCTCCAGTTAAAGTCGTATTAGTCTCCTCCGCTGGTGAATTATCTTCAAAATCAAACTCACCGGCATAGGTTCCCTTTACCAATTTTCCATTATCCGCCACCAAATTAAGTTCTATCTTATAACCGAAATCACCATATTCGCTTATGGTTACCTCCCCAGATGCAATAGGACTCTCTTCAAGAGTATTACCATCAACATCAACCATTGCCGCTGAAGACCCCCAAATTTCACCCATTAAGGCAAAACCCATTTCTACTGTTCCTGCAGCATAGCTATCAGCTACTTTATATACGCCGGGTGCAAGATAAATTGATGAGCCTGCCTCAGTGTAGAAAGACAAATCTACCCAAGCACCACCTGTTGTTGCATAACCATCCTCGTCAAGAATTTGAGAGGTAAGTGAAATAGTGTAATTGTCAACGCCTGAATTATAAGCATCACCATAATAAATACCTAAAGCATAAGTAAAGGTCGCATCAATATCACTTGAAAGTTCCTTAACCCCCTCAACAGGTTCAGAACCAGCATTCGGATCGCCAAAGACAAGCGCGCCTTCATAAATGCAACTAACAGTAGAACCATCCTTTAGTGTAAAGAACGCTGTAAGCACCTTTCCCTTTGATGAGGTTTTTACATCAAGGTATCCATCCACGAAATCGACACTTTTCTGTTTACCTTCTTCGTTAATCTGCATACGGGTATAGTAGTTATTCAAAGTCCCTGCAGCATTTGTCTCAGATAAATCATACTTCCCATCTGGTAGTACGGCCGTATCAAATGAATCAGTTCCTTCCGAAGCGTATATATCAAAATATATAATATGTCCACCACTCGCAGCAGCGTCGTCGCCATCTTCATCCTTTATAAATTCCATATCACCGAGTCCTAGGAAATAGTTATACACACCTTCAGTTTTGCGATCTCCATAATAGAGAACCTTAGTGGTTCTATCCATAACAAGCTGTAAATCAGCATCAGGAATTTCTATTTGACCATCTGGTTTATCAGGTCCAGAAGGAGTAGGTTTATCTTTGTTACATGCAACTAAAGACAAAGTCGCAATAACCATAGCATAAAAAAGAGATTTTTTCATAAATAACACTATTAACATTAAAAACAAAGAAAATTGCTTACAATAGTTCTAAAGGAACAATATACCCTAAAAAGAACCGAACATAAACAAATATAATTAAAATAATATACAAAAAAAAAGATGCCCGGGTGAAACAAATCACTCGGGCATCCGAAAAGCGGCAGCGG
>ERZ808262.469-NODE-469-length-18792-cov-29.541549_pt1 | contig 18792 bp, 14 predicted proteins | sample MGYA00520895_ERZ808262 | MGnify/ENA primary metagenome ERZ808262 (study PRJEB31516, sample SAMN03275588) | gut metagenome | biome: mammalia-associated habitat; material: feces | host: Papio cynocephalus | place: Kenya | collected 2012-08-02 ... | reverse complement strand
CACCGCAAAGATAGCGATTATTTTTGAGATAACAAAATTTGTCGCATACAAATTTTACGCAACAACACTCGAATAGTTATTATGGCTATAGTGGCTATGATGGCGGTGTATCAAAACATCAAATCATTGTAGGGACGCGTACACCCAACAACTATTTTAATCTCACTTGAAAATTAAGCTTGAAAGACAGTGTACCATCATCTTCTTTTATGACCAGAGCGTATTCGTGGCGCGACGTACTCGAACGCTCCAAATAAGCATTATAGAAAAGATAATCCACGAACCTGTTACGATCGTAAAAATGATAGCAAAGAATTTCGCCATCTTTCTTTACGACCAAATAGCCGCCGTTTGCATCAAGCTTCCCATCCCATGCCGTAGCCGGCATAAGCCCCAATGCAGCCGAAGTCAGAAGATGCTTGATTTTGTATGCATAAAACGGTGAAGCCTGTTCCGTATCATACCCCAAAGGATTGTTTCTTGTGATACAATCCGTCAATTCGCTAATTGTTGAAATGCCGCTATTCAGCTGTTCTAAAAGCAGCTGGGCAATTATGGCGGGCATATCGCCATCCAGCATGATGAGATTGTTGCGAAACGTAGAGTTATCCACCTTGTCAAACACCAATTTACCACCTTTTTTCGTAATAGCCTTAAATCGTTCTATAACCTTATTTCTTGCCGGATTCAAAGAGTTGATTCTCGAAATATCTTCATCGGAAAAGAGTGCACCTTCTATCCTAAAATTGAAGTTTGTCGCTTTACTCGCATTTAGAAGTGTGGAATCCCCTCCAAGTTGAGATTTTATACTGAACCCCATTTCGACGTTTAACCTGGTTCTACGGTCATGCAAAACGATGCGTATATCTGTTTTATCTGACGATTTTGCCTTCAAAGAGTGACAATAAATATGGTTCATGAAAGACTCAATCTGCCGAACGGCAAAGGACCCGGTGCCTTCATTGATCGCCACCAACAAATCCTCAGCCTCCTCCAAAAACACAGATGCCGGAATACGCAGCAATTCTTCGCCTTTCGGAGTTTGAATCACAACATCTTTATCTTGCAACTTATAGTTGTAATCCCCCTCTTTTTCTTGCCGTAGGATCATGATTATCGGATAGAACAGATCCTGTATTTTGTTCAAGTTCCGGTCTCCGGCATAAACCTTGCCCTCGCCCAATAATTTGAGCAAGGTGTATATTTCACTCCATTCTCCTTTATTTCCCGTCAGTGCCATATTCCTTAGATTTAGGCAGATTTATTCTTTTAATTATTTCCTGTGCAGTCGCTTGAATAGCCGGAACAGCAACAGAATTTCCAAATTGTTTGTAAGCGGATGCATCTGCCACACCTATTATAAAATTATCGGGAAAACCTTGCAAACGCGCCCATTCTCGTGGGGTCATTCTGCGTAATCCATCACGATTTATTTCTCCCTTTATATTAGTTATCGGAGTAAAGTCTTCAAGACGATTATCAATTACAAGATTGCGCTCACGTCCCATACCACCGACAACAATAGCATTCGCAACACCATCATCGGGTATGATTTCATATCCGAACCCATTGCCTTTTGCAGCATGTCTTTCCTTGTGAGCTATAAGGGTTTTTATATACTGGGTAGATAGATAATATTTTGCCGAAACAGTATTTTCTTCTCTTATATCAGCAAATGTTTTTGTAGTATCGGTTGGCGTCGGATAAGTAAAATCATTGACATTCTGATCTTTCCGAAATCCCACGATATACACTCTCTCACGATGTTGCGGGACCCCAAAGTTCATCGCGTTTACAATCTCAGGTTCCGGAACGTAATAGTCCAAATCTTCCCTTAATACCTTTAATATTGTTTGTATCGTTTTACCCTTGTCATGTATGAGCAGCCCTTTAACATTTTCCAGAAAGAAAGCCTTCGGGCGTTTGCGACGGATAATTTCGGCGACATCAAAAAACAAAGTGCCTCTGGTTTCTTCAAATCCAAGTCGCTTGCCTGCCAATGAGAATGCTTGACAAGGAAATCCGGCGCATAGTACATCAAAATCATCCGGAATAAACGATTTGGTAGACTCTTTGGTAATGTCGCCAAATGGTACTTCACCATAATTTAGCAAATATGTTTTTTGAGCTTGCGTATCCCATTCAGAGGAAAAAACACATTTACCACCAAGATTTTGCATTGCCATTCTAAACCCACCAATTCCCGCAAACAAATCTATGAATGTAAATTTGGGCTTATCTACAGGCAAGAATGGGACAGAAAACAAATCCGAAAACAAAGAATACTGGACACAAGCATCAGAAACACATCCTTCGTCAACCTTCTTGTTGTGAACATTATATATGTCCTCTATCAGCCCCTCGGCTTTAGATTCATAAGGCTTTGCATATTTATATCCTTGATTATGCAGATAATGCGAAACAATTGCCATTTGTTCATCAAATGGCATAACTGTCCCATCTGCATTCAAAGAATGTGGTCCATACATTTGCATGGCAACTTTATTTCCACCACATATTTGGTTAATGGTAATCTTTTCGATTGTTTTAGAATCTGCATTCATATAGTTCAAAATCCTATTTAAACATTTATCCGGTTCTTTGGTAATTTCTGATTCCCAAAATCGGAAGACCTTCCAACCTTGTCTGAGCAATTCCGCATCGACCTCTTTATCTCGCTCCATATTCCGCTCGATTTTAGAGTGCCAAAATTCGCAATTACTTTTATGGTCATTCTTCCTTACTCCCCAATTCCTGCCATGCCAAAATTCGCCATCGCAAAATATCGCAATTTTAGAGCCTTTGATAACGAAGTCGGGCTTCCCAAAGACCGAATTATCATTTTTGCGATACCTTACTCCTGCATTCCAAAGAAACCTTCCGAAGAAAATTTCGAGTTTGGTTCCTTTACTCTTGTTTGCAGCCATACTCTTATGGCGTTGCTCTTTTGTCAGGCGATCCATTTCTTTTTATTTTGAGAGCAGTATACACCAGTTTATATTGCAAAATTACAAAATATCCCTGATATAACACATATAAAGAGCATTGCGAAACACCCCGGCAAGCATGCCACGGCGAAAAGTATTTGAAGAATTTTGTTTTCTCATAGAGAAGTTTGACATTTTCTCGGTTATTCCAAAGATTTTTAGTAACTTTGCGGCGATTTTGCACCGGCGCCCGCGGCGAAGGTGCTTTCGGTGTCGGCAGACACGTGCCGCGCACCGCCATAACTATGAGTATGTAAGTAATCATCGAGATATAACGATATGATTAAAATCACATTCCCCGACAACAGCGTCAAAGAATACGCCAAAGGCACGACGCCGTTAGAAATAGCCAAGAGCATCAGCGAGCGCCTCGCCTCCGAGGTGCTGGCCGCCACCGTCAACGACGAAGCATGGGATCTGACACGCCCCATAGAGAGCGATGCCACGCTCACGCTTCACAAATGGGACGACCCCGAAGCCAAGCACGCATTCTGGCACACCAGTGCACACCTGCTGGCCGAAGCACTGCAAGACCTCTTCCCCGGCGTCAAGTTCGGCATCGGCCCGGCCATCGAGAACGGCTTCTACTATGACATCGATCCCGCCGGCAATTCCATCACCGCCGCCGACTTCCCGCGCATCGAAGCCAAGATGCTCGAGCTGGCCCGCACCGGCAACCCCGTAATACGCCGCGAAATCTCCAAAGCGGACGCCCTCAAATACTTCGGCGACCGAGGCGAGAAATACAAGTGCGAGCTCATCAACGAACTCGAAGACGGACACATCACCACATACACCCAAGGCACATTCACCGACCTGTGCCGCGGCCCGCACATCCCCACCGTAGCCCCCATCAAGGCGGTGAAAATCACCTCCCTGGCCGGCGCATACTGGCGCGGCGACGAAAAACGCGACCAGCTCACCCGCGTATACGGCATCTCATTCCCCAAGAAAAAGATGCTGGACGAATACCTCACGATGGTCGAAGAAGCCAAGAAACGCGACCACCGCAAAATCGGCAAAGAACTCGAGCTGTTCACCTTCAGCGCCAACGTCGGCGCCGGACTGCCCCTATGGTTGCCCAAAGGCGCCGCACTGCGCGACCGCCTCGAGCAATTCCTCCGCCGCATCCAAAAGAAATACGGATACCAGCAGGTAATCACCCCCCATATCGGCAGCAAGATGCTGTACGTCACCTCCGGACACTACGCCAAGTACGGCAAGGACTCATTCCAGCCCATACACACCCCCGAAGAAGGCGAAGAGTATCTGCTCAAGCCCATGAACTGCCCCCACCACTGCGAAATCTTCCGCGCCTTCCCGCGCAGCTATCGCGAACTGCCCCTGCGTATCGCCGAATTCGGAACCGTATACCGCTACGAGCAGTCGGGCGAACTCCACGGGCTGACCCGCGTACGCGGATTTACGCAAGACGATGCCCACATCTTCTGCGCCCCCGAGCAAATCAAAGACGAGTTCCTCAAAGTGATGGATATCATCTTCTACATCTTCAAGGCACTCAACTTCAACAACTACGAGGCACAAATCTCGCTACGCGACCCCAAGCACAAAGAAAAATACATCGGCAGCGACGAAAACTGGCACTTGGCCGAAACCGCCATCATCGAAGCCTGCGAAGAAAAAGGCCTTAAGGCACGCAAAGAACTCGGCGAAGCCGCATTCTACGGGCCCAAGCTCGACTTTATGGTCAAAGACGCCATAGGCCGCCGCTGGCAGCTCGGAACAATCCAGGTAGACTACAACCTGCCCGAACGCTTCGGCCTCGAATACACCGGCGCCGACAACCTCAAGCATCGTCCCGTGATGATACACCGCGCACCCTTCGGGTCGCTCGAACGCTTCGTGGCCGTGCTCCTGGAACACACCGCCGGACACCTGCCCCTGTGGCTCGCCCCCGACCAGGTAGTCGTACTGCCCATCTCCGAGAAATTCAACGACTACGCCCACAAAGTCGCCGACCAACTCGACCAAACCGACATCCGCACCATCGTCGACGACCGCAACGAGAAAATCGGCAAGAAAATTCGCGAAAACGAGCTCAAACGCATACCATACATGCTTATCGTAGGCGAGAAAGAGCAAGAAAACGGCGAAGTTTCGGTAAGAAAACAAGGTAAAGGCGACCAAGGTTCGATGAAAATTAGTACCTTTGCCGAGCAAATAGCACAAGACGTCAAGGACTCCGTAGGACATTAAAGCCCTGCGAAGCCTTTAACGCACACAATATTAACATAATACACAACATCTACACCCACTGAATGGAGAAAAAACCCTATCATCCCGGCCCGCGGCCTCCGCGCCCCTCGGGCCCCCGTCCCCCAATGACGCGCCGCGGCGAAAAGCCCGCCAACCCCAACCTCATCAACGAACAAATTCGCGCACGCGAAGTACGTCTCGTAGGTGACAACGTCACTCCGGGTATATACTCCATTCACGACGCCCTACATCAGGCCGAAGAACTCGAGCTGGACCTCGTGGAAATATCCCCGACTGCCGAGCCGCCGGTATGTAAGATACTTGACTACCAAAAGTACCTGTACCAGCAAAAGAAAAAGCAGAAGGAGATCAAAGCCAAGGCCACCAAAGTCGTCATCAAAGAAATACGATTCGGACCCCAGACAGACGACCACGACTACAACTTCAAGTTGCGCCACGCCATAGGCTTCCTACAAGAAGGCGCCAAAGTCAAAGCCTACGTCTTCTTCAAAGGACGCTCGATTCTATTCAAGGAACAAGGCGAAGTACTGCTACTGCGCTTCGCCAACGACCTCGAAGAATACGGCAAAGTAGACCAAATGCCCCTTTTGGAAGGCAAACGCATGATTATCATGCTGTCTCCCAAGAAGAAATAAACCACACTATTAATAATTAAACAAAACAACATGCCCAAGATTAAGACTAACGCCGGTGCCAAAAAGAGGTTCGCCCTTACCGGCTCAGGAAAGATCAAAAGAAAACATGCTTACAAGAGCCACATCTTGACCAAAAAGACCAAGAAGCAGAAACGCAACCTCACCCACTTCGGTTTGGTAGCCAAGACCGACGTCAACAACGTCAAAGCACTGCTGGCTCTCAAATAAGGAGCATCCAAAAACATCACGCGCCGCCGCCCCCCTCAGGCGTAACGCAGCATCGGCACCTAAGCATGGCCCTGCTCCGGAACACATCGCCAAGGCACACAACCGACGACGCAAAACCATCTCTTTTACACATTTACTAACCGAGTGCACAGCGTAACAATACACCAAGAGCAATACAAGCCGCTGTCATTCAAAACACCAAAAAGAAATGCCAAGATCAGTAAACCACGTAGCATCTCGTGCTCGCCGTAAAAAAATCCTGAAACTTACACGCGGCTACTTTGGCTGCCGCCGCAACGTCTGGACCGTCGCCAAAAACACCTGGGAAAAAGGTCTGACCTACGCTTACCGCGACCGTAAGCAAAAGAAACGCAACTTCCGCGCACTGTGGATCCAGCGTATCAACGCCGCCGCACGCGTCGAAGGCCTCAGCTACTCCCAGCTCATGGGCCTCATCCACAAGGCCGGCATCGAAATCAACCGCAAAGTCCTCGCCGACCTCGCACTCAACAATCCCGCAGCCTTCAAGGCCGTTGTAGACAAAGTTCGCAACGCCTAAGACCATAAGCGACACACAAAGCAGCGGCGCGACTCCCACCCCGGGATCGCGCCGCCGCTTCTTTATTCGCCTAAAACACGGGCAATAATCGTGCAAATCCGATATGAACGCCGCCAAGTCACTAAACGCCTTAATATATCAAAGTCCGAATGTGCTCATCTGCAATGACCTGTAGCCGTGAGCGTTAAGCTATATTCGGCTTATATCACCACAAGGCATTACCGGTGGAAGGAGTCCAGATAAGCCGGTGCTTCGGATGGGTCAATACGCGGACAATCAGCCAAGTCCGCGGGCAAATTCGTATCGGCATCGGCGACTACCACGTCCACCCCACCCCAATGATAGCGAAGGTCGGCCAAGGCGCGCGAATACGCCCGAGCATCGCCACCGAAACACGGATAGCACCGCGCACCGCACCTCTGAGCCAATGTCGTGCCGCGCCGCCGCGCATCGCCCACGGCCGTAAAAGCCGTACGGCATCCTGCACCACGGAACACGCGTACCGCTTCGGCCACCGCATCATAATCCTCAGAAACGACAAACACACGCAGATGACACAAGGCCTCGCAGCCGAATGCCGCCGCAAGGCGCGCATCGGCATTGCAGCGCCGCGGCATCGGACGCTCGTGTTCCTCCATTTTACGCTCAAGGTAATTGTCTGCCATATTCCAATATCCAATAACATTTAATGACGCCTTACGCGCAAATGTCGCCGCATACGACTTCGGGGGTTACAATAAATGCGCATCGCGGACTTCACCGTCAGGCGCACTTGCGTCGCCTCGGAAATCCGCGATGGCTGTATGCAGCTATGTTCAGCGAACTATCAGAAGGTGATAATTCTTCTTGCCGCGCTGTACCAGCATATACTTGCCGGCCAGCAGCATTTCGTCGGTGATAGGTGCATAGACATCGGCTACCTTTTCCTTGTTTATGGACACGCCGCCACCCTGAGCCAGCTTGCGCATCTCGCCCTTGCTGGCAAAGAAATGCGCCTCATCCACCAGGATATCAGCCAGTTTGGCGCCCACGGCCTGTTCGCGCGAAACTTCCATCGAGGGTACACCTTCCATCACTTCGAGCAGCATGGCTTCGTCGAGGTTGTGCAACGCCTCGGCCGTATTGTTGCCGAAGAGTATCTTGGAGGCTTCGACAGCGGCTTCGTAATCTTCGGCCGAGTGTACCATCGTGGTTACCTCCTGAGCCAGACGCTTTTGCAGCGGACGTGCCCCGGGATTTTCCTGCTGTTGACGGCACAGGTCTTCGACTTCTTCCTGCGTCAGTGTGGTGAAAATCTTGATATACTTGGCTGCATCGTCATCGCTGACATTGAGCCAGAATTGATAGAACTTATACGGCGAAGTGTAGCGGCGATCAAGCCAGACATTGCCGCTCTCGGTCTTGCCGAATTTGCCGCCATCGGCCTTCGTAATCAGCGGGCAAGTGATGGCCCACGCATCCTCGGCACCTTCGATACGGCGTATCAGCTCGGTACCCGTGGTCATATTGCCCCATTGGTCCGAGCCGCCCAGCTGCACCTTGCAGCCCAGAGTGCGGTACAGGTTGAGAAAGTCGTAGCCTTGCAGCAACTGATACGAGAACTCCGTGAAAGACATACCCTCGCGCGACTCGCCGCTCAGGCGCTTCTTGACGCTGTCCTTGGCCATCATGTAATTGACGGTAATGTGCTTGCCGATGTCGCGGATAAATTCGAGAAAACCGAATTTCTTCATCCAGTCGTAATTGTTGACCAGCACCGCGGCATTGGGCGCATCGCTGTCAAAATCGAGGAAATGCGACAGCTGTGCCTTGATGGCCTCCTGATTGTGGCGCAGGGTCTCCTCATCGATAAGTTTGCGCTCCTGGCTCTTCATACTCGGATCGCCGATCATACCGGTGGCGCCGCCTATCAGGGCCACCGGACGGTGTCCCGAGCGCTGGAAGTGACGTAACATCATCACGCCCACGAGGTGTCCTATATGCAACGAATCGGCTGTCGGGTCTATGCCCAAGTATGCCGTAGTCATTTCTTTGTTCAGCTGGTCTTCGACGCCGGGCATCATCGAGTGGATCATGCCTCGCCACGTCAATTCTTTGATAAAGTCCATTGGTATATACTTGTATTTGATTATTTGCAATAAGTAAGTCGGGCAGATGCGATGCCTCACGCCAGCCGAGCGAGTGCGGCGGAGATACGGTGCATGGCTTCGCGCAATTTATCATCCGAGGTGGCGTAGCTCAAGCGTATGTACCCCGGAGCGCCGAAAGCCGCACCGTCCACCGTGGCCACGTGTGCCTCGTGCAGCAGGTACATGGCCAGGGCCCCACTGTCGGCGATGACAGTGCCGTCAGGCGCCTTGCGGCCTATATATGCCGACACTTCGGGGAAAAGGTAGAACGCACCCCGGGGCTCGTTGACACGCAGTCCGGGGATAGCACGTGCCATCTCCACCACCAAGTCGCGACGGCGGCGGAAAGCGGCGCACATCTCGGCCACGCAGTCCTGCGGCCCTTCATAGGCGGCCTCGGCGGCCTTTTGAGCTATGGATGACGCTCCGGAAGTATATTGTCCCTGCAACTTGGTCACGGCCTGAGCCACCCACAGCGGAGCAGCGCAATAGCCTATACGCCAGCCGGTCATGGCATAAGCCTTGGACACGCCGTTGATGACCACTACGCGATCGCGTAGCTCCTCGAAGGACGCCAGCGACGTGAAGCTGCCCGAAAAATTGATGTGCTCGTATATTTCGTCCGAGATGACAATGATGCGCTCGTGGCGTGCGATGACGTCCACCAGTGCCTGCAACTCGTCACGCGTATACACACTACCCGTAGGATTGGACGGCGAGCACAACAGCACGATGCGCGTACGCTCGGTGATAGCGGCTTCCAATTGAGCCGGCGTCACCTTGAAATCGGCTTCTATACCGGCCGGAACCGTCACCACGGTGGCGCGGGACATCTTTACCATCTCAATGTAACTGACCCATGCCGGAGTGGGTATCACCACTTCGTCTCCGGGGTTGGCTATGGCCAAGATGCTGTTGCACAGCGCTTGTTTGGCGCCATTGCCCACTACTATCTGCTCGGGAGCAAAGGTCACGCCGTTTTCGCGCTCGAGCTTGGCGCTGACTGCACACCGCAGCGACATATATCCCGGCACGGGCGAATAGAAACTGAAATTGGCATCCACGGCCGCTTTGGCCGCTTCCTTGATATGCTGCGGTGTATAGAAGTCCGGTTCGCCGACGCTCAAATTGATTACATCCACCCCTCGGGCACGCAATTCGGCACTCTTTTGGGACATCGCCAAGGTCTGAGACCGGGCAAGCGACTGCACCAGCAACGACGGTTCTTGCTTCATAACTCTATATTATATATCGTGTTAGTTTTCTGAAAGTCTTCGTGTTAGTATTCTGAAAGTCTTTTATCGTCTTTCTTGGTAAAACACATACGCGTGCACAGGCTCGCCCGCGCATACGCATATACTCGGACAAAGGTACAAAATCTTTGTCTAACGCGCAAAGCACGCCCGACAAGCCGCAGCGTGTTGAGCCCGAAATCTCAGTCCACGCCTGATATTCTTGACCGCTTCCAGCTTATTACCAAAAACCGGTCACTTGACCGCTTTTTGGTAATAGAACGGGCATCCTGCCCCACTTTGCGGCATAATCTTGGCCGTAATGTCGGCGGCTTATCGTATCTTTGCACCCGAAAACGAGGGCACCGCCCCCACAAAAGCATCGAGCCTCAAAAAAAAGACTATACCCAGCCGTCATGGCCAAACAACGTAACCCAAGCTTCGAAATACTGCGCGTGGTGGCGATGTTCCTCATCGTCGTCTGGCACTTCCTGATGCACGGCGTCGGGCACAAACCCGTGGGCGTGAGCGCCGATGCAGCCTCGCTGTTCAACCTCTGCTCCATGGAACTGGCAGGATGCCTCTCCAAGGTCTCCACCAACTGCTACATCCTCATCACCGGATACTTCCTCATCAGTACGACCAAGCCCAAGTGGCCCAAGATTCCCAAGACATGGGCGCCGATATTCTTCTACTCGGTAGTTATTTTTGCATTGTTCTTCGCTTTTTCGGACCTGACACTCGGGTGGAGTGACTTGGGCAAATCGCTGATGCCGCTGTACTTCGACCGCTACTGGTTTGCCACACGCTACGTGGCTTTGGTGGCACTCGCCCCCTTCCTGGCCGCTCCGGCACAGATGCTGACACGGCGTATGTACCTCATACTGTTGGCCGTGATGGCCGTCATCAACTTCGACTTCCTGCTGGGCGACGACCTCAGCGGCAACAACTCGTTGCTGTGGTTTGTCTTCCTGTTCTATGTCGGCGGATACATACGTCTGCACTTCGATCACGATGGACCCAACCATTTCGGCAAAGCCTATTTCGCAGCCGCAGCCGCATTGGCCGCCATATTCCTGACGCACATTTTCCTGCATTATTCACTGTGGACGGCGCCGATGATGGTCGATTATCACGACAACAACGGCATACTCTTCGGCGTAGCGCTGCTGCTATTTCTCTGGACGGCAAGGCTCAAAGCCCCGAATACAGCCTTTGTACGCGCCATGGTGCGCATAGCGCCGCTCACATTCGGCGTCTACCTGATACACGACAATGTCTACGTGCGCCACGCCCTGTGGAACGGCTGGATAGACGTGCACGGTGCGATACATTCATGGTGGTTTGTGCCGATTTTCGCGGCCTCCACGGTGGCCATATTCATCGCCTGCATCGCCATCGATGCCATACGCGACCGCATCTTCGGCCTGCTGCGCATCAACGACCGCATCGATGCCCTCTCGGCACGCGTCTCCACCCTCTCGGCACGCATCGTAGCCGTCACAGCAGCCGTCACTCGACGTCTGCGCCGCCCGAAACAGTCCGAGGAATCCAATGCAAACTCATGACCGTCAAATCAGTCGTGACTGACCTTGAGGCGGCAATACCACAAGGTTTCCGAAGCCGCCTTTAGATATAAAGTCCCAATTCGGGAAGAAACGGCCGCAGGATTTGAACACCATCATACCCTCGCAATCCATCGCCTCCGTCAATATGGCGGTAAATATTATTATCACTCAATGCCTGAAAACTCGCGGTCGGAACACTTGACACATTGTATACTTCTTCTTGTTACAATATTCCCGATCTCATTCCAATGAATACACAATCATTTCGCAGATTACATTCATGTCCATTCGTGGAATTATGCCTTAGATACGGCATCGATCTTAAATGGCCGTATTTTTCAAAAAACGGCATAAAAACAGCTAGCCCACACAAATTCAGAGGGCTATATTTTTGCAATTAACTTTTTTTAATGAGCGAGTAGGTAGTCCCTCTTCCGGTTCCTCTCCTTGACAAAACAGTCCCGACAAGCTTTTCGATTTTTGTACGAACTTGTTTTATAGTTAGCTCACCACTCCACTCATCAATAAAAGACGACATGGACTTCGGGCCATCTTCAAGAATATAATATAGCCGACGAAGAGTATCGGAATCCACAAGACCTTTGATAACCGAGGGGTTATATTCGAAATATGAGTTCCCCATTTCATATTCGTATTTTGGGTGACGAATTATTAGACCTTCTGCAAGAAGTCTGTTTACAGATTTATCATAGATACCACTTCCATCTTTGTGAATAATCGAATAGATCGTAATCAGGTCAAACGCATTAAGTTGCTGCTCCGGTTTGCGATTATTTCTGAAATTAATAAGGAAATTTCGCAACTGTGGATTCTCTATTCGAGATTCAATCCTCAGATTTACCTGAAAATCATCCGACTGACTATAGTCCGGCATAGGGCGACCCTCTACGATGCAATTCTCATACATTATATCTACGCCTTGACCGGAACGTTCGACCATACCGGCTTTCTCAATGACTTCGGCTAATCTTCTGCTTCGAGGAGAACTATTGACTGTCAGTATATTTCCCTGATTGACTCCATATGGGAAACCTCCGGAATTGGAGACCTCAAATGACTCCGGAGAAATTTTTATCATTATATCCCCTCCCATCTGAAAACTTCTATGTTGGATGCTGTTGAGTATTGCTTCTCGAATAGTTTCCTCTGTATAAGAAGGGACATCCAGAATTTGAGGAAAAGCATCAATGTGTATGATTGGATTAATCGCATCCTGATTGATGTAATTCCAAAGTTTGTCTATACCCGTAAAAAGTGGTTCACAAAATTCCTGCCGTGCCGAGTAACGTGTCTGATTTTCAGATACGCGATATTCGACAATTATATTGTTTTGAGGAAGATACTCTTTAATAGCTTCACGTTTGCCTAGCAGTATCAATGCGGCATAAGTCAGGCCTTCTTCATTAAAGAGATTCAAATCGGAAAGAAGCTGATTGAGCGAGATTGTCAACACCTCCGGCTTACGCCTTTTTTCATGAATAAGACGTCGCATATTTGTAACTGCCTCATCAGATAAATCATCAAGAGTAAGTCCTTTGCAAATACGAGCCGAGAAATCCGGATCCTGTTCTTGAAGAATCGAGAAGTATTCTTGATCATCCATTCCCCGTAGGCTTTCACCGACGCGCATCAATGGAACGCCTTCAAAACGCAAAGCCTTGCCTATTGGCCTGGAAGGTATATTAATCACCAATACTCGTTTGCCTTTGTCATCATAAAGTTCCTTGCAGTGGACTCGAATGTATAAACGGCGATAAATCTCATCTTCCAATTCTCCAACTTTATCCTTTGCAAAGTCAGTACCCACCACTTCATGCGGCAGTTTGTCAGCCATACCAAGGACTAATCTGCCGCCTCTTTCATTCGCAAAAGCCACAATATATCCAAGAACGCATTTACGGCGTTCATTGACATTACTTCGACTACCACCTGAAAAGGGATAATTATGCTTTGCCTCTTTGAACTCTATATGATCCTCGCGCTCGCGAAGAGTAGCAAGTTGAGATATATTTGTCATGCCTGTTTTTTTTGCAAAGATAATACTTTATTTCGGCCGGGCGAAATTCAAGGGCTAAAATTTACAAAAACATAAGAAAACCAACGTTTGTCACTGTTATTCAATGGGCTATATTTACAGCCGATTAGATAGGGCAAGTGTGGATACCATCGGTTCTGAGGACATGCTCTACAAAACTTCCATTGACTTCCCTGCACATTAAAGTGTTGCAAATTGGCGTATTGGCCAATTTGCAGGGCTGATTATCGTCAGATGTTGAATCGGATTATGTAAATATGTATCTTTCTATTTATTACATATAATTTCTCCCCCACGACTCTTTCATTTAACAGCCAAGGACAGGCACAAAGGAAGGAGTATCGTATTCGAAAATTACTGTCCGGGGGTGCGATACATTCATGGTGGTTTGTGCCGATTTTCGCGGCCTCCACGGTGGCCATATTCATCGCCTGCATCGCCATCGATGCCATACGCGACCGCATCTTCGGCCTGCTGCGCATCAACGACCGCATCGATGCCCTCTCGGCACGCGTCTCCACCCTCTCGGCACGCATCGTAGCCGTCACAGCAGCCGTCACTCGACGTCTGCGCCGTAGGCAAAACTAAATTCAGCCTCTTCAAAGGGGCGATTCATTTCTGCATAATACTCCTTCATAGCCAAGTACATATCATTCCATTCGGCGATAGCCTCCCGTGCGGTTGCGCCCTCGCCTATAAGACCATAGTTGATGCGGTCGTCCTCTGTGTATATGGAATAAGATCCATCCTTTTCGCGGCATAAATACGCCTCAACTTTTATCATAATCGATTATTTGAACGTTAGTTGTATTAATGTACCGGGCTCGGTATATATGGGAATTTAGGATATGGGGATTAAGAAAATGCGGCGAGGCAACTTCATATACACCACCTCGCATCATATCATCGTATCCGAAATGTTGCTATTCTTCAGCCGTCTTATTCACTTGCAATTGAGCGGTAGACGGGGTTCGAACCCGCGACCCTCAGCTTGGGAAGCTGATGCTCTACCAACTGAGCTACTACCGCGTATGGTTGGTGACGCAAAGTTAGACATTTTTTTTGGATACGGCAAATGCCGAAAACTTCTCCCGGCCGTGTAGAGCCAAGTGGATAGTGCAAAATTAAAGCTCCCGACCGCCGGACTTTGCATTTCGACAACATGTGCCGGATATTTTTGCACACAAAAAAATAATTGTAACTTTGTCGCAGCTTATGAAGGCGGATCCGGATAGTACATGAGAAACTCCGATTATCTTGCCGATTGAGAATGAACCATGGAACCGACTTTCTTCCATAAACCGCGCTAAAAACCATTAACCCACTATATTATATTAGCTAATGAATAGATTAAGACCAACCCTATTGGCCCTTCTTGCGACTTTACCTTTTGCATCAAAAGCCAACACCGGTTTGACAATGGACGTATCGACGCAAGTCGATATGACCTACACCCAAAACGGCTCGTATTACGTAATCAAGACTACCGGTACAGACCCGCATATTTGTTCGACAGCACTTCCGGCCAATATGGACGTCAAGGACTGCCGCCTCGAATTTGACTACCAAGCATCCGAGGACATCGCCGATTTACAACTGTTTTTTCGCGACCCGGAAAGCGAAGCGCGCTCCCTACACGTGCCCAACGCCTTAAAGAAGACCGGTACGGGTGAGTGGAAACGCTTCGCGTTGAACATCACACTTCAACGTAACTCCTTCAGCTGGGGCAATAAAGGCAGCAAACTGCGTATTGACTTCGGCAATCGCAGCGGAGTCACCATCAATATACGCAACCTCGGTATCAAAGGCTGCACGCGTATGTCTTCGGCCCAAAAAGCTGACTTTGCCCGCGGCGTCGAGCGCTACCTCGCCTCAGATTACGCCGCCAAGGTGACTTATGTCGAAGTAGGCAAGGACAAAGTCACGGTACGCGGCACCACCACCGCCTCCGGATGCAAGCTCATAGACTCGCGCATGTACGGCGAATTGACACTCAAAACCGAATGGGCCGATGCAGCGTCAAATCTGCCCGCGGGCGAGTTCGAGGTCACCGTGCCGCGATACGTTGAGGTCGCCGGCTGCAAATACGACCGGCTGCTGTCACGCTGGGCCATCACTGACGCCAAGCGCAACCTGCTGTCGCACGGCCGTTATGCCGATAAAGTCTACGAGATACGCCACGCCTCGCCCGGCATCCTGAAGACAAAGAAGGGCATAGGCGGCATCGGCCCCGTAGTAGCCGGAGATATTGACAATCTGGGCCTCGGTTCGGCAACCTTAAACGTCTCTCTCAACTCCTTCATCGGATGTAATAAAACCTCCGGATATACCGAGCCTTACGTCTACAACGGCAAGACATTCTACATCAATCAGGGAGCCATAAACAATTTTGACGGCACGCTCAAGACTTGCGAGAAAAAAGGCGTTGTAGTAGCCGCCATCATTCTTATTGTTCCCAGTGGCGGCGAGCCGGCTTACGCCACGACTATGCGCCATCCCGAATACAGCGGAAAAGCGCCCTATACCATGCCGGATATGGGTAGCATTTACAGTATCGAGGCATACGCCGCCGCCATCAATTATCTGGCCAATCGCTACTCTCAGACCGGCAACGGCCGCATTCACCACTGGATATTGCACAACGAAGTCGACCAAAACCTGTCGTGGACCGATATGGGCAGTCAACCGCTGCTGCGCTACGTAGACACATACGAGAAATCCATGCGCCTCGTATCCAATATCGTACGCCAATACGACCCCAATGCCTACGTCCTGGCATCGTTCACTTCGAGCTGGAACAAGGCGCACAGCACCGACGGATTTACGACCAAAAGCATGCTGGACAACATCGTGGTTTACAGCAACGCCGAGGGCGACTACCGCTGGGGCGTAGCAGCGCACCCCTATCCGATAAGCTTCTTCAAACCCAAATTCTGGGAAGCGGACACCGAGGCCACCTACTCGGAAAACTCCGGATACAGCACCTTCAAGAATATCGAGGTGATTTCCAACTGGATGCTTCGCCGCGAGCACTACTACAAAGGAGAAGAAAAGCGCATACTCTTCTTCTCCGAAAACGGCGTCAACTCGCTGGACAACAGCACCGCCAACCTCAAAGTACAGGCAGCCGGCGCCGCTTGGGCATGGAAAAAAACTATGAAAAATGCCGGCGTGGACGCCATCATGTGGCACAACTGGTGGGATCATCCCGCCGAGGCGGCACAAGGCGTACGCCTCGGACTGGTTACCGATAAACACGTTCGCAAACCGGCGTGGTACGTATGGCAGGCCGCCGGTACCGACAAAGAATCCTCCGTCTTCGACCAATACCTGTCCGTCATCGGTATAAGCAACTGGGGACAGATACACCACGGCGTCAGCGCCTCCGGCAGCGACAACGTACGCCTCGAACTTGACCAGTCCTCCAATAAAGACTTGTCTGTCAAGTATGACGGCACATATCAGTACTACACACTCACGACCACCGGCGGCGATCCCAACATCACCACAAAGGCTATGGGCGCTGCCAAGTCCGACAACTCCAATACCCTGGTATTTGAATACCAATCAGCCAAGGATATCCCCAACTTCCAGATATTCATCTCTCCGCTGGCTACCGAACAACGCTCCGTCACAATACCGCTGAGTGCCACCTCCGATTGGAAGCGCGTATACATCAACCTCGCACCCCTGACCAAGCAATACGGCTGGGGCGGTGCCGGCAGCCAATTGCGCTTCGACCCCGGCAGCACCTCGGGGCGTACAATGAAAATTCGCCATATCTGCGTCAACAGCGGCGAAAAGACATCGGCGGTCAACCTGTCGGCAGATGCCGCCGGAGCCAACCAATGCACCGTCACCAAAGACAACAACGCCGGCAGCGCCACCATCGTCACCACCGCCAACGGCGACCCATACTTCTATTCCTCCAAACTCCCGGCCAACCTGTTGCCCGAAGCCTCTAAGATTATATTCGAATATCAGGCTTCCACCACCGTACAGGGCGCCAGGATATACTTCGTAGACTACGCCGGGGAGACACGCTCCATCAGCCTGGGCAATCTGGAAGCATCCACCAAATGGAAGCAAAAAACCGTGGACATTGCCGAGCTATGCCGCATCCACGGCTGGGGCTTCGAGGGCGACTATATGCGCTTCGACCCGGGTACGAAATCCGGCCTGACATTCAAGATACGCAACATCGGCATCAATACCGGCGAATACGCCTCCACTCTCTATCTCCAACCGGACAACTACAATTCGCACGACCTATCGCTGTCGCGCGATGCCGAGTGCAATCCTACGGAGGACGACATCCGCTTCGGCGGCGAATTGGCATATTCAAGCTGGACTCTCAACACCACCGGCAGCGACCCATACACCGTATCCAACCCCTTGGACAAGAACCTCGATGCGTCCGCCACCAAGCTCTACTTCGAATATAAAGCTTCGGCGGACATCACCCCCCTGGTCGCCTACTTTATGTATCCGGAGAACAATGCACGCTCCACGACTTATACCGACTGTATGCCCGCCACCTCGGAATGGACACCCGTAATCCTTGACATCTCACAAAAGCGCAAAGAATACGGATGGGGATATGCCGGCAACCGCCTGCGCCTCACCCTGGGCAAGAAAGTGGGTGCCACCGTCAGCCTGCGCCGCCTCGCCATCTACGACGGCAACAGCCAAACCGTGGACGTCAACGACATCGCCACACCCGCGACATTCAGCGTCCGCGGTGTCCGCGGCGGAGTCGTCATCACCAGCAGCGTTCCACGCACTTTCACCATCTACAACATCGCCGGCATCATCGTCAACCGCCTCGATGTCGAAGGCGAGACACTCGTATCGCTCGATCCCGGCGTATACATCGTCAACGGCACCAAAGTCGTAGTATACTGACCGTTGATGTAAATACCCTCGCATAAAGGCGGAGGTCTGCTTGCAAAAGCCGACCTCCGCCTTTATCTTATCTCAGCACTACCCATCGCGATGATACTCCTGTCGGGTTATTTCAGGAAAACATTTATAGTTCTAAAAAAAACACGTATATTTGCCGATGGATAGTACTGCAATGCAATCTTCCAACTCACAAACAATTACCCACCGCGAAACCGACCATGCCGTACCACGAAAAATATTCAAGGATAATAAAAA
>ERZ808262.464-NODE-464-length-19217-cov-10.644400_pt1 | contig 19217 bp, 12 predicted proteins | sample MGYA00520895_ERZ808262 | MGnify/ENA primary metagenome ERZ808262 (study PRJEB31516, sample SAMN03275588) | gut metagenome | biome: mammalia-associated habitat; material: feces | host: Papio cynocephalus | place: Kenya | collected 2012-08-02 ... | reverse complement strand
CACCAGCAAGCCGCCCCGTCCTCCCGGAGCAAGGCCGCCGTGCTGAGCAGCAAGATGAAAATATACATGCCTGCGATCAAGAACGCAAATCGCAAGGCACAGAAAAGCGTGAAACCGCTGAAATCAAGCGGTTCCATCGGCGTGTCGAAAATAACCTACCAATGTCTTCGGCATCGTTCGATACCTTAAGAGTAGCCATCGCAGGCAAAATTCAGGTAACGAAACACACAACGGCATCCAACGCCAAATCATCAATCGCACGAATCAACGACAACGAATCCGATCGACAGCCACCGGCATCGACTGCGATACTTGCGTATATCCAGCATGGAACCCGCACAAGGACTTCAACCGGATCATCCCCATAACGCTTGCCGCATATCGGTATATGAAACGCAATCGCTCGCTACCGGCATCTGCCGCAGTGCTTGCGCACATATTCATGCCTAGGACAGAATCGCCCGTTACCAGCGGCGACCGCAATGCTTGCCGCCTACGCCCGACTTGCCGTCGGCGCCCCACGGTCCCCTGCCTTCGGCGCGCAGGGTGCGCAGATGGTGCTTCATCGCCACCAGCATGATATGGGTGTCTTCCAATCCCAAATGGCGTTCGGCCATGGAAGCGTCCAATGCGCCCTGCCGCTTGGCATAGGCGTCCAACGTGTTGTTGCCATATGGATGCTCATCATCGGGAATCGAACCCTCATCCCAGCGGCGGCTCATCGGCAGCGTATCGATGATGGTGATGTTGCCGGCCCGGTAGCTCTCCGCATACCCGGCCACATTCAACATGAAGAAACCATGCTCGAACCGGGCGTTATGCGCGACATACGGTTGCTGCTGCAAACGCTGCAGCAACCCCATCTGCGCCTCGGGCCATTCGTCGAACATCCGATAAACCGCGCCATCATGCGCAGACATATTGCCATCGGACGCGCCATTCGATTGCGCGCATGGAGAATCTCCCCCAGCCGCCGTGGCGGAGAACTCGCGCATGAGGGCGCGAACCTCGGCGACGGAATCGGCACGGCAGGAAGCGCGTTCGCATACGTCGATGCCCGTCAAACCAAGAATCACGTCATTGCCCAACACCGCGTTCTCGGGTGTGACGCCAAAGGCGAGACGCGCCTGCCCGTAGGCATCGCCGGCATCATAGGAATCCTGCTCGTACCGATAGCCGACGGCCGCATCGGCAGGACGCGGCGAAATCATGTTCATGTATTCGAAGCCGGCATCGATGATGTACACGCGGGCGGGGTCGATGCCCGTGGTCTCGATGTCGATGCCCATGACCGTGTCCACATCACGACCCGGAAGATAGACGTCGCGCCAATCCGACCTGCGGTATTCCGCAAGCCGCCTCGCTGTCTCCGACCGGGCATGCTGCGGCGCGGCACCGTCATCGAGCAGCGCGGAGCCTCCAGGACTGGTGACGCCGCTGAGATTCGCCCGCGACATGGAATAATCGCTCGCGCGCTTCTGCCGGCGCTCCTCGGCGCGGCGCTCGGCACGCCCGTTGACGATTTCCGCGGTGCGGTCCTGGATGTCGTCAAGATTCACGGTACCGAGATGCGCGGCGGGATGGAGCACGGGAACCGTCACACGTTCGCGACGCTCCTCCGCGACCGTCCATAAACCCATATGAACGCCGATGCCACGAAGCAGGGCGATCTCATCGCACAATCTGCGATTCGCGTATGCGAGCGCGCGGGGAAGGCGATACGACGCGATCAAACGGTCGAAATCCGTCATGAACGTGCTGTTGCATTGCGCGATGACCGGTTCGAGACGATCGCGGATCGCCAGGTCCTCTTTCAGCAGATCATGCACCGCCTCCGCCGTCAGAGCCGTCTGTTTCAGAGGCTCTTCCTTGGCACCGGAGCACACAGCGGTTCCGGAACGCGCGGCAACGGCAATGTCCGAACGCGCGCCGGCACCGGCGTGAGCAACGGCATCGGCCCCTGCCGGCCGTTCATCCGTCCGGACGTTCTCCGCGGCATCCGCGGCGCCATGCGCGGCCCGCAGCAACACCGTCCGCAATACTGCGATCGCATCGACATGCCCGCGGGCCGCGGCACCTATGCCATGTTCGAGGTCGAGCGATGCCACCCAGCGCCAATCGATCGGCCGCGAATCGGCATCCTTCGGCATCGAAACCGACCACTGATCGATGTCTTGTTTGGCTTCCGTGAGCCAGGAACGGTCCATCGTTGCTTCGTTCATACCTCGCATGTTAGTCGGAGGGTCTGGAATTGGCCGTTTTGCCGGATACCGCCGCAGTCGGCCGCATCCGGTCTTCTCGCACAGCCGAAAAGGGACGTTTTCGCAGCATTGTTTGCTTATGTTGTATGCCGTCGATATTCGTCTACTGAATAGGAAAGCATGTACACACCGATTATCGTGCAGAAAACAATCATGTTCGGCAAAGCCGCGGAAGACCATGCAGGCCGGGAACATCCGCGATGCCGTCGAAGCGCCACATCACGAACGCGTTCGTTCCGCAAGTATGGGGATTGCGAATGCTCCATCGAGGACGGACGATGCGGCGTTTCGTGCCGCAGCCGTTGCGGATACGCGCATACGTGCGCCTGCCGTGGAGAACATGACATTCGCTGATTTGACGGTGGCGACACCGCCATCAACGCATGGTGCCGCACGCGAAAGCATCCCGCGTGGCAACACGTTCAAACGACATCGCGGGCGCGCGTGCATTTGGCCGCCCAATGCACGCGCGCCCGCGAATTGCGAATCGGCCGCAAAACGGTCACAGATCGAAGCCAAGCTCCTTGGCGGCCTCGGTGGGAACCGGATCCTCACACCAGAAATCCTCAAGGTTCTCATTGGTGGTGAGACTGCGGATCTCCGCCTTGTCGATATACAGTTCACCGCTCAGGTGGTCGGTCTCATGCTGGAAGATGCGTGCCGGCCAGCCGTGCAGATGCTCCTCATGCCGTTTGCCGTCCTCGTCCTGCCAGCGGGCGGTGATGTCGAGCCAGCGTTTGCGCACCGCCTGATAGCCGTCGAAGCTCAGGCAGCCTTCGTAGAAGCTGCGCGTTTCAGTGCCGATCGGCTCGTAGCTGGGGTTGATGATGACATGGAACGGGAACTCGGCGGCCTCACGCGGATCGTCCGCGTCATCGGGGCCGGCATGGTCCTCGACCACGGCGAGCGCCAGTCCCAGACCGATCTGGGTGGCCGCGAGACCCACGCCCGGCGCCTCCAGCATGGTGACATGCATGGTGTCGATGAGTTTGTCGAGTGTTTTGCGGCTCAATTGGCCCTCGTATGCGGCGGTCTGCTGGCGCAGCACGGGTTCGCCGGCCTGCACGATCGGCAGCAGCTGCTCCTTGCCGCCGGACTTGATGAGCTTCTCGACCTCGCGGTTGAGCGCAATGTTGACTTTTGCGTTGTGTCCGAACACGGATTCCTCCTACAGGGCGAGCTCTTCGGCGACGATCTTGGCCAGACGGTCGCAGACCTCGTCGGCCTGCTGCTGCGTCTCGGCCTCGGCCATGACGCGCACAAGCGGCTCGGTGCCGGACGGACGCAGCAGCACACGGCCGGTGTCGCCGAGCAGCTTCTCCTCACGCTCGACCGCGGCCTGAATCTTGGCATTGGTCTTGGAGGCCATCTTGTCGACGTTCGGCACGTTGATCAGCGTCTGCGGCAGCTGCGGGAAGTCGGCTGCGAGCTCCTTGAGACTCTTGCCGGAGTTCACCACTTCGTTGCACAACGTCAATGCGGTGAGAGTGCCGTCGCCGGTGGTGGCGAATTCGCGGTTGATCACGTGGCCGGACTGCTCGCCGCCCAGCGAATAGTCGCCGCGCAGCATCTCCTCCAGCACGTAACGGTCGCCGACGTTGGTCTGCACGGTCTTGATGCCCATGGAGCGCAGCGCCAGCTTCAGTCCGAGATTGCTCATCACAGTGACCACAAGGGTGTCGTGGTTGAGCTTGCCCGCGTTCTTCTTGGCGCGTGCGAGGATGCCCATGATCTGATCACCGTTGACCATGTTGCCTTCGCTGTCGACGGCCAGGCAGCGGTCGGCGTCGCCGTCGAACGCCACGCCCAGGTCGGCGTCGGAGGCCTTGACCATGGCCTGCAGCTGCTCGGGGTGCGTGGAACCGGCGTTCTTGTTGATGTTGTAGCCGTCCGGGGACGCGTTGATGACGTTCACGTCGGCACCGGCGCGGCGCAATGCCTCAGGAGCGACCACGGAAGTCGCGCCGTTCGCGCAGTCGGCGACGACCTTCAGGCCCTTCAGCGGGGTCGGCTGGGATTTGTCCGGGCCAACGGGGGCGATGGTGGACACCAGATGGTCGATGTACAGGTTCGTGGCTGTGGCAGTGTCGTGGCTGATGCGGCCCACGCCGGCGCCGGTCGGGCGTTCCCAGTCCTGGCCAAGCACGGCCTCGATGTCGTCTTCCTTGGCATCGGGCAGCTTGAAGCCGCCGCGGGCGAAGAACTTGATGCCGTTGTCGGGCATCGGATTGTGGGATGCGGAGATCACGGCCCCCATCTCGACATTCAGCACGGAGGTCAGGTAGGCGACGCCCGGCGTCGGGATGATGCCCGCGTCGATCACATCGAAGCCGCCGGCGGACATGCCAGCAGACAGGGCCGCGGCAAGAAAATCACCGGAGACTCGGGTATCACGGCCGACGAGCGCGCGGCGACGTCCCTCGAATTCGCCTTCGGCGTCGTCCCCGCCCAGTACGCGCACCGCGGCGTCGCCCAAATCGAGCGCCAACTGTGCGGTCAGATCCTTGTTCGCCAATCCTCGAACGCCGTCGGTTCCGAACATACGTGGCATGAGTCTCAAATCCTCGCTATCTCAAAACGATAATTCCTCGCACTATCGTACTCAACAGTGCCGCCGAAACGGCATAGCCACGGCGCAATCGCCGAATGATTCACATTTTGCGCCGGCGTCCCGGCTTTTCGTCTGCGGATCCGCAAGACGCGCGGGGCTCGTCTTCCTGCGATACGCTCCATCGTTTTCGCATGATCCACATTTCTCGCAAAGAAACAAGACCGTGCGAACGCAAATGCCCCCGAAGCCAGTGTTTTCCAGGAGATGAATACTGAAAACACCGGTTTCGGGGGCATTATCCGCAATCCGGTTTCGCACGATGCTCATATTTCTGACGAAATGAGCATTATGCGAAACCGCAGATGCCTTCAACGTGGTTCCGAGCCCGCGCGGACGAACCTTCCCTTGGAACAGGCGATGGCGCTCCGGAATCACCTACTGTGCAAACCGCAGGCGATGCCAAATCACATCGACGCCGAGATGCATCACAATGACGCGTTGAAATCGCGCACCTTGAGCGTGCGGTGCGAAGCCTCCACATTACCGCGGATAATGCGCTGCAACGCGTTGTCCGCATCGGCGTGGGATACCAACCAAGCATCGCCCAGCTCGACCAACTTGGACGGGTCGGCATAGCCCGGGTACAGTCCTTCGAGCAGCGCCTCGGCCATGTGGAAGGTCTTGTTCTCCCAGATCCAGTCGGCGACCTCGAAATACTTCTCCGCGTAAGGCTCGGCCAGATCGGCGCGGGGGGTGGCCGCGAAGCCACGGGCCACCGCTTCAAGCTGCATGTTGGTCAGACCGTCGTTGTGCAGGGCCTCGTTCCATGCCCAGGCCTTGGCTTCGGCGTTGCCCGCCACTGCGCGCGCGCCGAATGCGAACTCACGGTTTTCGGTGGTTTCGCGCTTGGCGAGTTCGGCGTCGATGTCGGCCTGGGAAACCGCATTGATGGTGCTCAGCGCGTTGATGACCGTCCAGCGGAAGTTGTTGTCGATCTCAAGGCCGTCCAACACGACGGAGCCGTCGAGCAGCCCCTTGGCGTTGGCCTCGAATTCGGCATCGCCCGGTTCGCCGTAGCCCAGGTAGGCGGTGATGAGCTGGAACTGCTCGTCGGAACCGGCCTTGGCGGCTTTGGCGAGCTGGAACAGTTCGGCCGCCACGTGCCTCACCACTTCGGCACGCTCGGCCGGAGCGGTGTAGTGCCATGCGGTGGTGCTGACCTGGGCCAGCGCGTAACGGAACGTCGTGGATTCGCGTTCGGTGGCGAGCGCGGCCAGCGAGGTGTCGATGAACCGGCGGGCCGGCAGTTCGCCGTCGCGGGTCATGTCCCAGAGCGCCAGCCAGATCACGGAGCGCGCGAGCGCGTCGTCGAAACGGTACAGGTTCTCGGTGGCGAACTTCAGGCTCTTGTCGTCGAAGCGCAGCTTCGTATAGGTCAGGTCGTCGTCGTTCACCAGGATCAGGGACGGGCGGGCCTTGCCAGCGGCCGCCTCGACGACGGTGCGTTCGCCGTCGACGTCGAGCGAGAACTGGTCGGTGCGCACGATCTTGCCGGTGGCGGGGTCTTCGTTGTAGAAGCCTACGTTCAGACGGTGGGCGCGCAGCACCGGATGCTCCGCGGACGCGGTCTGGCGCAGCACAAGCTGCCTGATGGTGCCGTCCTCGTTCTCCTGCACTTCGGTGGCGATGGTGTTGATGCCGGACTGTTCGAGCCACTGGGCGCTCCACGCCTTCAGGTCGCGGCCGGAGGTGAGCTCCAGCTCGGCGAGCAGGTCGGCGAGCGTGGCGTTGGAATAGGCGTGCTTGTTCAGGTAGCTGTTGATGCCCTTGAAGAACTTCTCGCGGCCGACGTAGAACACGAGCTGCTTGAGCACGGAGGCGCCCTTCGCGTAGGTGATGCCGTCGAAGTTGACGTAGGTGTCGTTCAGGTCGTTGATCGGGGCGACGATCGGATGCGTGGTGCTCAGCTGGTCCTGGCGCAGCGCCCAGCTCTTCTCGCCGGAGCTGAAGGTGGCCCATGCGTCCTTCCATTCGGTGGCTTCGGCGGTGGCGAGCGTCGACATGAACTCGGCGAAGGATTCGTTGAGCCACAGGTCGTTCCACCACTTCATGGTGACGTAGTCGCCGAACCACATGTGGGCGAGCTCGTGCAGCACGGTGACCACGCGGCGTTCCGCGTAGGCGTCGGTGACCTTCGATTCGAACACGTACTGGTCGCGGATGGTGACCATGCCGATGTTCTCCATGGCGCCGGCGTTGTATTCCGGCACGTAGATCTGGTCGTACTTGGCGTACGGGTAGGGCACGCCCCAGGTCTTGGCGTAGAAGGCGAAGCCCTTCTTGGTGATGTCGAACAGATAGTCCACGTCCTTGGCGAACGCCTTGGCAAGCGCTTGGCGGCAGTACATGGCCATCGGCACGGTGCGGCCGTCCTCGTTGGCGTATTCGGTGTGCCATTCGGCGTATGGGCCGGCGCAGATGGCAGTGAGGTAGGAGCTCATCTTCGGTGTGGATTCGAATTTCCACAGCTTGGTCGTTTCGGCCTCGTGGTCGCCGAGCGTTCCGGCTTCGGTGACGGTTTCGGTGTCGTCGACGGATGCGACCGGCATGTTGGAGGTGACGATCCAGGACTTCGCGGCCAGCACGGAGAAGTCGAACACCGCCTTCAGGTCGGGCTGGTCGAACACCGCGTAGACGCGGCGTGCGTCCGGCACCTCGAACTGGGAATACAGGTAGATGTTGCCGTCGGACGGGTCGACGCTGCGGTGCAGGCCTTCGCCGGTGTTGGAGTACTGGCACAGCGCCTTGACGGTGACCTCGTTGTGTTCCTTGAGGTTCTTCAGTTCGATGCGGCTGTCTACGAACGCCTCGGCCGGATCCAGGGTTTCGCCGTTCAGCGTGATTTCGCTGACTTCGTCGGCGATCAGATCGAGGAAGCTGTTCGCGCCCGGTTTCGCGTCGAAGGTGATGGTGGTGTCGGATCCGAAGTTCTTGGCGCCGCGGGTCAGGTCGAGTTCGACCGTGTAATGGATGGGCCCGTCGATGACGCTTTTGCGTTCCTCTGCTTCGATGCGGGTGAGGTTTGCTCCTGGCATGTCACTCCTTTCAATAGCAGGCGGCGCAACCGGTTGTGCCGGTTGCGCCGCCTGCATTCGTTGTTTGCTCGGCATTGCCTGGCAGTGCCGACATTCAGGCTGATTGCAGTCTACAGCAATCGTGGCCCCTGTATATTACTTCGCCGCGTTCAGACCCATCGTTTCGTCGATGTCCTGCGCGATGTCGGCGACGACCGGAACGATCATCGGCTTGCGGTGCAGCTGACGCGCCACCCAGCTTCCCAGCGTGCGGCGCATGATCTGCTGCAGCTTGTAGGTGTCGTGCGTGCCCTGCATCATCGCGTCCTGCAGTTGCTCGACGATCTGATGGCGCACCTTGTCGAATTCGCTTTCGTCCTCGGCTACGGCGTTGAGGTAGATCTTCGGGCCGGAGACGACGTCTGCGGTTTCGGTGTCGACCACGACGAAGCTGGAGACGAAGCCTTCGGTGCCGAGGATGCGGCGCTTCTCGAGCTCGTCCTCCGTCAGCTCGCCGACGGAATCGCCGTCGACGTACACGTATCCGCACGGCACGGAGCCGACGACCGCGGCCTGGCCATGGTACAGGTCGACGACATCGCCGTCTTCCGCAAGCACGACGTTCTGCGGGTCCACGCCGGTCTTGACCGCGATCATGCCGTTGGCGACCAGGTGGCGGTTCTCGCCGTGGATCGGCATGGCGCACTTCGGCTTGACGATGTTGTACATGTACAGCAGCTCGCCTTCGTTGCAGTGGCCGGAGACGTGCACCGCGGCGTTGTCGCGGTTGACCACGCGGGCGCCGAGCTGCACGAGCTTGTTGATGACCTTGTAGACGCCGTGCTCGTTGCCCGGAATCAGGGAGCTGGCCAGAATGACCGTGTCGAACTCGTTGATGGTGATGTCGCGGTGGTTGCCGTCGGCGATGCGGCCGAGGGCCGCCATCGGCTCGCCCTGGGAACCGGTGCACATGTAGACGAGCTTGTCGTCCTGCACGTCATGGGCCTGCTTGAGGTCGATGACGGTGTTCTCCGGCAGGCGCAGGTAGCCGAGGTCGGCCGCGATGGACATGTTGCGCACCATGGAGCGTCCGACGAACACGACTTTGCGGCCGTATTTGTGGGCGGTGTCCACGACCTGCTGCACGCGGTGCACGTGGCTGGAGAAGCTGGCGACGATGATCTTGCGGGTGGCCTGCGCGAACGCCTGGTCGAGCGCCGGGCCGATGGAGGTCTCCGGCTTGACGAATCCCGGCACCTCGGCGTTGGTGGAATCCATCATCAGCAGGTCCACGCCCTTTTCGCCGAGCTTGCCGAATTCCACCAGATCGGTGATGCGGTGGTCGAGCGGCAGCTGGTCGAGCTTGATGTCGCCGGTGTCGATCAGGGAACCGGCCGGGGTCTGCACGAATACCGCAAGCGCGTCCGGGATGGAGTGGGTCACGTTCACGAATTCGAGGTTGAACGGGCCGACCTTGAGCTTTTCGCGTCCCTTGACCTCGACCATCGTCGGGTTGATGCGGTGTTCCTTGCACTTCGCCTCGACGAAGGCGAGCGTCAGCTTGGAGCCGATCAGCGGGATGTCCGGACGGAGCTTGAGCAGATACGGCACGGCGCCGATGTGGTCCTCGTGGCCGTGGGTGAGCACCAGCGCCTCGACCTTGTCGAGACGGTCCTTGATGTAGTGGAAGTCGGGCAGGATCAGGTCGACGCCCGGCTGTTCCTCTTCCGGGAACAGCACGCCGCAGTCGATGAGCAGGATGTGGCCGTTGTATTCGATCACATTCATGTTGCGGCCGATTTCGCCCAGGCCGCCCAGCGGCACGATGCGCATGGAGCCCTTGCGGTACTTCGGCGGTGCGATCAGCACGTCGTCCTGCTGGGGAGCGGTGGTCTGCGGAGCCAGATGCTGGCGGCGGCCGGTGCCACGGCTGGAATTGCCGTTGCGGGAGACGCGGGAGCGACCCGTTCCCTTCCTTCTGGAAGTGGTCTTCTCGGCGTTTTCGGACCTCGTCGATTTGCCGGACCTGGTGGATTTAGCGGATTCGGAACGCTTTGCAGCCTTGCTGCCGCGCCTATGTGTTGTTTTCTTGGTTTCTTCTGTAGCCATTCTTAGTTGGATTTCCATTTGCTAATTGCCCCCGCCTTTGCGGGAACGAGGAATTCGAGGGGCCTGCGCGACGGCGTTTCCGTAGCGTTCCGCCGTATCGTCACGATCATTTCCGATGACCGCGCAGACCATGGTCGCGATGGTTTCGTCTTCTGTTATGTATTCCGTTATAGCAGAAGCGCTACCGCGACAAAGCGCCGCGCGGATGGCCATGCCATCCGCGCGGCGGCAAGCATCATAGAAGGCCTGCGGCCTTCATGCCCTGTTCGGCGCGTTCGTATTCGGCTTCGCCCGGACCGACGTTCGGCAAGCGCATGGTGGTGTCGTCGAGCACGCCACGGACCTTCAGCGCGGCCTTCGCCATGACCGCTTGGAAGCCGGTGCCGTTCAACGCCTCGACCAGCGGGGCGAGCTGGACGGCGATGCGCTGGGCCTCGTGGATGTCGCCACGGTCGAAGGCATCGGCCAGAGTCTTCATCGGGCCGGCCGCCGCGTGCGCGATCACGGAGATGATGCCGACCGCGCCGACGGAAAGGAAGGGCAGGAACAGGCCATCATCGCCCGAGTACCAGGTCAGACCGGTCTCCATGCGCTTGCGGACGGCGCCGGCGATGTCGCCGGTGGCGTCCTTCACGGCCTTGACGTGGTCGAGTTCCGCGAGGCGACGGTAGGTTTCCAGCTGGATGTGCAGACCGGTGCGTCCCGGCACGTCGTACACGATGATCGGTTTGTCGGCGGAGTCGTTGACCGCCTTGTAGTGGCGGAAAACGCCTTCCTGCGATGGACGGGAATAGTACGGGGCGACCACGAGCACCGCGTCGGCGCCCGCCTCCTGGGTCTGCTCCACCATGCGCACGGTGTGGGCGGTGTCGTTGGAGCCGGCGCCGGAGATGACCGGGACGCCCACCACTTCCTTGACCGCCTGGACCAGCTCGACCTTCTCCTCCATGTGGGTGGTCGGGGATTCTCCGGTGGTGCCGTTGACCACCAAGCCATCGGCGCCATCGGCCACAAGCTGCTTCGCAAGCTTTTGCGCGGCTTCGAAATCAACGGAGCCGTCGGCCTTCATAGGCGTGACCATGGCCGGAAGAATACGTCCGAAAGGAGCAGGATCAAGAAGATGCATTGTACCGTCTGTCATACGGTCAACGGTACTTCCCTCTACGGACGCATGCGACCGCCCATGGACACGGAACATCACATTCCATCCGGCCTGCCGGCAAGAACCGCAACCACGCATTGCAGGAATGCCGTGGCGGTGAATACGACAAGAGACATCCGGTAACCGCCAGTGAGCTGCGCCAGCATCCCGAACATCAGGGGACCGAGCGAGGCAATCAGATAACCAAGCGATTGCACAATCCCCGAAAGCGCCACAGTTTCGGCGCCGTCATGGCCGCGCAGGGCGATCAGCGCAAGCGCCACCACCAGAGAAGCCCCTTGCGCGCAGCCGCCGATCAACGCCCACACGGGCATGACACGAGGTAGCAGAAGCATGCCTAGACCTGAGATGAGCATGGGGACGCTGGATGCGACCGCGGCATAGACCTGACTGCCTCGCACGTCCATCAGCCTCGGAACAAGCAGACCGGAAAGGATGCCGACACCTTGGAAGATGAACAGATGCGCGCCTGCGGTGGATGCGTCGAATCCGATGGACGAGGAGACGCTTGGCATCCAATTCGACATCGTGTAAAAAGCGGATGACTGCAATCCCATGAACAAGGTGACATACCAAGTCATCGGCCGACGCAGAACATGCGCGAACACGGCGCGCGTCGAATCCGTGGATGCCGCGGCAGGCAATGGGACGCGACCATAATTTTCGCGGCCGGCATCATCGACTGCGGACTTTCGGCAGTGCAATATGCGCAATGACCATAATAAGGCGACGAGCAATGGCGGCACGCTCCACACAGCCAATGACGGTCGCCAATCATTCCAGATGCCGGCAATCGGCTCCGACAACAGACCCGCGGTGGCGCTTCCCGCGGTAATGCAACCGGAATAGATACCCGTCGCCATAGGCACATGGTCCGCATAATCACGTTTGGCGACCACCGGTACGAGAACGTTGCCGACAGCAATGGCGGATGCGAAAATCACCGTGCCAAGCCAAATGCCCGCGCTACCGCCGAATGAGCGGATGAAATCGCCAATGGCGATGCACAGTAAGGCGACAAGCACCGATGCATCGACTCCGATGCGACGCGCAAGGAACATGACCAAAGGACTCACCACGGCAAAAGCAAGCAACGGAATCGCCGTCAGCACGCCTTGCAGACCTTCGGCCCAGTGAAGATCCGCCCCTATACGAGCAAGCACTGGACCGACCGCAGCGATGGCGGGGCGCAAATTCAGCGAGACCAAAAAAATCAGGGAGGCCCATGGACCCGCGGCAAAGAGTTTACGTGCCCGGGAACCAGATATTCCCATAAATCCGATATGCGGCATTAGCAATCCTCAAGTTCGCCCAACCGTCCGAATACGTCATTGATACGCCGTATTCGTGTCGACGCATTCCGCGCCTGGTCGCTCACCACATCGACCAGCAACGCGGCCAAGGCGAATGCCGAAGTGAAACTCGACAATACATGTGAGCTCAACGCAACTTCGAATAGCGTTATGTCACGTCCGACGAGCGCGGCTCTGGCGGATAAATCGCCAATCACCGCCACGCGCACATGCTGCGCCAGCAACGCATCGATCACTGCCGCGAAGAAAGCCGGCCTTCTGCGGACGCCAACGACGATGGCCACGTCGCCCTCACCGAGTCCCGCGATTTCCTCTGCCACACTCTGGCCAGAATGCGGCAGAACATCAACATCCGCACGCAGCTGCAACAATTGCTCACGCAAGTGCAAGGCGACCGCATAGCAATTACGCCACCCGATCACGGCCACACGCCGCGCCTTCATCAACGCCTTACCCGTTTCTACGAGCGCCTGCTGGTCGACCCCCTCGAAGGTTCGTTCAAGGCTGTCCTCGTCACGCCGAAGATGATCCGTCACGATGTCGTCGCACCGCGATGACGCCGCTATCTCGGGGGCGCCAAGCCGATGCACACGGCGTACATCCCGGCGGAATTCAGCCGCATTCGCATAGCCAAGTTTGCGGTATAGACGGCTCAGCGTGGGTTGCGACACGCCACTCAGCCGAGACAATTCCACGGAATTGCACACCAACACATCCGTCATATGCCCAAGAATGAATTGCGCGGCTTCACGCTCCGTCGACGTCAAAGAAGCGAATGACCTGTGGATACGTTCCACCAGCCCGTCGTCTTTTCGGCTTCCACGCATGGCTTCAGACTTTTTCGCGACAGATTCCCTTGAAATCGAAATTTCAGATGATTCACCGCCCATTATCCCTCATTCGAAATCTTAATTGCGTAAAACAATGACCTTTTCAATATATACCCCGTCTTTCAAGGCATCTTCACTTGTAAACAACCGTTAACATGAATGAAAAATTTCAGTCATTCGCCAATGCTGAAATATTTCTATCAAATCAATCATGGCACATAACCGGAGACCAACGGCTTATGCGCCGCAAAAGACGGGAGCGACATCATGGAACAGAACACTTCTTTCAAACCTGTAAACCCACCCCACCGGCTGCTTATGGCCCCCGGGCCCACCAACGTGGATCCCCGAGTGCTTGCGGCAATGAGCAAGCCGACAGTCGGGCAATTCGATCCATACATGTTCAAGATCATGGGCGAAGTGCAAAGCATGCTGCGCATCATCTTCAAAACCAGCAACACCCAGACCATGGTGGTCGACGGAACCTCACGATCCGCCATTGAAGCCGCGTTCGTATCAGCGATAGCGCCCGGCGACCCGGTGCTCGTGTGCTGCGCGGGACGTTTCGGCATGCTGCTGAAGGAAATCGCTCAACGCTGCGACGCCGACGTGCATGTCATCGACAAACCGTGGGGCGAGGTCTTCGGCCTTCAAGAGATCGAAGACGCCATCGCCACAGTCAGGCCAAAACTCGTAGCGACCGTACAAGGCGACACCTCCACCACCATGTGCCAGCCCCTTGAAGGACTGGGCGATATCTGCCATAAGTACGGCGCGTTGCTTTACACCGACGCCACCGCCTCCATGGTCGGCAACGATCTCAACGTCGACGAATGGGGAATCGACATCGCGACCACCGGTATGCAAAAATGTTTCGGCGGCCCCTCCGGCATGGCCCCCATCACCGTCTCCGACAGGGCAGCGGCCATTATGGAAGAACGGAAAAGCATTGAGGCGGGAGTGGCCGAAGCCGGAGAAATAGCAAAAAACCGCATCCGCAGCAACTACTTCGACATGCCTCAGATTTTCGATTACTGGGGTCCGCGTCACCTCAACCATCATACGGAGGCAACGCATATGCTCTATGCCATGCACGAGGCGGCCCGCATCATCGTCGAAGAGGGCATCGACAACGTCATCGAACGGCATCGCGTGAACGGTGCCGCCATGAGCGCAGCCATCGAAGGTATGGGACTCAAGCTCTACGGAGACCAAAACCACCGCATGAACGACGTGATCGGCGTGATGATTCCGCAAGAAGTGGATGACGCAAAGATCCGCGCACAGCTGCTCGACGATTTTTCCGTGGAGATCGCCTCGTCGTTCGGCCCGTTGAAAGGAACCATCTGGCGCATCGGCGTAATGGGATGCAATGCCCGCAAGGACGCAGTGCTCACCTGCGCCTCCGCACTTGGCAACGTGCTGGAACGCAACGGCGTGAAAGTCGATACCGACAAGGGCGTCGAGGCGGCACTGGCCGTATACGCAGACGCAAACCGGAACGCCTGATCACGCCCAGCCGATGGCGACGCGCGAATAGCGGCACAACAACGAAATACGGAGGGACACGATGAAAGCACAGGAATGGGCCACGCAGGAGGCCGATGAGATCCTCGACCGATGCGATCAACTGGCCAAATTGACCAGTATGGAAAACGGCATCGAACGCGATTATCTATCGCCGCAAATGGCCGAAGCCTACAAACTGACGGCAGGATGGCTTGAAGACGCCGGCATCGCCACGCATATCGATCAGGCCGGCAATCTGGTAGGACGACTCGAAGGACGCGAACCCGGACTGCCGGCACTGGTATTGGGATCGCACCTCGACTCAGTACCAGACGCAGGCAAGTACGATGGCATCCTCGGCGTGGTTGCCTCGGTATCAGTGGCGGCGCATCTGGCACGCAGCGGCAAAAACAAGGAATTGCCGTTTGCCATCGAAGTGCTGGGATTCGGAGATGAGGAAGGCGCGCGATTCGGTGCGACGCTACTCGGCTCGTATGCATTCAGCGGAGGCTGGCGCAATGAATGGCTTGACCGCATTGACCGCAATGGCATAAGCATGCGTCAAGCATTCATTGATTTCGGGCTCGATCCAGAGAAGATCGACGAAGCCGCTCGAAAACGCGAAGATTACATCGGTTATCTGGAATTTCATATCGAGCAGGGGCCGATCCTCGAACAGCGTGACAGAGCGCTTTCTTCCGTCACCTCCATTGCCGCGGCCAGCAGGTACATGGTCACGGTAAACGGGATGTCATGTCACATCGCGACACCGTACGACTTGCGCCATGACGCGCTGACCGCAGCCGCGGAAATCATCAGCGCCATCGATGGCATCAGCCAAAAGGCTGGCACCAGAGCCAATGTCGGCGAAATCTCCGCCGAGCCCGGCGGCGTAAATGTCATTGCGGGAAAGGTGACGTTCAGCCTCGACGTACGCGCTGGAGACGATGCCCTGCGAGATGCCGTGTTCGATCAAATCTGGAAACGCGCAGATGCCATTGCCGCGTCACGCCACGTCACAGTCGCCCATACGCAAATCCATAGCGCCAACGCAGTGCACTGCGACCCATTCCTACGCTCCTGCATCGAAAAAGGCATCGAGCAGGCAGAAGGCAAGGAGGCGTTCGGACTGGTCAGCTATCCAGGGCACGACGGCATGGCCATCGCCAGACTGCTACCAATCGCCATGCTGTATGTGCGCTGCAAGGGTGGCATCAGCCATAGCCCATACGAATCGGTGCGGGCCGATGACGTGGCATACGGCGTACAGGCCTTTGAACAGGCGGTGCTGAACGTCGCGGATCAAAACCCCGACAAATCGTGCACGGAATCGGAAAAGGAAGACTGAGATGAATGCGGAACAACAGGCGGATATCGCCATCCGAGGCAATATTCTTGTCGACGGCGTGCAAATCCATGGAACCGTCGTAGTGGACAATGGACAGATCACCACGGTCGCCAACACCCCGGAATACGAGGTCGAGGCCAAAGAGAACATACATCTGCAAAACGACGAAGTGCTTATCCCCGGCATTGTGGATACACATGTGCACATCAATGAACCGGGACGAACCGAATGGGAAGGTTTCGAATGCGCCACCCAGGCTGCGGCAGCAGGAGGAGTGACCACCGTACTCGACATGCCACTCAACTCGAATCCGCCGACGTTGACTTGCGAAGCCCTGGATCTCAAAAAACAATGCGCCTTGCACAAGGCGCATGTGCAACTTGGCTTCTGGGGCGGTGTAGATGAAACGAATATCGGGCACCTCAAAAAACTATGGGATGCGGGAGTGTTCGGCTTCAAATGCTTCCTCTCCCCCAGCGGCGTAGACGAATACGGCTCATTGTCGTACGACAAACTCGAACAGGCAATGCGAGAGGTGGCGGAGTTCGGAGGATTGCTCATTTGCCATGCAGAAGATCCGCATGAACTTGCGTCGCGCGCCTCGAAAATCGGGTCTACATACCGCAGTTTCGAGGAGTCAAGACCCGCAGAATGCGAAGCCAGAGCAGTGCGCAACGTCATCCGACTGGCAGAACGCACCGGCTGCCGCACACATATTCTTCACGTATCCAGCGGATCGACCGTCGATGTGATTCGTGAGGCGAAAGCCAAGAGGCTGCCAATCACCGCAGAGACCTGCCCACATTACCTAACGTTGGATTGCGATCACATTCCCGATGGGAACACCGCTTTCAAATGCTGCCCGCCGATTCGCGACATACGGGAGCAAGACGCATTGTGGCGCGGTCTGGTAGATGGCACTCTCGATTTCATCGCAACCGATCACTCCCCCGCCGATGCAAAGATGAAGGCAGGCACGCTCGCCACGGCCTGGGGAGGCGTTTCCAGCCTACAGGTCGGATTCCGGGCGGTACTGACCGCAGCCATGCGCCGCGGTCTTGGACTCGCCGACACGGTGCGATGGATGTCCCGCAACTCCGCGCTATTCGCCGGTTTCCACGACCGTGGCGCGATTCGCCCCGGAAACCGAGCCGATCTGGTAATCATCCGTCCAAACGAACGATTCACGGTCCACGCAGAACAATTGAAAAGCCGCAATCCAATCAGCGCATTTGACGGGGCCACGCTCAACGGCGTAGTTGTTCGGACGTTCATAGGTGGACACGAACCCCGTATCGATGAAAGGAATCTCATCAGACGTCCATGAACGCCGAACCAAAGATCCCATCGCCATGAAAGGAACAACCATGAGTCCCAACAACAACCAACCAACATTCGACAATGCACCCGACGTGTTGCCACGGGATCTGCTCGCGTCCATGAACCGGTACGAACAGGCGCTTATGGCCAATGACAAGACGGTACTTTCGGCGTTATTCGCCAACGACCCGGACGACATTCCATCCGTCCGGTCAGACGATAACGGCATACTCGCCGGGCATGCGACCATTTCCGCCTTCCGCAGGCAGCGCGCGTCCGCTCCGATTCGAAAATTGCGTCAGCGCATCGCCCGAATGCTCAGTAAGGATAGCGCCTGCATCATATCGCAATTCGATAAGGCGAGCGGCGGACAGATTTTCCAAACACAGATTTGGCAACGCATCGGCGATGAGTGGAAAATCGTCATGGCACATCTCACCTATCCCAAGACGGCAATCGATAAACGAATCTGGCGTGTAGTGGGAGCCCCACTCGTCGAACCCACAAAACCCGGACCGCTCTCAGGCATGCGCGTAGCCGTTAAGGATTTGTACGCAGTGCAGGGGCAGCGTATCGGAGCCGGCAACCCCGCTTTTCAACGCGCATCGTCCATCTGCGGGCAATCCGCGCCCGCAGTGCGCATGCTTCTCAATGCAGGCGCGGCAGTAACGGGCATAGCGCAGACCGATGAATTCGCATACTCTTTGGCTGGCACAAACGCGCATTATGGAACTCCCCCAACCCCGAAGCCTCCAGGACATGTCGGGGGGGGGTCGTCATCCGGCCCCGCCTCAGCCGTAGCGTGCGGTCAGGCCGATATCGGGCTTGGAACAGATACCGCCGGTTCCATTCGCATCCCCGCCTCATATCAGGGACTATGGGGCATCAGAACCTCGCATAATCGCATCAGCACAGATATGATACTTCCCCTTTCGCAATCATTCGATACCGTAGGGTGGATGACCCGAGACGCGCAGACCCTCGCCTTCGCAGGCAATGCATTGATTCCGGATCGAGACCGCATAAGCTTGTCGCGCACCCTTCTTATGTGCGACAAGCTTAATGAATGCGTAACTCCCGACGTCCATGAGGCTTTCGACCATTTTTGCAATGGCGTCCGCTCGGCAGTGTCCAATGAACGCATCAATACGCTGCGCTCCATCGACCAGGCACCGTTCGATCCAATGATGCTCGACAATTTCCTTTCGATTTTTCAAGTGGTACGCGGTTTTGAAGCATGGCGCAATAACGGTGAGTGGATCAGCGAGCACCACAATGACATCGCCCCCGAAATCGCTGCGAGATTCGACCATGATTCGCATATTTCCCATTCGCAATACATGCGCGGCCTGGAACATCTGCAACAGGCCCGATCTGCAATACGCGAGATCGTCGGAAACAATACGCTGCTTATTCCCACGGCATCATCAACCGCCCCGATGATCATGCCAAACGGCGACATCTCCAATATCGAAGACGCGCGGGCACGCACGTTGCGCCTGACCTCAATCGCCGGCGTCGGAGGACTTCCCGCCATAAACATCCCATTGCAAAACGCCAATGGACTACCATGCGGCGCATGTCTGCTCGGACCAGCCGGCTCCGATAGACAACTCATGGAATTGGCCAAAGAGCTATATCATAAATCGATATCTCAGTGAGCATAGACTTCGCTCCCGCAATCACGGCAGGGGGGGGCCGTAGCATGATTCCCCAACCCCCCCCCCCCCCCATTTTGCT
>ERZ808262.461-NODE-461-length-19262-cov-4.612173_pt1 | contig 19262 bp, 16 predicted proteins | sample MGYA00520895_ERZ808262 | MGnify/ENA primary metagenome ERZ808262 (study PRJEB31516, sample SAMN03275588) | gut metagenome | biome: mammalia-associated habitat; material: feces | host: Papio cynocephalus | place: Kenya | collected 2012-08-02 ... | reverse complement strand
CCCGCAAGGGCAAGGACGCCAAGGCGGACATCGCCCGGATCCTGGAGCTGGACGTGGAAATCCGGGGTCTGAAGACAGCCACCGAGACGGCCACCGCCCAGAAGAACAAGCTGGCCAAGGAAAACGGCAAGCTCTTCGGCCAGAAGAAGGGCATGGAGAAGAAGGGCGAGGACACCGCCGCTCTGGATGCCGCCATTGAAGCCAACAAGGCTCAGGCCATCCGTCTGGACAAGGAAATCGCCGACGACGCGGAGAAGCTGAAGACCCTGAACGCCGAGTACCGCACCGCCATGCTGAGTCTGCCCAACCTGCCCGACCCCGACCTGCTCCCCGGCGGCAAGGAGAACAACCAGCCCCTGCGCTATATCGGCGAAAAGCACTCCTTTGATTTTCCCCCCAAGCACCACGTTGACCTGTGCCAGAACCTAGGTCTGATCGACTACGAGCGGGGCGTGAAGCTGGCCGGCTCCGGCAACTGGATGTACACCGGCATGGGCGCCCGGCTGGAGTGGGCACTGCTCAACTACTTCATCGACACCCACATTGCCGACGGCTACGAGTTCATCCTGCCGCCCCACATGCTGGAGTACGCCTGCGGCGAGACCGCCGGTCAGTTCCCCAAGTTTGCCGACGAGGTCTACAAGATCGCCAACCCCACCGACGACCGGCTGCACTACATGCTGCCCACCGCCGAGGCCGCCTTGTGCTCCATCTACCGGGACGAGATTCTGAATGAATCCGATCTGCCCCGGAAGCTCTTCGCCTACACCCCCTGCTTCCGCCGGGAGGCCGGTTCCCACCGAGCCGACGAGCGGGGCATGGTGCGGGGACATCAGTTCAACAAGGTGGAGATGTTCCAGTTCACCCGGCCTGAGGATTCCGACGCGGCCTTTGACGAGCTGGTCACAAAGGCCGAGAGGCTTGTGGCGGGACTGGGTCTGCACTTCCGCACCGTGAAGCTGGCCGCCGGAGACTGCTCCGCCTCCATGGCCAGAACCTACGACATTGAAATTCTGATCCCCTCCATGGACGGCTACAAGGAGGTTTCCTCCGTGTCCAACGCCCGGGACTACCAGGCTCGCCGGGGCAACATCCGCTTCCGCCGGGAGGCCACCGGCAAGCCCGAGTTCGTCCACACCCTGAATGGCTCCGGCCTGGCCACCTCCCGGATCTTCCCAGCTCTGGTGGAGCAGAACCAGAGAGCCGACGGCTCCGTGGTCATTCCTGAGGTTCTGCGCAAGTACCTGGGCGGCATGGAAGTCATCGAGAAGAAGTAAAAACGAAGGGGCGGCTTTTGCCGCCCTTCCATCCATCGGAAGGGAGAAACGACATGGATAAGGTAAGCAAGCCCAAGTGGTGGGATGAATTTGTGGCCTTCGCCGTCAAGGGCAACGCCATGGCTCTGGCCGTGGGCACCATCATCGGCGCGGCCTTCTCCGGCATTACCAAGAGCCTGACCGACGATATCATCATGCCCATCGTCTCCATTTTCCTCGGCGGCGTGGACTTCTCCGAAATGAAGCTGACGCTTCCCCGGCTTTTCGCCGAGACCCTGGACGAAAACGGCCGGGTCATTGAAAACACCCTGAACTACGGCAATTTCCTTTCCGCCGTCATCAATTTCCTGATCCTGGCACTGGTGGTATTCTTCCTGGTGAAGGGTCTGAACAAAATTTCCGACATGGGCAAGAAGAAGGAGGCTCCGGCTGCCCCGCCCGCGCCGCCGGAACCCAGCCATGAGGAAAAGCTGCTGATGGAGATCCGGGATCTGCTGAAAAACAAGTGAATCCAAGGCTGCCTCATTGTGGGACTATTCGTCAAATGGCACACTATGGAAAAAAGCATGTCATTCCGAGCCAGTGCGCACACTGGCGTGGGAATCCGTTCTCCTAAATATTTATCTTACTACTATGAGAAGCGGATTGCCACACCAGTCTGAGGACTGGTTCGCAATGACAGCACAATCGATTCCTGTGCGTGTTTGCGGTAGCAACCTGAATGGGGCAGTTTTTTCGCGAAATGCCTTAATATGAATGTTATGTAAACCAAGGAGAGTAAAATGGAATACCGCATTGAACACGATTCCATGGGAGAGGTGCGGGTGCCCGCAGACAAATTCTGGGGTGCCCAGACTCAGCGCAGCGTAGAGAATTTCCCCATCGGCGTAGGGCTGGAGACCATGCCCAGGGAGATCATCCGAGCCTTCGGATTACTTAAAAAGGCGGCGGCCATGGCAAACGCCGCCATCCGTCCGGAGAAAATGACGGAGCAGAAGCTCGCCGCCATTTCCAAAGCCTGCGACGAGATCATCGCAGGCCGCTGTTACGACCAGTTCCCATTGGTTGTCTGGCAGACCGGCTCCGGCACCCAGTCCAACATGAACGCCAACGAGGTCATCGCCCACCTGGGCAATACCTACCTGGGGGAAACCGTCCTGCACCCCAACGACGACGTGAATATGTCCCAGTCCTCCAACGACACCTTCCCCACCGCCATGCACATCGGGGCGGTGCTGGCCATCGAGGATCAGGTGCTCCCGGCTCTGGAGGGGCTGATCGCCGAATTTGCCCGGCTGGAAGCGGAAAACAGAGGCATCATCAAGTGCGGCCGCACCCATTTGCAGGACGCCACCCCCCTTTCCTTCTCCCAGGAGATTTCCGGCTGGCGCGGCAGCTTAGAGCAGGATCGGGAGCTTCTGAAGCGGGCTCTCCCTCCCCTGCATGAGCTGGCACTGGGAGGTACCGCCGTGGGCACCGGGCTGAACGCCCCGGCGGGCTTCGACCAGGCCGCCGCCCAGGCTCTGACCGCCCTCACCGGCAAGCCCTTCCGCACGGCACCCAATAAATTCCACGCCCTGACCTCCAAGGACGAGCTGGTCTTCGCCCATGGAGCTTTGAAAGCCCTGGCCTGCGACCTGATGAAGATCGCCAACGACATCCGCTGGCTGGCCTCCGGCCCCCGGCTGGGGTTGGGAGAAATCACCATTCCCGCCAATGAGCCAGGCTCCTCTATCATGCCCGGCAAGGTCAACCCCACCCAGTGCGAACAGACGACCATGGTGGCCGTCCAGGTCATGGGCAACGACACCGCCGTGTCCCTGGCGGCCAGCCAGGGGAATTTCCAGCTGAACGTGTTCATGCCGGTGCTCATCTACAATTTCCTCCAGTCCGCCCGGCTTCTGGCGGAATCCATGACCGCCTTCCGGGAGCGGTGCGTGGCGGGGATCACCCCAAATAAGGAGAAAATGGATGCCAATCTTAGCAATTCTCTCATGCTGGTCACTGCCCTGAACCCCTACATCGGCTACGAAAACGGGGCGAAAACCGCGAAAAAGGCCTTCGCCGAGAACATTACCCTGAAAGAAGCCTGCGTACAATTGGGCTTTCTGACGGCGGAACAGTTCGATGCGGTCTTCCACCCGGAGAAAATGGTATAATCCTGCAAAAGCACCGAAAGCACCCGGAAATAGCGGGTACCTTCGGTGCTTGCTTTTAAGGCGGCAGCGCGCAATTCGCGCAAATTGCGCGCTGCTTCCCGGAATTTCCCCGACCGGCGGCATCCCGCTGCCAACAGAGCCACCGGCTCATTTCAGGCAGCTGGAGCAGGGGGTGAAGCCCGCGTCGATGGCCGCCTGGTAGGAGGAAAATTCCACGGCATTTTTTGGGGAGGGCAGGTTGGCGCAGTCCTGGGAATGGAATTTCTTGGAATTTTTGTTGCCAATAAACACCGTGGGGACTGCCGACTCTGTGTTTTCGGGGGTTGCCGACTGATTCTCCCAGGTGAAGACGACGGTCTTCCCGTCGGACACCGCCTGAATGGTGCCAAGCTCGTCGGTGCGCAGAATCACCACTCCCGCCTGCCGGAGCCGGGACAAAGGCTCCGCGTGGGGATGGCCGTAGGAATTGTCCTTGCCCAGGCTGATCACGCCGTAGTCCGGCATGACTTCGTTGAGAAAGCGGTAGCCGGTGGAGGTGTTGGAGCAGTGGTGTCCTACCTTCAGCACGTCCGCCTTCCAGTCCATTTTGTCACCCCAGTAGTCCAGCATGTCGTCCTCCGCTTCCGTCTCCATGTCCCCGGTGAAGAGGAAGACGTTGCTGCCGAAGGCAATGCGCAGAACGATGGAGGTGTTGTTCGGCTCGGCGTAGGATTTCACCGGCCCCAGCACCGTCACCTGGGCATCCCCCAGGGAAAAGCCGTCGCCGGGGGCGGGGATGGTGATCTCCAATCCCTGCTGGTCGGTGTAGTAGACGAATTTGTCGAAGATTTTGGAGGCATAGGTTCGGGTGGGGGCGTAGACCGCTTTCGTGGGGTACACCGCCAGCACCGCGGGCAGGCCTCCCACATGATCCTCGTGGGCATGGGTGCACACCACCGCCGCCAGCTCCTGAACCCCCTGCTGCTCCAGGTAGGACACCACCAGCTGGCTGTCGTCCCGGTTGCCTCCGTCGATGAGCAGAAATTCCCCGCCGCATTCCAGCAGGGCGCAGTCCGCCTGGCCTACGTCGAGGAAGGAGACGGTCAGGCTCTCGTCCTGGGCCACGGTTTCCGCCGGGGCGGGAAGGGTCTGGGCGCAGCCCCCCAGCAGCACCGAAAGTGCCAGAATCAGGGAAAAAAGTTTGGTTTTCAGATTCATATCAGCTGTCCTTCCTGTAAGAATCGGTTTTCGGCTGTCCGGCGGCGAAGGCCAGCAGAGATCGCTTTTCATTGGGAAGCCGCTGCTCCAGGACTTCGCCCAGCAGCGTGTTCAGGCAAACTCCGATTGCCCGGCCGGAATAGCCCAGTGCCATCAGGTCGTTGCCGTTGACGGCCAAATCTTTCAGGCTCAGGCAGGCGTGCTCCGCCTCCAGCTGGTGAAGGAGCCGATCCGTTTCGGCGAAAAGGGTGCTGCCGTCGTCCTCCCCGGTGCCCTTACTGCACATATCCGCTTCCTGAAGGGCAAGCAGGGCGTAGAGGAAGGGAAAGCCGAATTTTGCCGCCTGCCGCCGGAGGATTTTCGGATCGGGCAGAAGCCTGGTCATGTGCCGGTCGATGAGCGGCACCACCGCCTCCCGGAGGGCGGTGGGAGCCTTCAGCCGCCGAAGGACACTGTCCGCGATCCGGGCGCTTTCCCTGGCGTGGCCGTAGAAATGCCCCCGGCCGGTGGCGTCCCGGGTGAAGGTGGCGATTTTGCCGGTGTCGTGGAGCAGTGCCGCCCAGCGCAGCACCGGCTCCGCCGGAACACCTGCCACCACATGGGCGGTGTGGGTGAACAGGTCGTAGGCGTGGTGGGGGCTGTGCTGGTCGAAGCCGATCATAGGGGCAAGCTCCGGAATGGCCGTCCCCAGGATCGGGGCAAACCGGCACAGATCCTCGGTTTTCGCGGCCAGCAGATATTTCCCCAGCTCGTCAAAGACCCGCTCCCGGGCGATTTTCTCCAGCAGGGGAGCCTGAGAAATCATGGCGTTCAGGGTCGCTCCTTCCGGGGTCAGGCCGTATTTTGCCGAGAACCGAACCCCCCGGAGAATCCGCAGGGCGTCCTCGGAAAACCGGGCTTCCGGATCGCCCACCGCCCGGAGAATGTGATTCTGAAGATCAATCCGGCCGCCGAAGGGGTCGGCAAAGCCCCGGGTGGGAGAATAGGCCATGGCGTTGACGGTAAAGTCCCGGCGGGCAAGGTCGCCTTCGATGTCCGGGACGAACTTCACCCAATCCGGGTGGCGGCTGTCCCGGTAGTCCCCCTCCGTGCGGAAGGTGGTGATCTCCACGTTACCCTCCGGGGTGACGACGGTGACGGTGCCGTGCTTTTCTCCCGCCAGCACCAGGCGGTAGCCGTGGAAAACTTCCTTGGTCTGCTCCGGCAGGGCGTTGGTGCACAGGTCATAGTCGTGAGGGGTCAGCCCCAGAAGGCTGTCCCGGACGCAGCCGCCTACGGCATAGGCGGCGAAGCCGGCACCCTCCAGGGCGGCAATACAATTTTGAATATAGTCTGGCAGATACATGGTTACTCCGTTTGGGAAAGAAGAGCGGTCAGCGTCCACAGGGCGCAAAGAGCATACAAAATGGTAAATTCCGGCGTTCCGGGCATGGCGGCAAGGCAGAAGTAGACGGCGCAAAGGCCGGAAAACCGGCGGGTTTTCGGCTGACCCAGGGACACGATCCGGGCGGCATCGCAATAGCTGAAAAAGGCAAGGGACAGGCTGGCCAGCAGGTCAAAAAGGTACCGCTCCAGCTGGGGCTGACTGCTCCAGCTGCGGTAGTTGTCGACAAGATGCAGCAGAAAAAAGACGCAGGGAAGAAGGGGCAGCAGAAAGAAGGCCTTGGGTTTTTTCAGGGTACACGCCCCCTGGAGGATCAGGCAGACCCCGGCGAGCAGCCCCATGATTTTCCACAGGCCGGCCACAGACCCGGTCATCCGGCCGGGGTTTGTCAGGGCGGCCAGAAAAATGCCCAGGCCGCCCAGCATCTGCCCCGCCGCGGCAAGCTTCGTCTCCGAAGCCTCCCAGCCCCGGCGGGCGGCAACGGCAAACAGCACCAGACCCAGGGCGGTGAGCAGAAAAATTCCCGTTTCCAGGAGGGTGCCGGTTTCCAGCAGACCCAGGGCATCCGTATGGTTCCGGAACAGCGTCCAGCGAGCCACGGCGCAGGCAAGACCCATCGCAAACGCCAGCAAAGGCGTATATTTCCCATTTTTCACAGGGCTTCTCCTCCAGAGGTTCTATAGATAGGAGCATTATACCAGTTGATTGTCCCAATTTCCAGCCCTTTGTGAAAAAACTCTTTGTGGAGTATTCGGCCTTGTTTCGGGGCGGGTTTTTGAGTATAATACAGAAAATGGATAAAATACGGGTATACGGTTGTCACTGGTGTGGCAATTCCCCGGTCATTCCGAAGACCATAATGGAATCAGTAGGGGGCGATGCCCTCATCGCCCCGTCCCGGACATCGATGGTGCATATCAGCGGGACGATGTGGGCATCGTCCCCTACAAGTTCTTATTTGGTTCTCGGATATCCACTTAATATATTGGAGGAAACCTATGCTCTTGAAAACCATTGCCGGGGTGTCCCTGGGGATTGCCTGCATGTTATATCTGTGCCTGGGATGGGCAGTCTGGATGGTTCCGGTGGCCTTCGCGGGGCTATTCCTCATCGGCCTTGGGCTGGCGGTGCTGTTCCTGTGGATTGTCTGCGCACGGGTTGACCTAAGTAAGCCCCAGGAGGAAGACGACCGGTTCTACCGGTCGGTGATGTACGTCTATATCGAGGCTCTCATTCAGCTGGTGCGGGTGCGGCTGCACACGAAGGGTCTGGAAAAGACCCCGAAAACCGGCCGGTTCCTGCTGGTGTGCAACCATCTGTGCGTGGCCGATCCGGGAATCGTCCTGCACTGCTTCCAAAAAAGCCAGCTGGCCTTTCTGACCAAGAAGGAAAACTACCGCCTGCCCTTCATCGGTGCCTTCATGCACAAGATCCTCTGCCAGCCCATCGACCGGGAAAACGACCGGCAGGCACTGAAATCCATTATCAAGTGCATCCAGCTCATCCGGGAGGACAAGGTCTCCGTCTGCGCCTTCCCGGAGGGCTACACCAGCAAGGACGGCAAGCTCCATCCCTTCCGCGCCGGGGTCTTCAAAATCGCCCAGAAGACGAACGTGCCCATTGTGGTGTGCACCATTCAGGGTACCCGGGAGCTTTTCCGGAACCTCCGGCACCTGCGGCACACGGAGGTGGAGCTCCACCTGGTGGAGGTGATCCCGCCGGAAGCTTACGCCGGGCTGAACACTGTGGAGCTGGGCGAGCGGATCTACGAGAAAATGATCGGCGACCTGGGAGAGAATTTCCGATTTGTTCCCCCGGATTCCGGCCTTCCCTCTTGATTTACCGGGAAAATCCCTGTATAATAGCACACAACTGAAAAAGCTTGGAGGAAAAACCATGAAAAACAGTGAAAAGACTCTGGACATGATCGTAAACCTCTGCAAAAGCCGGGGCTTCGTCTACGCCGGCTCCGAAATCTACGGAGGTCTGGCCAACGCCTGGGACTACGGCCCTCTGGGCGTGGAATTCAAGAACAACGTGAAGAAGGCCTGGCTGAAGAAATTCGTCCAGGAATCCGACTACAACGTGGGTCTGGACGCGGCCATCCTGATGAACCCCACCACCTGGGTCACCACCGGCCATGTGGGCAACTTCTCCGACCCCCTGGTTGACTGCAAGGGCTGCGGCTCCCGTCAGCGGGCGGACAAGCTCATCGAGTCCTGCGAGTCCGGCAAGGACGTGAACGTGGACGCCATGAGCTTCGAGGAAATGGACGCGTTCATCGCCAGCCACGACGAGGTGGTCTGCCCCAACTGCGGCAAGCACAACTTCACCCCCATCCGGAAGTTCAACCTGATGTTCAAGACCCAGATCGGCGTTACCGAGGATTCCTCCTCCACCGTCTACCTGCGGCCGGAAACCGCCCAGGGCATTTTCGTGAACTTCGCCAACATTTTGCGCACCACCCGGAAGAAGCTGCCCTTCGGCGTTTGCCAGGTGGGCAAGGCCTTCCGCAACGAGATCACCCCCGGCAACTTCACCTTCCGCACCCGGGAATTCGAGCAGATGGAGTGCGAGTTCTTCTGCCAGCCCGGCACCGACCTGGAGTGGTTCGCCTACTGGAAGGACTTCTGCAAGCACTGGCTGATGAGCCTGGGCATCCAGGAGGACTCCCTGCGGCTGCGGGATCATGAGCCTGCGGAGCTGGCCTTCTATTCCCGGGCTACCACCGATATCGAGTACCAGTTCCCCTTCGGCTCCGGCTGGGGCGAGCTGTGGGGCATTGCCGACCGGACGGACTACGACCTGGGTCGCCATCAGGAGGCTTCTGGCAAGAGCCTGGACTACTTCGATCAGGAGAAGGGCGAGCACTACATTCCCTACGTCATCGAGCCCAGCCTGGGCTGCGACCGGGTGGCTCTGGCCTTCCTGTGCGAGGCCTATGACGAAGAGCAGGTGGGCGTTGACAAGAAGGGCAACCCGGATATCCGCACGGTGCTGCATCTGCATCCGTACCTTGCTCCCTTCAAGGCCGCCGTTCTGCCCCTGAGCAAGAAGCTCAGCCCCAAGGCCGAGGAAATCTACCATGCGCTCCAGAAGGACTTCATGGTGGACTTCGACGATTCCGGCTCCATCGGCAAGCGTTACCGCCGGGAGGACGAGATCGGCACCCCTCTGTGCGTCACCGTGGACTTCCAGACCGTGGGCGACGAGAACACCCCCGCCGACAACTGCGTCACCGTCCGCGACCGGGACACCATGGAGCAGGTGAGAATCCCCATTTCCGAGCTGCGGGATTACATCGCCAAGAAGTGCGCGTTCTAAGTTTCAGAGTTTCCCAGACCCGTGTTCTCAGGAACACGGGTCTTTTTCCTTTTTTCAGAGGGCCGATTAAGAATCAGTAGAGGCGGCCATTGGCCGCCCGCTTTTTTGCTTTTTAGGGAACTTTTCGTACTGTCACTGATGTGGCAATCTCCTGGTTATTTCCGGGCGTTTCCGGATATCACATGTCATTGCGAGGAGGCCAGTGGCCGACGTGGCAATCCGTACCCAAAGCCTTCCCCCACGGGGAAGGTGGCTCGTGCGTCCCCCGCAAGCGCGAGACGGATGAGGGCAAAGGCTCCCCTTTACACAAGGGAGCCGAGGGGAAAACGGATTGCCACGTCGGCCACTGGCCTCCTCGCAATGACATGCGTGGTACAATAGCACTCGGAATATCCGGGGGATTGCCACACCAGTGACATCGGTCACTGGTTCGCAATGACAGGCTTCTATTTTAGCGTGCGCACATTGGGTACTCCCCCCCTCGGCGCATAACCTGCCCTCCGGGCGCATAGGCTTTAGGGCAAGGGGGGATCGGGCATGGAGGAGGAGCATCTGCCGCACAGGCTGCAATTAAACGAACGCAAAAGCCTGACCATGACCGGGGTGGCCGAGGTGGTCAGCTTCGACGAAAACACGGTGGTGCTGCAAACGTCCTTAGGCCTTCTGGTCGTCCAGGGTCAGCAGCTCCAGCTGAAAAACCTGACCCTGGAGGGGGGTCAGGTGGCGGTGGAGGGGAGCATCCGCGGCCTTTCCTACGAGGAGCCTCGCCAGACCGGCTGGCGCGGACTGTTCCGATGACCCCAGGGACGGCGGCTTACCGGCTGGTCTGCGCCCTGGCTCTGGGGGCGGCGCTGGGGCTTTTCTACGGCTTTCTGCGGCCTCTGCGGCCAAAATACACGGTACTGGCCGACGGGGTATTTCTGCTCGGTGCCTTCTGGGTCTGGCTCTACTATAACTTTGACATCTGCCAAGGGGATATCCGGCTGGGCTGCTGCGCGGGACTTTTCGCCGGGGGGCTTGCCTGGGAGGCCACCGCCGGCCGGTGGCTGCGGCCGGGTTTTTGTTGGTTTTGGCTTAAAATCCAATCCCTTTTCCGCCTTGCGTTGTTTCCTGTCGAAAAAATTTTCCGTTTCCAGAAAATTTTGTTTGCATCTGTGAAAAAATGGGTTACAATAGTAAAAAACAATGTTCACCGCCGGAAGCCCCGGCGAAGAGGTAACGCCCATGAAAAACTTCAAAACCGGAAAGGTAAACATCAAGCTGCGTCCCGCCCCGGCGGCTCTGAAGATTGCCCTGATCGCCCTGATCGTCTTCTCCGTCACCGCACTGGTCGCCCTGCGGTGGGTACACGACGGCATCCTGGCGGCCACGGCGGAAAAGCAGGCTCAGGCGGCGGCTCTGGAGGGCACAAACGCTGAATTGCAGGAGAAAATCGACCAAGCCGGTTCCGTTCAGGGAATCCAGGACATTGCCCGGGATCAGCTGGGACTTGTCAGCCCGGACACCGTTCTCATCCAACCGGAATAATTGACGAAACGTCAAGAAATATATTGAAATGCCATGGAGGAAGCAGAGCATATATGGAGTTAACCGTAGGAGCCATCGTAGAGGGTAAAGTCAAGTCCATCACCAATTTCGGCGCGTTTGTCTCCTTGCCGGAGGGAAAGACCGGCATGGTACATATTTCCGAGGTGGCCAACGCCTATGTCAGCGACATCCGTCAGCACCTGACCGAGGGTCAGGACGTGAAGGTGATGGTCATCGGCATGGAAAACGGAAAAATCAACCTTTCCATCAAGCGCTTAGAGCCGAAGCCCCAGCGGGAGCAGGGGGGCAAGCCCGCTTACCGGGGAGGCAATAACGGGCAGCGCGGCTTCCAGAATCGGGAGAACCGTCCGAACCGGGAAAATTCCCGACCCCAGCAGCGGGCGCCCATGCAGCCCGCCGCTCCCAAGACCGCCGATCAGCTCTTTGAGGAGAAGCTGAAGGCCTTCATGACCGAATCCGACAGTAAGCTCTCCGGCATCAAGCAGTATGCCGATCACCGGGGCACCAGCCGTCCCAGAAGAAGAGGCTGACGTGCGGAGCGTGGTTGTGACCGGCGGCTCCCGGGGCATTGGCGCGGCCATCGTCGCCCGCTTTGCCGCCGGGGGGGATCGGGTGTACTTCCTGTATGAGAAAAATCACGAAGCGGCGAAAGCCGTGGCGGAAAAAACCGGTGCCACGGCCATCTGCTGCGACGTAGCGGACGCAGAGCAGGTACGCGCTGCCTTCACCCGGATTCCGGCGGTGGATATCCTGGTGTGCAACGCGGGGATCTGCTGGTACGGGCTGCTGTCTTCCATGGAGGAAGCAGCCTGGGATCGGCTGTTTGACGTGAACGTCAAGGGCATTTATCACTGCGTCAACGCCGCCATGCCCGCGTTTCTCCACACTCACCGGGGGAGCATCGTCACCGTCTCCAGCATGTGGGGACAGGTGGGAGCCTCCTGCGAGGCGGCCTACTCGGCCACCAAAGGGGCGGTCATCGCCCTGACCAAGGCTCTGGCTCAGGAGCTTGGCCCCAGCGGCATCCGGGTCAACTGCGTGGCTCCGGGGGTGATCCTCACGGACATGTGCGCGAATGTGGACGAAGACACCCTGGCGAGCCTTGCCCGTCAGGCGGCTCTTGGCCGCAACGGCACCCCGGAGGACGTCGCCCAGGCGGTGGAGGCTCTGGCCGAGGCGGAATTTGTCACGGGACAGGTTCTGGGGGTCAGCGGTGGTCTTGTTATGTAAACTCAAGAGCAGCACCCCGGTGCTGCTCTCCCAAGCAATACGGAGGAAACGACTATGAAAATTGCGATTGCCTGCGATCACGGCGCACTGGCACTGAAAAAGAAAATGGTGGAGGTACTGACGGCGGAGGGGTATGAAGTCAAGGACTTCGGCACCTACACTGCCGATAGCTGCGACTATCCGGACTACGCCGCCCCGGCGGCGAAGGCGGTGGCGGCGGGAGAATGCGACAGGGGCATTGTCCTTTGCACCACCGGCATCGGCGTGTCCATCACCGCCAATAAAGTAAAGGGCATCCGCTGCGCTCTGCTGAGCGACCTGATGTCCGCCCGACTGACCCGGGAACACAACGACACCAACATGATGGCCATCGGTGCCGGTGTGGTGGGGGAGAATCTGGCGTTGGAGATCATGCACACCTGGCTGAAGACCCCCTTCAGCGGGGAGGCTCGTCACCAGCGGCGGATCGATAAGATGATGGCATTGGAGCGCGGGTGAGCTTTTCGCCCGGTGGGGCGGGAGTCTTCCTACAGCGCAATGACACCTTCTGTTCCGGCGCAGAAAAAACGGGCGGCCAATGAGCAATTGGCCGCCCGTTTTTGATCCCGTCGGGGCGAAGCTGGAAAACACCAAGGGCAGCACCCCACAATTGCGCCTGTGAGCCTCAGCCGTCTTTTTACCCCCTCTCTTCCGTTTGCAAAACCGCAAATATCGCGCGGACTGGGGGCAAAGGTGCCGCTGTCCGGCCGCCGACGATTGCTTCAGAGCTGCCTTCGGTATGGCGCGGATTTTTCAATTTGTTTACAGTTTCTTTCCACTTGTCTCCGGCGGGTTATATAAAATAGCAGTGTCATTTTTGTGACTATTATTTCACGCGGTTAGGAGAAAAAGCCTATGGATGAACAGCAAAAATCCGGCGAGGAGCTATTTGACAAGCTCAGTCAGGAAAAAAAGCAGCGCAAGCGCAAACGCCTGCGCACGGTGATCATCATCATCGCGGTGATCGCCGTGGCTCTGGTAATGGTGGTCATGAATCTGCGCAGAAGCGTGGACGCCAAATTCGCCGCCACCCAGAAGGACGTGCAAAGCTACACCGTGGCTCCTGGCACCATCCACACCCTGGTCTCCGGCAGCGGCGTGCTGGAGCAGGTGGACGAGGAGGATGTGACCGTCCCGGCAGGCGTTGAAGTGGACGAGGTCATCGCCGAGGCCGGAGACGCGGTTGCCAAGGGCGACCTGCTTGCCAAGGTGGACATGGCCTCGGTGGTGGACACCCTCAGCGACACCCAGGATCAGCTGAAGACCCTGGACAAGAAGATCAACTCCGCCAAGAGTGACACCGCCTCCACCAGCGTCACCACCAGCGTAGGCGGCCGGGTGAAGAAGATTTACGCCCAGGTCGGCGACAACGTGGTCTCCCGCGTCACGGAAAACGGTGCGCTGGCGCTTCTGAGCGTGGACGGCTATATGGCCGTGGACATCGAGGCTGAGGGCTGCGTCCGGGGCGACGCCGTCACCGTCACCCTGTCCGACGGAACCGCTGTGGAAGGAACCGTGGAAAACGCCGCCTTAGGCTCCGTCACCGTGCTGGTCACGGACAACGGCCCTGCCCTGGACGAGCAGGTCACCGTGGCCGACGCTTCCGGGAAGACCCTTGGCTCCGGCAAGCTGTACATCCATTCCCCCGTGGCCGTCACCGGCTATGTGGGTACCGTCAAGAGCGTTTCCTGCAAGGAAAACGCCAATATCACCGCAGGCTCCACCCTGATGACCCTGTCTGACACCAAAACCAGCGCGAATTTTGACGCGCTGCTGCGCCAGCGGCAGGATCTGGAGGACACCCTGACGGGGCTTCTGACCATCTATCGGGACGGGGCGGTGCTGGCAAGCCAGGACGGTCTCGTCACCAGCGTGGATTATGACGAGGATGCCGTCACCTCCTCCACGGAAACCCAGATTCTCACCCTGTATCCCCAGAAGCAGGCCACCGTCACCATCAGCATTGACGAGACGGACATTCTGTCCCTGAAGGAGGGGCAGGAGGCTCAGGTCACCGTCAGCTCCGTCAGCGACGACGCCTTCACCGGCTCCGTCACCTCCATCAGCAAAACCGCCGACACCTCCACCGGCGTGACCCGGTACTCCGCCGAGGTCACTCTGGACTGGCAGACCGGAATGCTGATGGGCATGACCGCCGACGTGGACGTGCAGATCCAGGGTACGGAAAACGCCCTGATTATCCCCGTGGACGCCCTGCATCAGAACAGCGCCACCTATTATGTCTACACCGGCTATGACGAGGAGCAGAAGCGTTACACCGGCCGGACGGAAGTGACCATCGGTATGCAGAACGACGACTATGTGGAGATCACCTCCGGCCTGAAGGAGGGCGACACCGTCTACTATACCGAATCCGACAGCAGCGGCTTTGGCGACTTCTTCGCCATGGGCGGCGATATGTCCGGCGGCATGGGCGGCGGCATGGGCGGCGGTATGCCCAGCGGCGGCGGAAATATGGGCGGCGGTATGCCCGGCGGCGGAAACATGGGCGGCCCCGGCGGCATGGGAGGCTAATATGATCCAGCTGAAAAACGTGTGCAAATATTATCAGGTAGGCGAGGATCGGGTTCGGGCTTTGGATCACGCCAACCTGCACATCTACCCGAAGGAATTCGTCAGCATCATCGGCCCCTCCGGCTCCGGCAAGTCCACCTTAATGAACATCATCGGCTGCCTGGACGTGGCCGACGCGGGGGAATACCTGCTGGACGGCCTGCCCATCGAAAGCTACACCGAAAACCAGCTGGCCAAGGTACGGAACGAGAAGATCGGCTTTGTGTTCCAGCAGTACAACCTGATCCCCAAGCTCACCGCCGAGGAAAACGTGGAGCTGCCCCTCATCTATCAGAAGGTTCCCAAGAAGGAGCGAGCCGAGCGGGTGAAGGAGGCTCTGGAGCGGGTGAACATGTACGCCCGTGCCAAGCACCTGCCCACGGAGCTTTCCGGCGGCCAGCAGCAGCGGGTCTCCATTGCCAGAGCCATCGTCACCCGGCCCAAGCTGATTCTGGCGGACGAGCCTACCGGCGCGCTGGATTCCAAGACCAGCCGGGAGATCATCGACATTTTCCATGAGCTTCACGGCCAGGGCAACACCATCGTGCTCATTACCCACGACGGCGGCATTGCCAGGCAGGCTCAGCGTTCCATCCACATTCTGGACGGTCGGATTTCGGAGGTGAGCCTGTAATGCAGTCTTTCGTCATGGCACTGCGTTCCATCGGTGCCAACAAAATGCGCTCCGCCCTGACCATGCTGGGCATTATCATCGGCGTGATGGCGCTGGTGGTGCTGGTGAGTCTGGTCAGCGGGGCTACCAATTCCGTTACCACCGCGGTGTCCGACCTGGGCACCAGTCTCGTCACCGTCACCGTGTCCGACGACAAGGGCAATCCCATTCACCTGGACGACCTGAACACCTGGATGTCCCAGGAGCCGGACATCGGCCGGATTTCCGCCCGAACCAGCACGTCTCTGGTGGGCAAGCACGGTGCCAACTATGATACCGTCACCGTCTATGGCGTTACCCCCTCCTACTACGATATCCAGGGCTTGCAGCTTTCCATGGGGCGGTGGCTGAAAACCGCCGACCAGGACAACCGCACCTATGTATGCGTTCTCAACAGCGACGCCGCCACGGAGCTCATCGGCTACACCGACTGCGTCGGCCAGACGGTAGTTCTGAACGGCGTTTCCTTTGAGGTGGTGGGGGTGCTGGAGGAGGACACCAGCTCCATGATGTCCATGCTCACCTCCGGAACGCTGATGGCCTACATCCCCTATTCCACCCTCATCCGTCTGACGGACAGCGTAAGTAATGACGTGACCACCTTCTACCTGTCCGCGGCGGAGGGCTCCACCGTGGACGCCGCCGCCAACGCCATGACCCGGATCCTCATGGAGCGGTTTGACGCCGACGAGGACGCTTTCGAGGTGGATTCCTCCAATATGCTGGAGGAGGCCATGAATTCCATCACCTCTACCCTGTCCATTCTTCTGGGCGGCATCGCCGGCATTTCCCTGGTGGTGGGCGGCATCGGCATTATGAACATCATGATGGTCACTGTCACCGAGCGGACCCGGGAGATCGGCATCCGCAAGGCCATCGGCGCCAACCGGGTCACCATCCTGACCCAGTTTTTGATGGAGGCCGTGGTGCTGTGCATGATGGGCTGCGGCCTGGGCATTTTCCTGAGCTGGGTCATTTTGCAGGTGGTGTCCACGGTGACGGTCAGCGCGGGCATTTCCTTCTCCTTAAACGCAGGCGTGGTCATGCTGGCCGTGGCCTTCTGCTTCCTCATCGGCGTGGTCTTCGGACTGTACCCGGCCAATAAGGCCGCCAAGATGAAGCCCATCGACGCGCTGCACTACGGAGGGTAAACTTATGGATAAGACGAAGAAAAAGCATATCCGCCGGTACGTCCTGTGGGGGGTGCTGGCACTGGTTGTGATCGGTCTGGCGATACTGCCCGCCCTGGCCCGGCAGCAGGATACCCAGGACGGTCCGGTGGCAAGCGTGCTGGAGGCAACGGCAGCCCAAGGCTCCGTCCAGACCATCGTCCGGGGCGGCGGCACCCTGGAAGCCGGGGACGGCCAGGACATTGAGCTGCCCGCCGATGTGAAGATCACCGAATTTCTGGTGAAAAACGGCCAGGAGGTCAAGGAAGGCGACCCGGTGGCGAAAATCGACAGGGTTTCCGCCGCCACTGCCATCACGGAAGTCAGGACTTCCATGGCCGCCGTGGAAAAGCAGATGGAAACCTATTCCGATGAAAAATCCGCTTCCACCGTCACCGCCCCGGCAGGCGGCCGGGTGAAGGCCATTTACGCCAATCCCGGCGATTCCGTAGCGGAGGTTCTGGTGGAGCACGGGGGGCTGGCGCTTCTGAGCCTGGACGGCCGGATGGCCGTCACCGTTTCCGCAGACTCTCCGCTGATTCCGGGAGATTCCATTAACGTCACCCTGGCTTCCGGGAAAACCGTCTCCGGCCGGGTGGAATCCAACCTGAGCGGGGAGCTGACCGTGACCATCGCCGACAACGGCTACGCCGTAGGCGACACCGTCACCCTGGAGGGTCTGGGTTCCGGGTCTCTGGAAATTCACAATCCCTGGCTGGCCACCGCCTTCAACGGCACGGTGTCCTCTGTGAGTGTCCGCCTGGAGCAGACGGTGTCCTCCGGGGCAAGCCTGTTTACCCTGAAGGACACGGACTACACCGCCCAGCGGGAGCTGCTGGCGCAAACCCACCGGGAATATGAGGAGCTTCTGCAGAAGCTTCTGACCTGGCAGGACACGGGCCTCATCACCGCCCCCTGCGACGGTCTGGTCTCCGGCATTGACACGGACAGCGTCCATCTGCTGGCGGCGCAGGAGGAAGCACCCCTTACCGCGGATCTTCTGGTGGACGGCAGCGGGGAATTCCGGCTGGTGCCTCTGAGCAGCGTGACCCAGACCTGCACCGGCGATGAAAATTGCCCCCTGAAGGGTACGGATCCGAATCACAAGCCCGGCTGCCCCAAGGCCTGTCAGCACGCCACCGCCGAGGGGGTGTGTACCGCCAACGAGCACTTTGACGACTGCATCATGGCCTGCACCCGGGCGGAAAATCCTGAGGACTGCCCGGCCACCGGCGCGCACCACACCGACTGCATCAAATCCTGTATTGAGACCAATCAGGAGGGCAAGTGTCCGGCAACCAAGTACCACTACGACGGCTGTATTGAAAAGTGTATTGAGTCGGATGTCAGCGGCCAGTGCCCGGCGCATGTTCACAAAAAGGGCTGTATTGAGTCCTGCATCAGCGCGGACACCGTGGGCAAATGTACGGCAGGCCATCACAAGGCCGACTGCATCGAAAGCTGTATTGTCAGTCACTCCGCCGACGAACCCTGTCCCGCCACCAAGCACAAGGACGGCTGCTATTTCCAGAATGCCACCTACACCGGTAAAATCTTCAAGGTGGTCTCCGTGGGCGACGGCGTGCTGGTTGGCTACTGGGATTCCACCGTCTATGAGGTGGTAAAAACCGCCAGCGGCTGGGCCCGGAAGGATGGTCAGCCCTTCTCCACCAACAATTGTGTCCAGTCGGATACCATTTCCGCCGGCAGCGGAAGCTATCAGGCCGGAGACGTGCTGCTGGACATTACCGTGACCAAGGGGGATGAAAGCAGCTCCCTGGGGCTGGTAAAAATCAGTTCCTCCGGCGGCTCCCAGATGCCGAACTTTAATTTCAGCGGCATGATGGGCGGCTTCTCCATGGGCGGCGGCAGCGGCACCGGCAGCGGCACTTCCAGTCAGCTGTACAGCCTGGACGGGGATGTGATTCTGACCGTCACCCCTCTGGACACCCTGACCGTCACCATCGCCGTGGACGAGAAGGACATCGCCAGCGTGAAGACCGGCATGACCGCCCAGCTGACCATGAACGCCCTGGCTGACGAGACCTTCGAGGGTCAGGTCACACGGGTGGGTCAGACCGGCAGCGGCAGCGGCGGCAGCAGCAAGTTCGACGTGGAGATCACCCTGTCCCGGGAAAGCGACATGCTGCCCGGCATGAGCGTCGCCGCTGAGCTGACCCTCTATGAAAAGATGGACGTGCTGACCCTGCCCGTGGCCGCCCTCCAGGACGAGGGAGGCAAGACCCTGGTCTACACCGGCAAGGACAAGAAAACCGGGGAGCTGACAAACCCCGTGGAGGTCACCACCGGCCTGTCCGACGGGGAGAACGTGGAAATTCTCTCCGGCATTGACAGCGGCACCACCGTCTACTACCGCTACTACGACACAGTCACAGAATCCGATGCCGTAGAGACGGAACGGAGTATGTTCTGAGGCGGTAAGGAATAAAAGGCACCCCTTCTCCGGAAAGCCTCCGGCGAGGGGGTGTTTTTTTGTTTGGAAGGCTGTGATTAATATGTGTCATTGCGAGGAGGCCAGCGGCCGACGTGGCAATCCGTATCCCTGCCTTCTCCTGAGAGGAGTGGTGCTCCGCACAGCGAATCAAAATCCAAATGATTGCCAGTGGCAATCATACCATAATGTCTACTGACCAGCCCAAAATCTATTGCGCCACAAGACATTTCCGC
>ERZ808262.449-NODE-449-length-19866-cov-9.125133_pt1 | contig 19866 bp, 37 predicted proteins | sample MGYA00520895_ERZ808262 | MGnify/ENA primary metagenome ERZ808262 (study PRJEB31516, sample SAMN03275588) | gut metagenome | biome: mammalia-associated habitat; material: feces | host: Papio cynocephalus | place: Kenya | collected 2012-08-02 ... | reverse complement strand
TTAGCATAAGAAGCATACTGTTTATAATTATCGTCATCAGTTTCATACTAAGCAAATGTTGCTTTATAAAGCCATTTATGTACAGTATTAGTAGGAGTATAAGTATTACTAGTATCTGAGGTAATTGTACTTATCTTACATTTCTCATATACATAAGTCTTAGATGCAGTGAGATATTTCTACACAACTACTACATCATCTTTCTATAATTGGGATAAATCTTTATTGGGAGAGCTTATTAAATATGTATTAGCCAGAGTATCATTGTTATTACCCTCCTCAATTAGGATTATTGGCAGCTCAGTATCCCCATTAAAATTGCAGTAATAATTCAATCTATTTATTTCATAGCTTTCAGTAGTACTGTATATTTCTATTTGTAGATTACTGTTATAATTGCCAAAAGATAATATATAATCACCAGCTAAATTAGCCAATGGTGGTAAATACACATAGTCATTATATGGAATTTCCCAACCATAGGTATTATTATAAGTTCCGCCTTTCCAACCTATATTAGCTACGCCAGTAAATTCATTATCGCCTTTCTATGTAGATTTAATCTAAGTAACAGTAGATACTATACTATCACTAGTCTATTTAATATTACTTATTGATGAAGTGATAACTTTATCTGAGTATCTCTAAAAAGCAGTGGCTCTACCTCCTTTCTCTAATTTTACACAAGCTATATAAGCATCAGTTCCAGAGGCTAATCTAGCTATTAATAAGTTTTTAATATTACCAGACTATGGAAAAGTAGTCCAAGTAATAACATATTTAGTCCATGTATTTGTAAGAGTTATTGAAGTTGAACCATCAGTAGATGATTGTCCAGAGGTAACATCTTTAACCAAAGTACCATCTGGCTTTATCCACCCCTAACAAGCATAAGGATATAAATAACTAGTTATCTATCCACTTCCCTTTGCATAGAAAGATAGAGTGTAATTAACACAATTTTGTAGTAAAAGGTTACCGGTATTTAAAGCATCAAAGATAGTATCACCAGTATTTTCAACATGAATACAATCATAAGTAGAACCATCTAGTAAAGTACATCCATCAGTAGTAACACTTACTGAATCTGGTTTACCTAAATCATTTAAATCTGTGGGTATAAGACTAGGATTTATATCTGGCTCTCCCTCTGCTAATGTCCAAGGTGTTGCAGTTTCACCCTCTTCAAGCTATATCCAATTTACTACGGCAAAAGTTGTATTATTTTGTGCTTCATCTGAGGTCATATTATCTTTATAACAGTAACCCTATATATGTACTTCACCAGTATAATTAGAAGTAAAAGTAACACTTTCTGTAACTGGTGTAGTAGAAGTAATATTTATAGGAACATTTACTTTCGACCAACTTGTATCATATATACAGCACATTAATCGTCTTCCACTATCCAATAATTCCTAAGTACAATATCCATTAACACTAAATGTATATGTCTTTCCTTTTACAACATTTACAGTTTTTGCATCATCGCCCCAACCATATATTTTAAACACTTTTCTAACATATGAGCCAGTAATTAAGTTTCTTCTAGGAGTAGAAGTCTTACTGATACTATCAGATAGATTATTAATAATAGTAGTCTGTTTACTGACAGTACTGTTAATAGAATCAGTAGTAGCTTTAAGTTGACTGTACTTATTATCTATTGAAGTTGTTTTATCGTCAGTATATTTCTTACTATTAGTAAGAGTTAAAGTTGCTTCATTTGCAGCTACTTTAAAGACTGAGCCGCTTTCAAAAGTAACTGGTATATATTCTTTTACATCCATATTAAGTTAAATCATAAGTCTATGCCAAACAATATAATATCTAATTAGAGTTATTAAGATAGTCAGTCTACAAACTATCATTAATATATGTTCTTAAATAAGTATCAGATGTTTCAGCATTATGGGATTCAACGAGAGTATCTTTACTGTTATAGAAATCTAAGGATAAACCTTTATCAGTCTGTAACTGTCTAGTATCTCCTTTTACTTTATAAATATATGCTTGAATTGCACATTTTAATATTCCATTCGTATTATCGTCATCTACATATACTGACAGTCTTTTCTTAATATATTCTACATAATAATATTCAGCATCTTTACCAGAAGTTCCTTCTAGATATTCTGCAACTATTGTAGGAGTAGAATTTAATGTAGAATTGTCTTCATAAGTATATTTAGTGAAAGACCATAGATACTTAAATGTAGCAGTAGGTTTAATATAATCAGTAGACCAAGTTCCAGTAATATTATCAACAGTTATTCCAGTATTCTTTTCAGATAAATAATAGAATTGCTATACTGTCTTTATTTTGGGTGAAGAAGATACACTATCTACTTTCTTTATTACATCGTCAAATGTAGTTCCGCTTTCAGTAGAGAAATCACCAACAAACTTAGCTTTATTTGCATCGAAATAACTCTTTCTATGAGAGCTAAGATTAAAGTCATTTATTCCTCTATAAGTAGCGTACAAAGGAGCTGTCAAATCTGAATCCAAAGATGAATAAGCACTAATATAAATAGCAGATTGTCTAGTAGTATCATCAGTTCCTCTATATCCACACATTACAATGCTATCTCCTTTTTCTGGATTAACAGTACCATCACAATCAGTAGATGAAATAGTAATCCAATTATAATATTCTCCATCTTTTAATACTGGCTGAGTACTATCGGAGACAGCAGTTACTAATGCCCAATAATATTTATTATTAACACTATGGCTAGTACCGACTTTGGCCTAATTGAAAGACATACATAAAGCCTAGTCGTTAACTTTCCACATATTATCCCTCTATTTACCATTACCATCCTAACATTGCCAATACAACTTATATCCACTAGTCCCATCAGCTTCTACTATGTCAATATCAAATCCGTCAGCTGGTGTAAATAAGACTGCACCACCAGCAGCTTTGATTTTATCTATTATAAGCTCAAAGAAATGTGCTGAACCAGTTACTTCAAGATTCTTTGTCTTGATAGTACCAGTATTAGTAATGTTATCAGATTTAATTGTAGGTAATGTAGCAGTACCACTACAACTTATATTTGTATCTGCAATTAAATCTTTACAACTTATATCTGTATCAAATTTATATTTCTATTTATTTTTAAAGTAAGCAGTAGTAGAATCTACTGTAATACTCATAGAATCAGTTGCCTAATTACCATTTAATGTAGAACCAATAAGAATTGTACCACCCATATTAGTTCCATTACTATTAACATAAAGACTTTTATCTACTGTAAAAGATGTAGCAGTTACATCACCTCCAAAAGAGTAAGAAGTTTTACCAGTAAATGTTGCCTTATTACCGTCAACACCGATTATTAAATCATTACCATTTACAACATTACCATCACTATCTACCTATTTAATTAATATTTGTCCATCTGTACTGATGTTACCAGTAGCAGTAATTGAATCGACATTAGTCATATCACCAGCAACATCCTAAGTACCATCAAATGGTTGTCCCCATATATTATGAGTAGTTAGAGTAGCACTACCACTATAACTAACTCCACCACTTGAACTACTGCTATACTAACCACTAGAAGAAGTAGTACTGGAATTAGTACTACTTCTAGTTATATCTGCTTTTACAAACTTCATTTCTTTTCAACCAAAGTTATATCCTAACTATAATTTCGATAGTCTTTATTAATATGGTCAACTATAAACTATCTGTCTCCTAAATCGTGAACAGTATATAATCCATATATCTCATTATTATTTCTTAAACTCATATCTAGATTTACATACTTTTCATTATATTGTTTATAGATTCTATATACTAACCACCATTCCTATCTAAGAGTGCCATCAGAAGTGGACTCTTGATTGTTAGAATCTGTAAAAGTAATTCCTTTTACTTCTGAGGCTAATGCTTTATTGTAAGTTGCATTTAAGTAATTAAAATCTCCATCACTATCTTTATAAGCTACACAACTGTAATTAGGCTTCTTATTATCCCAAGTATTTATTTCAAACTTAATACTAGATAATTCTTTTACATAATCAGTATCAATATTAAGACTATAAGAAGTATCAGTTTCACTATTATTACTATATGTAGGGTCAGCAATAATTCCTTTAATACTGAAATCTTTTAGTAATACTACTCTATGTTTGTAAAATTGACCTTTATCTTTTCCACTCTTATTAGAATGATAATTAGGGAAAATTGGTCTATAAACTGTAAGTATAGGTAAACCACTAATTACCTTATTACTAGGAGTTTTAATCAGATAGCCTTTCTCATTAGTACCTATTCTCCACGTTACAGTATTTCTGAAATCTGTATACTTAAACATTGTCTAATCAGCACGCCTATCAAATTTACCGGCATCAGCTTTCGTATAAGGTAGTTTAAAAGTCGTATCAGTATCAACCCAATCACTACCATTCCAGTAAAGACTTCCCCATTGTAATTTACATAGTAAATAAGTCTAACCCTCATCTATGGAATATCTACCCTCAGAAATATCTACTTCTCCCTCTGGTATTGGATATGGATAATTTAGAAAAGAGTGATAATAATACTATCCACTTATAATTAAGTAAGCATTCTTTCCGCCAAACAAACTAGTTGTATCTGTTACAGTTGTTTTAAAATATGGATATTTAGTAATATCGTTATTAGATACATTATCGGAACTGGTCATTAATATATAATCAGACAAACTGATATTGGTAACATTATTATAAGCCATCCATTTATCTATATCTATTTTACCTCCTTTCAATAAGTTAATATATTCCCAAAAATTATTTACGTTTGGTATATTCAATTTCTTTACATAGAATTTACAGATAGTAGCTCCATTCATACTTGTAGTATCTGTATAATTTATCTATTTAATACTATCAGTAACATCAGTAGTACCCTTATATTTAAAGAATTTATAGTTAGGATTAGTAAAGTATTTTACAGCTACTACATTAAATATATTTGAGTAAAATGTACCTCCGAAAGTTGAGCTAGCATCAGAATCATCTTCTATAACTGGGTTACTTACTAATACAATCATATTGTTATTACTCTTATCTCCCAATGTAGATTTTATTATTTCACTATATCTAACACCAGCATCTTTGGAAGTATCATCAGAATCGGCAGTAATATTATATGCAGTATTAAACAAATCTGGAATTACAGAATCAAAATCATTTAAATCTGCATCTATTGTAACTTTATTATAAACATTACCAAGAGAGATTTTAGCACCATTAGCAGAATAATCTTCCTTAGTAATTCTCTTACTAGCTGCAACAGTTACCTTAGTTCCAGTAGTTATATCGCCAACATTATATTTCCAATAAGTATTAATTCCTTTCTTTATAGCATCATAGTCAATAAAGTAAACTGAATCTTTATCAGCTATTGCAGTTAATCCTAAGTATCTACAAATTTCTTCTAATACTTCATCACATTTCCACGCTACATCATCATCTGTATCATCCTTATCTTTATCGTCAAAGAAATTTCTTTCACTCAAATATAAGTCATTCATTATACAACTGTCAGAAGTGGAAGTAAGCTAAGTATTATCAGATACATAGAATGTCTTATAAGCATTACATCTTTCTAGAACTTTATTTACAATATATAATAGAGTTCTAATTTGCTTATCAGTTTGTTTGTATGGAAAGTATTGTAAAGTAGATAAAGCATCTTGACATTCTATCTGTATAACTTCTCTACTCTTTTCAAATCCCATATCATATAAGTTTGGTCTAACATATCCAGTCCAAACTACATCATCTCCTTTATAAAGTTCTGTCTTAACTTCTTGTGCTTTACCAGAAAATATATCAAACATATAATCACCACTAATAGCTTCTATTGTAGCCGTTTGATATTTAACTGGCTAATATATAATATCTTTTGAACTATCCATTTCAGTAGTAAAAGGTGAATTACTAAGGGTTATTTCCTTAGTAGTATCACCTTTTGGAGTAGTTATCTTTACTGTGTATAGAGAATCTTTTTTAATGTCTCTAAAATAACCATTATATATCATAGTACCGACGTCTTATTATCGTAATTTCTAAGCACACCTTTCAATGTACTACCACTAATTTTAAATTCAACCTATCCACCACCAGTATTATTACCAATAGCTCCACCACCATCAAGTGTATTAAATAGTTTCGCCTATTGGCTTCCATTCAATATCATTTCGCCAGCATTAACCCTAGCTAGTAACTAATCACCGTGAGTAGAAGCACCCTATATTACACCACCCTAGGCAAATGAACCTACTAATGAATATATAGAAGCTGCTATACCTATTACAGCAGCTACTACGGTAGCTATGGCAATAAGATTTTCTGGGAAAGGCTTTTTAGCAGCCTACTTTGCCCCCTCAGCGCCAGTTGCTGCTAAGTTAACACCTACACTGCTAAGGCTAGCGGTAGTGTTAGCAGTAGTTGCAGCAGTATTAGCGGTAGTAGCAGAAGTATTAGAAGTAATTGCAGCAGTAGATGCAGAAGTTCCTATGGCAGCACCAGCAGATGCAGTAGCAGACATACCAACTGCGGTAGCATAAGTAGTAGTAGCAGTAGCAGCAGCAGTATAAGCTGCTGCTTCTTGATTTTTAGCAGCTGCAAGTGCCTATGAAGAAGTAATAGCAGCAGTATTACTACTAGCCTCAGCAATAGTATTAGCAGCTTGACTAACCTAATTTATTGCATCTAATAATTTGTAAACATTATCAGTAATAGAACTTATTGTATTAAGTAAAGCAGATGCCCCATCAAGTCCTACTGATGAAAGTGAAGACCCAATATCTTTCATAGAGCTGCTAAAAGAATCAACCTATGCTTTCTATTTATCTTTTATTTCTTTCTTTCTGTCTTCTTCATCTTTCTTTTTATCCTATACATATTTTTCTGGGTCACTCTTAAAGTTTACCTAATCCTATAAGTCTTTTATCTGCTATACTTTCTTAATCCTTACATCTATGGATAAAGGCTCTTTATTTAAATCTTTCTATAATTCATTTATCTGAGATTGTAAATCTTCAATACTACCAATCTAAGGCTTTACTTTCTGGATTTTTTCTAGTTTATTCTTCCAATTCTCTAATTTAGTTGTAAGGTCATCAAAATCTAAGGAATCGGCCTAAGTATTCTTTAATCTGTTATCTAAGATAGATATATTTTGATTAATATCGTTGATAGTATTGGCAGCTTCATTGTACTGAATTGCATCAAGTTTTTCTTGCCACTTAGTAAGTTCATCACTTATTTCCTTAAATTCACTAGAATTAACTTTAAGATTCTTTAAGTTATCCTATAAAATAGATATGTTATTATTAATCTTTTCAGTAGTATCTGCCTAATCGTCAAAAGTTAAGTTCTTTAAATACTACTAAACAGCTTCAACCCTATCTTTCCATATATTTAATATATCAGCAGTCTTTTCAAATTCCTCACTATTAGGCTTTAATGTCTTTAATTTATCCTCTAAGATAGATACATTATTAGACATATCCTCCAAGGTAGTAGCATCCTCTTTATATGTCTTATCATTATCATTATTAGTATCACCTTTACTACTTCCACCTTTACTACTTCCACCTTTACTACTTCCACTGCCACCACTGCTAGAAGAACCGAAAGCACCAGATTTAATGCTATATAAATATGCAATTCTCCACTACTTTGCTACCTAAGCACCTAGTTTATCAGCTTCCTTGAACCAACTATTTACTTCTTTCTGCTATTTATTAAGTGCATTAGTTGTATATCTTCCCTTATCGTGGACTGTTACACCAGTTTCTTCTTTAATTCTATGTTCGGTTTGTCTTCTTCCTTTATAAGTATATATATCTTTTTGACGATTAATGTTAAGCTACTCTCTTAAAGCTCTTTCATACAGCTCTTGCTGTACAGCAGCATAAGCAGCAGCCTTAGCTCTGGCATTTAAAGCAGCGATTACATTACCAGTATTATTTACAAATGCATTCTCAGCACTCCTTACATCAGTAACTTTTAAACCTAAGTTCTTAAACTAATTAGCATTATTCTTTATAAATGCATTCTTCTCTTGTGCATTTCTACAATTATTCCAAGCACTTCTGAGAGATAAATATTTACCAACCAAATTAGTAGTTTCAGTACCTAATTTATTTGATAAAGTATTTGCTAATTGTTCTGATAATGAAATCTATTTCTTCTTAGCTTCTGCACTTTCATTTTCAGCATCGGTAGACTTATTAGTAGCAATAGCATAGGTAGCCAAAGCAGCAGCACCTACTATAATTAATCCAGTAAAATCACCAAATAATGCTTTACTAATAGCCTTAGCAACATTCCAAGCCTTAGTAGCAATAGTATTAGCAACAGTTGCAGCAGTATTTGCAACAGTAGCACCAGTAGATACAGTTGTAGTAGCAGCGTTAGCGGCTTCCCAAATCTACTTTAATTTAAGCATTACAATACTATCTTTATTTAAGGTATTTGCAAGAGCTTGTACACCGTTAAGAATACCTAAGGCAGATTGTACTTTTAATATCGCTTCCTCTACAGATTTATTTTCAGAACCTAATAGTCCCATTACACCAGTAGCAATAGAAGCAGCACCAGCTAAGCCCTCTATTGCTTCAATACCAGCATCTAAATCGGCAGTATCTGATGAAAGTAACTTAACAGCCTAACTTGCATCTCCAATAGCATCTTTATATTCAGCAGCTCTGGCAGCCATTCTAGTAAAGACTTCAGATTTATCTAAGCCATCTACATTCATCTATGCCATCATTGCCTACATTTCCTTTAATTTCTTCTTTAATGGAGATGTAGACGCTTCAATCCTCTCAAATTTCTATTGTATCTTGTCTAATGCACTTACAGAACCGCCAGTATCTTTTAATTCTTGCTTTACCTAATTTAATGTAGCAGATAAGTTATCCTTACCAGTTATATTTACTACAAAATCTTTTGCCATATCAGTTATTATTATGTTGTTTTAAATAATTTTCAGCTTCTTTCTTTAATCTTTCTATATCTTCCTTAGTAATACTAGTATTAGATTTATCCTAAGTATCCTCTTCCCAAGGAAATGTAACTATATCAGATAATTTCAATCTTCTCTTACTATTAACTTGTGCCATAATATATGCAGTAAGTCTGTTAGCCTCCCATATATCTTTATAAGCATAGTAGCCATATTTAATAGCTACCTATGCTTCATACATCTACATCTCATCCAATACATACTAAGGAGAATAGTGGAGCTACATTACCAATATAGCATACATCTCAGATATGCTTAATTTTTTTTTACAGCATCAGATGTTTCTTCATCGTTAAGTAACTCCTATGTCTTTTGAGTATTGTTTACTATATCATTTAATTGATTAAATATAGTTGGGTCACTATCTAAGGCATCTAAGAATTTATCCCAATCTAATATATTGTCTGGATTATTAGCCAATATCATACTATAAAAGAATATATAATTATCTAAGAGTGTTTTAACTTCAAAAGGTTTACCAGTTATCTTTTCAAAGATAAACAAAGCTCTAATTGTATATTTAACTTTATACTCAATTCCGTTTATTTTAATTGTGTTCATAGTTTATTCTTGCTATTTATAAATGAAAATAGCCCTTATACCTTTTTGTATAAGGCATAAAGGCTATATAAAAATTAATTATCTAATCATTTTGTACCAGAACCACCAGCATTAGATGATTCAGCAGCTACTCTCTGCAAAGCTCCTATTCCAGTAAATTGAACAGTATAAGTAGCATATTCTCCATTAGGTGCATTAAGCTCCAAAGAAGTAATAACTACCTTACCCTCATAATCTGGCTTACTAGCAGTCCAACCAGCAGTAGGTGCATCAACAGTAGTTTCTTTCTTCTTACTGAATGTAGCAGTTACTGGGGTTTTAGCTACCATAATATCAAACAAATCATCAAAGTTAGAACCAGCTCCATCAAGTGAATACATATTTTCACTCTGTGCAGTCCAACTCAAAGTACTAACTTCGTTGGCAGACCAGTTACCACCACCCTCATCTTTATTAGAAGTATCTTGTGTATCACCACTTATAGTAAGTGTGTGTGAAGTAGCATAAGCAATAGACTTGCCGTTAACAAACAGCATCATATCACCACCACGTATTTTTGCCATAGTAATTATAATTTTAAATTAAACATTAAATTAAATAAAAGACCATCTAAAACCCTTATGAGTATTTGCTTTGCCGTTACAACATTTAGAAATTTGGCAGAGAGAAAACCCTTTTTTTGATGCATCAGTGAGGGAATTATAAACAGCTATTAGTGTATCATTCTTATCATACTAGGCTATTTGTTTCTAATGCCTATTTATCCAAGTACCATAGTTTATATTATATTTAGCAGTACACCATTCTAGATTGGATATACTATTATTAGTTTTATCTTCATCTTTATGGTTTATTTGTGGATAATTATTAGGGTTTGGAATAAAAGTAGAAGCTACTAACCTATGTACTGGAAATTTCTTTCTATCTCCATCTCTATCTGTTAGCTCTATCCTCAAATATCCATTTGCAGCTAAAAAAGGCTTTAAGTTTTTACCTTTAATAAACTAATTTTTATCCCATCTATTACTATAAATAACTCTATCCAAACTTCTAATATTTCCTAAATTACTTATTTCATAAATTCCCTCATAATTTGCAATAGGTTTCCAAATTTCTCTCATATACTCATTGTAAAGTTATTTTAAAGATTAAATTTTGTACAAATGTGTTATCTATAAATTCTTCTGAACCATCTTCTAGATTTATATCCTCAATCGGTATAGTTTGAATTATCCCATTCTTATGTACTAAGGCGTTCCTAACTTTCTCAGCTATTGTTACACTGTCAGAGTAATTATCTGCTGCTATCATTATTTGTATAGTAGTAGAATCGTTAGAATCATCCTTAGTAGATTCTGGGGATATAGAATTTCTTCTATATATAATAAATGGGAAAGTAGTAGATTCATCAGCAATCAGAGGATATATCTTATTATTAACTTCTGTATCTTGTAAGCCCTAAACTAAAAGCCACTTAATAGCTTTACCTATACTAATACAACTCATCTTATAATTTTATTTAAAGATTCAGTAATAGAAGTAAACATAGTTTCAAAGATAGGCTCATCATTTTCCCTAGCTCTTGCAAAGAAATGTTCTGCTATAATTCTACCTCTATAACCTCCCTTTCCAGTCCTCTTTAAATGTCTAACGTCAATATGTCCAGTTACTTTGTGTCCCTTAGTATAACGTTCTTTTGTTCCTTTCTCAAACCATTTCAACCTATAATCACCCATAATATTTACCTAAACTTCATTAGTAGTTTTCTTAGGCTTAACTCTTACACCCTTTCTAAGTGTAGGTCTTCTGAGGTTGTTTATAGTATTGGCTTTTAATGTATTAGCTCCATCCTTTAATGATTTAAATAATATCTCTGAAACTTTTTCTGGTGCTAATTGTTTTAGGACTTCATCAACCTAGCTAGAATTAACGTTACTCATTAATAAGTTCTGTTCTGATTGTAATCAACTACTTAGATTTATCTGGCTCAATAGATAATATTCTCCATTTCTTATTATTCCAGATAATTCTATCTTTCTCGTCTATATCGTGGTAGTATCTAATTGTAAATATTTTGTTATAGCTAAAAATTACTTCATCATTTTCAGTGGCCCTAGTTCCAGATTCATACTACACATCCGCCCTAGTCTGTATATAATTCTACCACTAAAACTTATTAGCTCCGAAATCATTCTATACTATTGTAGGTCTCTCAATAGTAATTACTTCTGTTAATCTCCCTCCATTCATCCTATTGTAAAGTTTCTATTAAGATTAATTAAATACTTATAAGCATAAGGAACTTCACTAGGAACAGAATAGCTAGTAGCTTCCCTATTATTATAAAGATTGCCTATTAACAGAAGTATAGAATGAGATACAGATGATGGTAATTTACCATCCTCCAACATATCTTTTAAAGCTATGTCTTCATTTTTAGCCACGGCATCCTCAGCCACATTGATTAAACTGGTAATATAGTTATCATCATCAGTAAATGATTCATCTATATTAAGATGCTTCTTAACGTCTTTTAGTGTTATATACATAGCCAAATAAATTCAAGTTAACTAAGTAGCTACCTAATTAAAGATAGCTACCAGTTAATAAATGAAGCAAGAATCACTTTAACACCTTTGCAACAAAGGAATTAGCTCTCTGAGGTTTAGCGTCAAAGTAAGCGTTAACAACCAAACGAATCTTTCCGTTAGCTGCTTGTGTATATGGGTCAACAGTTAAATCAATAGCACCCCACTGACCAATAACAAGGTCACTAAAATTACCAAGAATCAAACCTTTGGTAGCAACACTATTAGTAACAAGTGCTGGAATACCATCAATTTCTCCACCATCCATCAACATTCTAACATCTGACTTAGTACCACCAACAGTAGTAGTTCTCAGTACAGCCTTAGCAGATGGTGATACAATAAAGGAGATATTGCCACTAACATTATGTTCCTCCAAAGACTGTTCCATAGCGAGAATATCTGCAAAAGTAATACCAGCAGCTTCACCAGCAGTTACGCCATTAAATAAACCAGCTGGCTTAGTAGCATCACCAGCATCACTACCAAGAATAGTTGCTTCAAGTTTGTTGGAGAGAGCGTCTACTATATCTTTTCTAAGTAAGTTTTCAGCACTTACTGAATCTTGAATGATGAATTGCTTAGAAATATCTACATAAGCAGTAAGACGCTTAGGAGACAAATCTACTTCACCGAAAGTACCAGCACCGTCAGAGGCAGCATCAACTTCACCAGCCCAACCAACAGTAGAACCAGAATAAGTAGGAATTGATACATTACCGATAAGACCAGTCATAAAGTTAGCACCAGCAGCACTAAGAACAAGTGAATCACGCAAAGGTGCAAGAATATTAAGTTTATCAGTTGCTACAATCTCTTGACCCTTACCCTCTGCTGTGGCTTGTACATCTGCTCTTTCCTCTACTGGCAAAACAATCTGGCCGCTATATGATTGGCCGCTCTTCCTCATTTCAGCAATACCAGCATTTACTACTTCTTGACTTCTTTCATCAAGTACTTGATTATTAGCAACGGCTCTAATAGCTTTAAGAAGTGAAAAATTCTCTTTCATAGTTGTTCTAGTTTCTTTCTTGTTTAATTTATCAGTTAACTCTCTTAGTTCATTATCTACATCAGCAATCTGTTTGCACAAATCGTTGTATTCTGATTCCTCATCTTTTGTAAGTTTCCTAGATTCTTTCTTAGCTTCACTAAGTAAAGATTCTGCTTTAATCTTCAATTGTTCTTTCTTGTCTGTTAATGTTAAAGAATTACTCATATCAATTTCTTTTCTAGTTCCTTATAATATTTATCTAGCTCTTTCTTTTCTTCTGTCTTTAACTAATCCAATCCCCTAGTATCGACAGATGTAGCTGAATAAGCTGGTTGATAAACTGGTGACACGTCAAAAAGCTCTTGAATGCTATTAATAGTTCTTAGATAAGTTCCATCTTCTTGCTTTTCCCAAGAATCAGAGCCAACTGTAAAAGCAAATGAACTTGCATTAATATCACCTCTTCTAAGACCTTCCAACAGCTCGTCCCCCAAAGCAGTATTAGGAGCATCAAAACTGTATTTTAGACCCTTATCATCTATGGACAAAGTAAGAGAACCCTATCCCTTATTAGCTCTTGCTAGTATTCCCCTAGAATTGTCGTGATTAAGTAAGCAAAAGACATCAGACCTTTCTAATACTCCATCTAAGGCAGTAGGACTAATTATCTCATAGAATCCACCTAAATCATTAGAGAGACTATTAAAGACAACTGCATATCCCTCAACAGTTCTAGATTCTGGAGCTACTGCCCTTATTTCTGATTTGTTATAACTTCTAACTTCTTTCATTCTTATATTATTATAAAAGCAATACCGTTATAAGTCCAACTATAATTACTATCTTTTAAAGCCTTACGTATTAAATCTAATGTATATTGTGTGCAATTCTTGACTATAATTTTTTTAAGTGCTGTGTCATTTACAAACATATCTGTGACATTTGCAGTAGCAGCCATATCCCAACCAGATAAATCTAATTCTTCGAGTTTAGAACATCCATAAAACATACGCTAAAATGATGTTACATTTCTAACATTCCAAGTAGATAAATCCAGTTTAGTAATTTTAGGACACCGCTCAAACATACTGACCATAGAAGTTACTTTATCTGTTTTCCATTTGAGTAAATCAGAAAAAGTTGCATATAAATTACCATAAAAACATTTATCCATTATTCTAACATTACTAGTATCAATATCCTTTACAACTTCATCATTAACCCTACAATGTGCAAAATCTAACACCTAAACATTACTGAAATCAAAACCAGTTACATTTATATATTTCATAGCTACACCAGCCCCACATAACTCAGAAAAGATAATAGCATTGGATAAATCAATCTAAGTCATATTATATCCTAATGTACTTGTGGCTAAATGTTTGAAGTATATCCATTTAGAAGTATCAGCATAGGTGAAGTCTACATCATCAATGATAGTATCGGTTGTTTTTCCATCCTCTGAGGTGTAAGTATTATTGCCTATTATATAACCATAAGGTAGTTCTATTTTATTAGTTCCTTTCTTTAATGTAATAGTCTAACCATAATAAGTTGAATCTATACTATAAGTTGTCCAATTAATTTTGGCGTCTTTTGTTAAAGGGATTATTTCAGCACCATCATACTTACAACCAAAAATAACATAATTGATAGGGTCAGCTATTTCAGTACCTTTAATATTTGTAAGTTTAAATGTATATGCGCCATGTTCGTCTATATTACCAAAAACAGTACCAGTAGCAGTAATAGAGTAATTCTTATTATTATTCACTACTTTACCAGTTACTGTATATTCAACTCCTTTTTCTATTTCAGAAGAATATATTTCATATATAAGAACTTCCTTAGCCTTAAAAATATCACTACTTTCTTTCTTTATAGCCTAATCTGAAACAACTAATGGGCTTAAACCTCGTAAAGTCAACTTATAAACGTCCTACTGTACGACTGTCTTATCCCCATAAGTTATATTAACATCATAAAGTTTTCTCATTTGTTTTAGTGTTTAGGTCTTTCTTATCCGTTTCAGTAATATCATCAGAATCATCTGTATTAGATTCCTCAGTAGATTCTTCATCTTCCTTAGTAGAATCAGTAGTAGATTCTTCCTCAGTAGTAGATTCTTCCTCAGTAGTAGATTCTTCCTCAGTAGTAGTAGAATCAGTAGTAGTACTAGCTGTGGCAGCATTCTTTAAAGTCTGCACATTGACTTGTACAAATGAAGTATCGCCATCTTCGAGATGAGGTAAATCTAATTCTCTTCTAATCTCATTAATAGTCATTACACCCATTTGAAATAATGTGTTATAATAACTAGCCTAGGATTGTTTATCCGCTCTAAGTAATGGTGCAGTAGAAAATCTTACACTAATAGAATCTCTCTCACTAGGCTTATATAGCTTTCTTTGAAATTCACACTCAAACTTTTCAAGTAAAGGCTGTAAAGTATCAGTCAAGAATGCAAGCTGCATTTGCTCAATAGTATTATAGCTACTCTTACTTAAATCAAATGCTTTTACTGGTGATACTCCAAAGAATCTACAAATATCTATCACATTGAATTGTCTAGTTTCTAACAACTGTGCATCAGAAGGATTTACTGTTACAGATTGGAAATCTAAGTCTGCATCAAGAACTGCAACACCATTAGGAGTTCCAGTATTACCATTAAATGCACTATTCCAACTAGATTTAAGAGATTCTTTCTATTTAGTAGTTAATGGTGAATTACATTTAAGTATTCCAGCTACATTAGCTCCACCTTTAAAGAATCCCTCTGCATTAGCTTCTGCATCCATAGCTAATCCTAATGTCTTTCTAGCATAAGCTAAGGTAGATATTCCCTCAAATCCATCACTAGTAAAGTTAAGGATATGAATCATATTACAATCTTCTACCACATTTCGCATACCAGTAATACTGTAACTGATAGTATCATTTATATTCTAAGGTTTAAGAATAGTCACCAACTCAGATGGTATATAGTAAAGAGCTGTGGCATTACCTTTCTAATCTCTTTGAATATAAGCATAAGCATTACCAGTAAGAAGCATACTTACAACCATAGTTTTCATAAAAGTAAACTTACTCATATTCTGATTAGGTTCAATATTAAGTAAATTGTAAGTGGAATGATTCCTAAACTTAATCTTACACCCATCAGAATCTAGTTTGTAAGGCTCAAAAGGTAGCTATGCAATAGAATCGGAGATTACTTCAACACATCTATAAACAGCAGATAACAGCATTGCCCTATTATTAGCATAGCTACTAGCCGTGTTATAAAGCAAGTAATCTCCAAATACTGCACTCCGTTCTTCTTGCTTCTTCTTTCTTTTAAATAAGTTAAATAAATTCATATAACTAATAATTCTTTTCCGCTATTAGGATTTTGTAGATATGTTCCAAGTGCTTGAATCATAGCTATTGTTCCATCTATCTTCATCTATTTATTAGCTTTAACTGGCTTAGTGTTCCCATTATGGTCTTCTTTAATCTAGACATTAGCGAAACACCATCTAGTTATCTCATTATTATCTATAACAACTTTACCAGATAAAATTAATCTCTCTAATTCTTTCGTAGGTTGATTGAAGTTACCAATACTCTAACTATATTCTTCAAGTGGTAAACCCTCCTCAGTAGCTTGAATAGCCCATTGTGTAGCGTTCCATTTATCATAACCAACAGATTGCATACTAAGCATATTAGCGTATTTCAACATATCCTTAGTAATATAATCATAGTCAGTTACATTTCCAGTAGTAAGAGTAAGTTGTCCAGTATCTCTCCAACATCTATATTTCTCTCTATTAGTAGTAGTAGAGATTAAGCAGCTTTCTGGCAAGTAATAGTAATTCTTAAAGTAATAGATTCCATCTTTAACTACCAAATAGGATACAGCAGTTAAATCACTAGTAGCAGATAAATCTACTCCTACGTAACATGGTTCATCTAGAAAATCAGCTAAATCTACTTTCTTAGTGCTCTTAACTATATAAGAATCTGGTAGCCATACTTCCGCAGAATCGCACCATAAGTTTAAAGTCTTAGTCTTTACTCCAACTTCCTCAGATGGATTGTTAAGAGCTGAATTAATCTATTCTCTTATATATTTCCTAGTAACCGTAATATCTAAGTTTGGAGCGCATTTTATCCAATTTTTTTCATCAGTCCAATCATCTCCATCATCTAATGAATAGATAGCGATAAACATACTATCATCATTCTTTAATTTATGCAATATTTCAATAGCAGTACTTCTTAACTAATAACAAGGTAATGACTTATCAAATCCAGCAGTAGTAATTGTGCACAAATGTGGATTCTGTCTCATTCCCATAGAAGATTTAATTACATCCCTTACTTTACTAGTCTTAGCCGCATGATATTCATCAATAAGGCCAAATGAAGCATTAAAACCATCTAGTCTAGAAGCATCAGCAGCAAACACATTTAACTTAGAAGCATTTACATTAAACTTAATTCCTTTTAAATGTGCAGTAAGATACTTTCCACTAGGGTCTAGCTATTTAGCAAACTAATAACAGAATTCATAAGCTACTTTTGCCTAATCTCTACTATTTGCAGCCAAATCTACTTCTGCTCCATCTTCACCATCAGCGATAAGAAAGTACATACATAAAGCAGCAGCCAAAGCACTCTTACCTTGCTTTCTACTTACCTCAATATAGCTACTACTAAATCTTCTATCATTAGTACCTTTCCAATAAAATCCAATTATGTTTGCGACAATAAACTATTGCCACGGCTCTAAGATAAAATTCTTTCCAGAAGATTTACCCCTAAAATGTTTCATAGTTCCAATAAAGCGAATAGCCTTATCTACTACTTCTTCTTTAAAGTCTAAATCATCTCTCTATAAATCATCCTAGAACCTTTGGCAAGCTAGTTTAATGTAAGAACCAGTTACTATTTTGTTATTAATTACATCTTCTGCATACTAATAGTATGGTTTCATCTAGTTTCTTTACTATCCTTTACAAACTTCTCCAATGGAGATAACTCTTTACTATTGCTATTAAGTTTCTGTATCTTAGTTCTATCCTTAGCAGTAAGACCAAACTTCTCCATTACTTTCATAGCCTATATCTGTGCATCCTTAGCAATCTTAATTGCTGGGTGTGGAGATATATTACCTCTATCAGATGTAACAGTTAAGCCATCTTTCTCTAACTGTTTTTGAGCCTTAATAAACATACTGTAATTTCTGGCTAGCATAGTTAAAGCTGCATTATCTACATTCTCCATTACTCCATTATCTGCAAGCATAGCAATTACATCTTTCATATATGCTTTTGCTTCTTTCTCAATGTCTGTTGGAATCTTAAATTCGTTCATTGCTTCATTTTGTTATGTTAATTCTATATTATCTCTTTTTGTTTTTCTAAATTTTTCCCTTAACTTGTCTTACATTTTTCTTGTAAATATAAAAAAATTAACGTATATTAATATTAGAATAAATAACATAATATGACTAAGAAAATAAATTGTAAAGACGTTAAACTCTCAGTAAGAGTTAACCCACATCAAGATTAGATGTTAAAAGCAATCTCAGATGATATGAAGATAAGAAGAAGTACATTAGTAAGATATGCAATTGACCAATTAATTAATAATTACAATGATATACAACTACACTAAATATAGAAGAAAGTAGAATAATCTTAGTAAAGCTGAATATAATAAAGAAGTAAATAAATTATTAATTGACAATTACAGTTATCTGCATAATAAGCTAATTAGAAAGCAATCAGATGAAGCCACATTTAATGATACATATCTCAAATTAACTAGGTTATATAATCCAGAATAGGATTTTGTAGAATAGTTTGAATATTATTTCAAATAGCTTTCTTTTGAGTATGTAAGAGATGATAAGTGTTATAACTATGCAGAAAGTAAAGTAGAGATATATACAGATAATATATTAGTAACAGATAACATATCATTAACAGATAATGAAATTAAAGGTACTAAGAATAAATCATTAGTAAATAAGAACTCATTAATAAATAGTTTACAACAATATGCCTTACTTGAAAAAGAGTAGAACCGTAAAGCCAAAGCAAATAAAGCGAATTGAACGACAGAATATATACCAAAGTAAGAGATGGAAGTTACTAAGACAGTATTACTTAAATCTGCATCCATTATGTGAAATATGTTTAGCCAGAGGAATAATTAAGCCAGCAGATGACGTACACCATGCAGATTCATTCTTAAATTATAATGGAGATAAACGTATAGAAGTAGCATTTGATAAAGATAATTTAGTATCTGTTTGTAGATAGTGCCATAATTGGCTACATCGAAACGGCACTACTCACGGAATAAATATAAAGCAAGCGGCTGAACTTATCAGTAAAGAAAGTAGCCGTAAAAAATAATCACAGATACCATTTAAAAACATTACAATCCATTTATAATATTATGACCAATAATTACAAGTAAATCAAATTTAATGCTTGAAATTTCTTTCATAAAGTAAATATAGTAAATATCCGATTCTAGATATTTATTAGTAAATAATGTAAAGCATAATACTCCATAATCTTTATAAATAATCTAATATGCTGTCCTAGAAAAAAATATTAAAATTATTTTGGTTCTTAAAAAATTAGACAGTATATTAGATTTGTAAAGAAAAAGAGATA
>ERZ808262.447-NODE-447-length-20047-cov-8.528561_pt1 | contig 20047 bp, 16 predicted proteins | sample MGYA00520895_ERZ808262 | MGnify/ENA primary metagenome ERZ808262 (study PRJEB31516, sample SAMN03275588) | gut metagenome | biome: mammalia-associated habitat; material: feces | host: Papio cynocephalus | place: Kenya | collected 2012-08-02 ... | reverse complement strand
GCGCATTCGCGCGGCGTGAGCCGACGTGGACGTTCGCCTTCCTGCGCGACCAAGATTTCGGAGCCGTCCTTGTGGTAGCGGGCGGACAAGGTGCGGGACACCATGTCGGGCGTCACCAAGCCATAGCCGAAGCCATGACCCATGGCCTCGTGCTTTGCCTTGTAATCCTGCAGATACTGCCATAGGCGTGGGGTGAGCGTGTATTTGTCCTGTACTTTATTGTGCTCGTGGTCGAAGTACCGGTCGCCGTCCCAAGGCAGCACAGGCTCCGTCCCGTCAGTCTTATGTAGAATGTCGGCAAGCACGGGCTTGCGCTCTGGGAACTTGAGATCGTCCCAAGTGAAATCGGTCTTCGATCGGAAGCCGACGATGTAGATGCGTTCGCGGTGCTGGGGGACGAAGTGCTGTCCGTCGACGACTTTCCAATGCACCTCATAGCCTAATTCATTCTGCAGGGCATCGAGGATGACCTTGAAGGTACGGCCACGGTCATGGGAAGTCAGGTTCTTCACGTTCTCCAACAGGAACGCCGCCGGACGCTTCGCGGCGATGATACGCGCCACGTCGAAGAACAGCGTGCCCTGCGTCTTGTCCCGGAATCCGGTCTCGCGGCCCAAGCTACGCTTCTTCGATACACCGGCCACACTGAACGGCTGGCACGGGAAACCCGCGAGCACCACATCGCAGTCGGGAATGTCGTCCACGTCCACTTTGGTGATGTCTCCGGCCATCTGCTCGGCGAACCCATAGTTCGTACGATAAGTGCGGGTCGAGAACTCATTCCACTCAGACGAGAATACCGCATGTCCGCCGGCTGAAGCGAAACCGCGACGGATGCCGCCGATGCCGGCGAACAAGTCAATGGTGCGGAAATCGGTGCCATCCTCATGCGTGGTGCCGAAATACAATTCACGCAGCGCAGGAACATAGGCCGGCTTGCATTCCACTTTGCCCGACTCCCAGCGTTCCACAGTCGAAGTGGACACATGCAACGAGTCGGCGAGCTGGCGTCGCGTCATGGAGCCACGCAGCAGAGCGATAAGCTCAGTTGCTTCATCAAAGCCATCGGTGGCTTGGCTGCTAAGGTTTGATTCAGTGGCGCTACTCATAGGGAAGAATGTACATCATTGTGATGACAAAAATTCCCAGACAATCGCTAATTCACCACCATACTCGAACATATGTTCGAGCATATGATAGTATAAGCCTATGGCTTTCGAAATGCTGCGGCTTTATCCGACTCAAGATTTTGAGACACCCTTCGAGTATGACGCCGAAAACTTCACCCAACGTTGGTGGCACAGCTCGCTCACAGCGGAAACTCTAGAAGATCAAAAAAAGAATGATTATTGGTCTTTCCGGAGCGAAGGAATCGAAGTTGCCCGTGCATGGATTGGCAGAGGCACACTCGGCGACGCCTATCTGGATTTAGAACCACCGGAAGAGATTACCGACATCACTTTTTTTGAAGTTAGCAAATGCGTCAGAAGACAAGGCTATGGTACTTTGTCGGTCCAATCACTCATCTCGCATTATAAAGGACGCTTCATAACAGCATTTCCCATTGACGATGTAGCCGACTCATTCTGGCGCTCAACAGGTTTCATTTACCATCCAAGGAAGGACGGTTCGGATCGCCGGGGTTCGAAGAACCAAACTCACGATCTGCTCTTCGTTCTCGATAATCGTTGAAGTAATGCCTCCTTGTTTTCTGTTGCTATCGAACATCGATAGCAACAGAAAACAAGGAGGCAGTTCTTTTAATTCAGTTTGTCTTTGGCGAGCTCGCCTGCGAACGCTTGGTTGACAAGCGTGTACACGGTCTGCGCGACACCGACCACGCCAGCGAGCACGATGCCCCATGTGTAGGTGCCGTCGAATCCGCCGGTGGCGGCGATGGCTATGACACCGAACAGGATGGATGCGGAGAGGGACACGAGTCCGACGTATCCGCTGGGAATGTACTTCTTGAATGCCTGCACGAACGCGGGCACGATCAGCGCCACGAGCCCGGATGCGAGCGTGGTCGCGGTGGAAATATCCATAGGTTTCTCCTTGGGTTGATGGTGAAGGTGGCCTCCGGCATGATGCCGAAGGCCACGATGGTTGCGGTCAGTAGCGGAACCGCTGGCCGGGGTAAATGAGGTTGGGGTTGGCGAGGTTGTTCAACTGGGCGACGCGCTGCCAGTCGTTGGCCCCGAAGATGCCGCTCAACGTTTCGCCGCTTTTGACGACGTGCACGCGGCTACCCGTGGCAACGGATCCGCTGTAAGCGGCGGTTGCCGCGCCCCGGTAGGTGACGATGTTGCCGGGATAGATCAGGTTGATGTTGCCGGATGGTGCGCTCCACGCGGACAGGGGCCACAGTCCGGTTCGAGTTGCGATGCTGGACATGGTGTCGCCGCTGCGCACGGTCACGCTCACGCTTCGGGTGGAAGCGGCGGGCGCGTATGTTGCGGATCCGTTGAGCCTTTGGTTGACGATGCGCATGACCGGCTCGTAGTTCGTCCCCAGCCTCGCCTTGCGGGCTTCGTCGTTGCCGTAGCTGCCACGAATCATCACGGCCGCCAACGCCTCATAGTCCACGTTCGACGCGGATTAGGGACAACCGAACACGTTGTGCCGTTCATATCCGCTAATCAATGTGGTGTATGATCGCCGCCGGCCGGAAGGCCGGTTAAGTGGTGGATGCAGGATTTGCACCCGCGTGGCAAAAGCGCTCGATTTGCAGTCGGGACCGTTCATCCGCTCCGGCAATCCACCAAAAAATGGCATAAGAAAAGCCACCACGATGGATCGTGATGTCAAGCTGGAGTCAGTGTGTCATCGAATCATGACGGTATGCCGATCGGCTTAGAACTGGGCATATATCTATCGAACGCCTCCGTGCCTGGATCGGCACGGAGCACGGTACCGTCGTCTTTCGTTACGGCGAGTATAGGCAATCCCGGTTCGGAGGGGTACGAATCCATCCCGGGGAAATCGAATCCGAACAGCCATGCGCCGTCCGAATCTCCAGCTCCAGTGATGATCATGTTTGGGTATTCCTGCTTGGCGAGTTCCATGGCTTTTTTGATGTTCATGTCATTCTCCTTGCAGTACTTCAGCACCAATTCAGTCGGTTCAGCGTTATCGACTCTCATCATAAAGGTTTTCTCCGCTTTATCGAACTTGCCCGGGTTCAAAATAGAAGTGCAACACCTTGTCTAGGGTTGGAAGTGTTCGAAGTTTCCAACCCAAGAAGATGTCGCGGCCATGGGACAACAGTATTCGCACTTGTCGTTCGGCGAGAAGGTCCTGATCGAGAAGCTGCATCGCAAGCAGCATCTCAGTGCCCGGAAGACCACGGAGAGGATCAGCTGGGACAAGCCCACCGTGCCGAACGTCTGCGCCCGGATAGAAATAAACCCTTGAAAACCTAGTGTTTCCAAGGGTTGCGGTCGGGCTGACAGGATTTGAACCTGCGACATTCTGCTCCCAAAGCAGACGCGCTACCAAACTGCGCTACAGCCCGTCATGTTCGTTATGCGTAAAGCAACTGAACACAAGATTACAGTATAGCGTATGTTTGGACAACGACGGGCTACAATGGCGAATGAGTCGGGAGGAGCAGCATGGGACGTCATCAGCAGGCTGAATCGTCGGGCATCGTCTCCTTCATCGTATGCGCCATCGTCGCATGGTGCTGCATGAATCTGTACATGCAGAACGCTCCGGCCATCTGGCGTGTCACCCAGCGTCTGTTCACCGTCTGCGCGGGCATCGTGGCCGGCTGCGGCGTCATCTCGTTTGTGTTCGGTTATGCACGCAAGTCGCGTTCCTTGACGCTCAAGCATGGTTGGATCATGCCGATTCGTCGCGTTTTCGAGATTCTCGCGCTTTCCGTAGTGTATGCTTCGACGATTTTCGTAACGTCGTTCATGATGTTCTCCATCATCAACAGCATGATGGGCATCGCCACGCTGAAAGGGTATCTGCCCATTCTGTGCGCCGCCATCGCGGGCGTAGTCGGCTATGTCACCCTGGTGCAGGCCGAGCTGATGAATGCGAAGACCATCGCCTCCCTGCTGCCGTTCTTCGTGGTGTCCGGCGTGAGCATCGCGGGCCTGACGTCCGACGACCCGTACTGGTACAACAACAATTTCTCCCAGCTGGGAGACCGCACCACCTTCGCGGCGCGCATGTTCAATTCGACATTGATGCTGGCCGGCATCTGCATCGTGATCATCAGCTACTTCGCGATTTCAGAGCTCATCACCACGCATCGTCTGCAGATGCAGTACACGTCCGCGAAGGATGCCGGCAAATCGCCGAAGCATTTCAAGGCGCGGATCCTCATGTTGGCGTTCATGCTGACGTTGGCCGGCATCGCCTTCATCGGCATCGGGCTGTTCCGCTACACGCCCCATCCGATTCTGCACAATGTGTTCGCACGTGGCCTGCCGTGTCTGATGGGCGTGCTGCTGCTCGCACTCCCCTGGCTCGCGCCCCAGCTTTCCAAGGTCGTGTATGTGGTGTCCGACCTTGCGATCGCCGTGTGCGCCATGGCGGGTTTCCGTTGGCTGAGCGGCGACGACACACTTACGAACGTCGAAGCGTTGGCCGGCATGATGTTCCTCGGTTGGTTCATCATCTTCTCCAGACAGATCGCGGCGATAGAGTCCGACCGTGTGCAGACCCAGCTGGTTCTGGCCCAGGCGAATACGCCGAAATCGGTCGAGGATCTGGCGGAGGCGTCGGAAGTGCAGCCCGGCACGGTCTCGCGACTTGCCTCCGAAGCCTGAGACGCTCAGAAATCGAAATGCCGGGCCTCCAATTTCGTGTCGCTCATCAACAGCAGGAAGCTTCTCGGCTGCGCGGTGATCGCGAAGCCCGCCTCGTAGTTGAGTTCCGGCCCCTTCGGATTGTGCGTGTCCACGATGAGCCGCCATTTCTTGCCGTATTTCTCATCCGGCAAAGTGAACATGATCGGCTCGTAGTGCGCGTTGAAAATCAGGATGAAGTCGTTGTCGACCATCTTGTTGCCGTACCAATCCGTCTCCGGGATGTCGGAACCGTTCAGATAGATCATCACCGAAAAGGCGTGGGTGTTCGACCAATCCTCCATGTCCATGATGGAACCGGTGTGGTCCATCCATTCGACCTGCGGGATGCCGTCGCCGGCGTCACCCGGTTCGCGTCCGGTGAAGAAACGCCTGCGGTGCAGCACCGGATGCTCCAGGCGCAAGTGGATCATCTTCGACACGAAGGCGAGCAGGTCCTTCTTGTCTTCGTCCAGATTCCAATCGGTCCATGAGATCGCGTTGTCCTGGCAGTAGGCGTTGTTGTTGCCCCGCTGCGTGCGCGCGACCTCGTCGCCGCCACAGATCATCGGAATGCCTTGGCTGACCAGCAGTGTGGCGAACATGTTGCGCATCTGCTGGCGACGCAGTGCATTGACGTCCTTGATGGTGGTCGGTCCTTCCACACCGCAGTTCCAGGAACGATTGTTATTCTCGCCGTCACGGTTGTCCTCACCGTTGAGCTCGTTGTGCTTCTCGTTGTAGCTGACGAGATCGTTCATGGTGAATCCATCATGCGCGGTGACGAAGTTCACGGAGGCCACCGGCCGGCGTCCGTTCACCTGGTAGAGATCCGAGCTTCCCATCAGACGGCTGGCGAATTCCGGCAGCGTCGATGGTTGCGAGCGCCAGAAATCGCGTACGCAGTCGCGGTAGCGGCCGTTCCATTCCGACCAGCTCGACGGGAATCCGCCCACTTGGTATCCGCCGGAGCCGAGATCCCAGGGTTCGGCGATGAGTTTGACACGGGAGATGACCGGATCCTGTTCGACGATGTCGAAGAACGCGGAGAGCTTGTCGACTTCTTGGAACTGCCGCGCCAACGTGGCGGCGAGGTCGAAGCGGAAACCGTCGACGTGCATTTCGGTCACCCAGTAGCGCAGGCTGTCGGTGATGAGCTGCAGCGCGTGCGGCGAGCGCATCAGCAGCGAATTGCCTGTGCCGGTGGTGTCGAAGTAGTGTCGTTTGTCGTTGTCGACCAGACGGTAGTATGCGCCGTTGTCGATGCCTTTGAAGCTGAGGGTCGGTCCCCGGTTGTTGCCTTCCGCCGTGTGGTTGTACACCACGTCGAGGATGACCTCCATGCCGGCGCGGTGGTATGCCTTGACCATGGATTTGAATTCGTTGACCTGTTCGCCGCGTTGTCCGGAGCTGGAGTAGGCGTTGTGGGGCGCGAAGAATCCGATGGTGTTGTAGCCCCAATAGTTGCTGAGGCCTTTTTCCTGCAGGAAGCTGTCGTTGACGAACTGGTGGATCGGCATGAGTTCGATCGCGGTGACGCCGAGTTTCTTCAGGTATTCGATCACCGTCGGGTATGCGAGTCCTGCGTAGGTTCCGCGGATTTCCGGCGGCACTTCCCGGTTGAGGTTGGTCATGCCGCGCACATGGGCCTCGTAGATGACCGAATCGTGATAGGAGATGTGTGGGTGCTGGTCGTTGCCCCAATCGAAATACGGATTGATCACCGCCGCCTTCATGGTGTGCGGCGCCGAATCCAGGGTGTTCATGGCCGTGACGTCATCCGGGCTTTTGAACCAGTAGGAGTAGAGGCTTTCATCGCCGTCGATGTTGCCTTCGATGGCTTTGGCATATGGGTCCAGAAGCAGTTTGTTCGGATTGCACCGCAATCCTTGGTTCGGATCGTAGGGACCGTATACGCGGTAGCCGTAGCGTTGTCCAGGTTGGATGCCGGGCAGGTAGTTGTGCCAGACGTACGAGTTCTGCTCGGTCATTTCGATTCTGGTCTCATGATCGTCTTCATCGAACAGACAGAGCTCCACTTTTTGCGCAACCTGCGAAAAAAGGGCGAAATTCACACCGGCGCCATCGTAGCTCGCACCGAGTGGATACATCGATCCAGGTCTGATTTGCATAGTATTAGTATCTCACGTCCGCTTGCAAGGAACCGCCATTATTACGTCCGGCAATTGGATTTGATGGGGGTTACCGCGCCGACATCGCGTTCCGTCCGGCGTTCTCCCGGGTGCCCAACGCCGTCCGCATGCGGCGGATCCGCTCGTGCTGCACCGCGATGACCGAATTGGACGCGGTGATCCGCGTATCGCACAGCTGCCGCCAAGTGACCCATGCCGATTCCACATGCTCGCTGTCATCGAAATGCCGCGCGACGGTCTTCCATTGCCGCAGATGCAGCACCATGATGTGCGCCAGCTCGTTGGTCATGCCTTCGGAGGAATAGTATGCGCCGACATGGTCGATGCGAATGCCGTCCTTCCCCACCGGTTCCACGCCGGTTTCCTCGCGGAGTTCGCGCAACGCGGCCTGGTCGACGTCCTCGCCGGCGTCGATCAGACCTGCTGGCAGACCGTAGGCGAACCGGTCGCTGCCGACACGGTATTCGCGTTCCAGAAGGTATTTGTCGGTGTCGCAGTCGTGCACCAGCATGACCACGCAGGGCGCGTGGCGCATCAGTTGACGGCGTATCACCGTCTGGCCTCCGTCGCGTAACGGTAATGCGATGCGCATGTCGTCGACGCTGAAGATCGCGCCTTGGTAGACCTGTTCGCAGCTGAGTCTCACCGCAGGCCTGGTCATGTCGACACCGTCGCTGGAACGATCCAGCGAATCCTCCACATCGCCGTCCATGGCGCACATGTCGGTCAGCGCTCCTGGCCGGAGGACGGCAGTACGAGGTTCCATGGATCGGTGTTCATGGAAATCCAACGGACGGTGGGGATGTCGCCCGTCGCCTCGGACACGGCGCGGGGCACATCGCCCATGGCGTATTGGAACCACATGGATTCGATGGCGCTGTGCGGCGTGTTGATGAACACCGGCCGGATTTGGGAGTCGCCCTGCCCCAAAGCGATGCCGCTGGCACGCATCGAGGCCTCGTAACGGGCCTGCTCGATGGCATCGGTCACCGGATGGTGGCGCAGATCACTGGTCACGTACGCATCGACGCCCGCGGCGCGCACCTCGTCGAAAAGCGAATCACCGGAACCGGGCAATACGGCCACGGTATTGATGGAGGCGTCCAAATCGCCGCACACCTGCACGCCAAGCTCGGTGTATGGCAACGCGTCGGCGACGCGCTTGGCGAAATCGCGCAACGCCATCGGCTGCTCCAAGCGTCCGACGCGCCCCAATCCGACAGGCTGGACCGCCTTCGGATCGTCGATCGGTACCAGTGGGCGCTGGTCGACCAGTCCGAACGCATCGGCGGCGGCCATGCCGACGCCACGGTATGCGGCATCGGCGTTGGTGTGTCCGACCCACAACGCGCAACCCGCGAGACTGAGCTTTCTGACGATCTCACCGCGGAAGCCCAAGCCGGAGACGGCATGCACGGAACGGAAGAACAGCGGGTGGTGGCAGATCAGCAGGTCGATGCCGGCTTCGACGGCCTGTTCCACGACGGCCATCGTCGGATCGGCCGCGAACGCGATGTTGCGCACCTCATGGCGCAGATCGCCGACGATCAGCCCGGGTTCGTCCCACTTCTCCGCGTATCGCAGCGGATACAGCGTCTCCAGTACATCGACGACCTGTTTGAGTGTTGCCATGAATCGTGCGTCCTTCGTTCTTATTCGTTCTTTTCGTTCACATCGATGATACGGCAAATGCCGCGGACCGATATTCGGGATCAGTGTGCGGCGAGCTGCCAATCGGAACCGATGCCGGTGGAGACGTTCAATGGGACCGCCATCTTCACGGCATGCTCCATGGCGTTCTTCACCACTTCCGTGGCCTTGTCGGCCTCGCCCGGCGCGATTTCGACGACCAGTTCATCATGGATCTGCAGAATGATCCGGCTGTTGAGATTCGCCTCGCGCAACGCCTGGTCGGCGCGGATCATGGCGATTTTCATGATGTCCGCCGCCGAGCCCTGGATGGGCGCGTTCAATGCGGCGCGTTCGGCGGCCTCCCGTATCGCGCGGCTCGTGGATTTCAGCCCTGGGAAATACCTGCGACGACCGTAGATGGTCTCCGTGTATCCCTTTTCACGGGCCATGGCCACAAGCGATTCCAAATATTCGTGCACTTTGCCGAACGTGGCGAAATACTGGTTCCTCAGCGATTCAGCCTCTTTCGGCCTGATCTTCAGCTGCTGCGCCAGGCCATAGGTGCTGAGACCGTAGGCCAAGCCGTAGCTCATCGCCTTGACGTGGCTGCGCTGGTCCGGCGTGATCTCTTCGACCGGAATGCCGTATACCAGGCTGGCCACGTATTTGTGGAAGTCCTTGCCGGAACGGAACGCCTCGATCAACGCCTCGTCGCCGGAGAGGTCGGCCATGATGCGCAGCTCCACTTGGGAGTAGTCGGAACTCAGCAGCGCCTCGAATCCCTCTCCCGGCACGAACGCGGATCGAATGCGGCGGCCCTCGGGGTCGCGGTTCGGAATGTTCTGCAGATTCGGATCGACCGAGCTCAACCGCCCGGTTGCGGCCACCGTCTGTTCGAACGTCGTGTGGATGCGGCCATCCCGCCTGTTGGTGGTGTCGATCAACGTCTGCACGATCTGCTTGAGCTTGTTCTTCTCGCGGTGCAGCAGCAGCGCGTCGAGGAACTGGCAGGCGCGGTCGTTGCCGTAGGAGCGGTCGCGGAGCGTCTGCAAGGCGGCGGCGTTAGTGGTGTACGATCCCGACTTCGTCTTCTTCGTCGGTTTGAGACCCATGTCTTCGAACAGAATCCTGCGCAGCTGCTTGGGGCTTTGTAGATTCACCTGTTCGCCGGCGAATTCCCAAGCGGTTTCCTGTGCTTGGTTGGCTTCGGCCGCGAGTTCCTCGCTCATCGTTGTCAGGCGGGTCATATCGACCTGCGCGCCCACATGTTCCATGTCGTGCAGCACATGGGAGACGGGCATCTCGATGGAGCGCAACAGGCCGTACTGTTCGCGCTGGTCAAGCATGCCTGCGAGCGTGACGGCGAGCATGCCGATGATCGCAATGGTCCGTGCGGCATGTTCCCGCTCGTTTTCGTCGGTTTCCTCGGGAGCGTCGAAGTCGAGCGTGCCTTGTGTCGCGGCATCGGTCCGTTCCTCGATATGCAGGTCGAGGAAATGGGCTGCCGCCTGTTCGATGTTCTCCGCGTGGAAATCGGGATGGACCAGATATCCCGCGAGCTTGGTGTCGAACAATGGCGTGGGAAGCGTCACTTGGCATTCGTCGAGGATATGCGACTGTTCCTTGTACCCATGCACGGTCATCGATCGGTGGTACCGGTCCAGCACATGCTGGATGCGGGCCGCCATCTCTTCGTCGATATGGCCGATGTATGCCGCGTGGCCGTCTGCCGACAGCATCAGCCCGTGGAATGAGGCCGCGCCCGGCTTGCCGTTACCGTCCGCATACAGCGTCCATGAACGGCCTACTTGCGCGGCGCATTTCGCGGCGCGGTCGATGGCGAATCCGAATGGGCTCTCCTTTGCGGAATGTTCATCCGCATCATGCAGATGCTCTTCCGGCGCCGGCAGATGCTGCCGCGCCCACGAATCCAGAGCGTCTGCGCCGTCGATGGTCTCCACTTGGGGAAGCTCGAGCCTCACGGTCTCGTGTGACGGCGTCGATGATGAAGCGCCCTCGATATTGAAGGTCCTCAGCACCCGCGTCTTGGTACGGCTGCCGAACTCCAATTCGGAGCACAGTTCGTCAAGCGCATCGACATCGACATCACCGAATGTCAGGTCGTCCACGGAGACGCCCAGATCGAGGTCGCGCACCAGCGCGTTCACCGAACGGTTCAGCTTGACCTGTTCGATGCTGTCACGCAGGGCCGCGCCTTTTTTGCCGCCGATCTCATCGGCATGCTCGATGATTTGCTCGAGTCCGCCATACAGGTTGATCCATTTGGCAGCGAATCCGTCGCCGACGCCCGGTACCCCCGGGATGTTGTCGGCGGTTTCGCCGCGCAGAGCCGCCAGATCCGGATACTGCGCGGGCGTGACATGGTATTTCTCCTGCACGGCCGCCGGCGTCATATGCCTCAGATCTTTGAAGTGGTGGCCGGGGAACAGCACGGTGGTGTTGTCGTCGATGAGCTGAAAGGCGTCACGATCGCCGGAAAGCACCAAAGTGCGGTATCCGGCCCTGTCTCCCATGGTGGCGAGCGTGCCGATCACATCGTCGCCCTCGTATCCCGGTTTTTCGATGTAGGTGATGCCCAGCGCGGTCAGCAGACGCTGGATCAGCGGCAGCTGGCTGAGCAGTTCCTGCGGGGCCGCGTCACGCGTGCCCTTGTATTGGGGCAGCATCTTGTTGCGGAACGTGCCGCCCTTCACGTCGAATGCCACGGCGAGGTGATCGGGATGTTCCGCATCGATCACCTGCGACAGCATATTGGTGAAGCCCCAGACGGCGTTGGTGGCTTGGCCTTCGGACGTACTGAAATTCTCTACGGGCAAGGCAAAAAAAGCGCGGAACGCCAAAGAGTGGCCGTCGACGACCAATAGCGTTCCGCGTGAAGTGCCTTCCACAGTTGCTGTGTTAGCGCTCATCCTCTGCTTCCGACTTCTGTTCGCCGTATTTGGCGATGATGGCCATGGCCAGACGCTTCTTCGGGATGCGCTGGTCCATGGAGGTCTTCTGAATCCAGCGGAAGGCACCCTGCTCGGAGAAGTCGGCCTTGTCCATCAGCAGGCCCTTGGCACGGTCGACGAGCTTGCGCTCCTCAAGGGTCTCCTCGGCCTTCTTCAGCTGCTCCTCGGTCTTCCTGAGCTGTTCTTCGGTTTCATGAAGCTTGGATTCGCTGCGCTCGACGTTGTCGAGAAGATCGTTGATCTCGGCGAAACGTCCCATGGCGACCTCGAGGGCCGGAAGCAGCTTGGATTCCTCATATGGCTTGGTGACGTACGCCATGGCTCCCGCACCGGTAGCCTTCTTGACCAGATCGGACTGGGAGAACGCCGTAAGCATGACCACAGGGGCGATGTTCTCGTCGCAGATGATGCCGGCCGCCTCGATGCCGTCCATGCGCGGCATCTTGACGTCCATGCACACCACGCTTGGACGGAACTTACGGGTGAGATCGACCGCTTCCTCGCCATTGGCGGCCTCACCGACAACCTCATAACCGTTGTCTTCGAGCATTGCCACCAAGTCCATACGGTTCACGGATTCATCCTCGGCGACGACAACGGTGCGCTTGTGGGAGTCTTCCTTTTCCGCGGGATGCTCAGGTTCGGCTGCGGCTTGAAGCTCTTCGGCAGTGAGCACTTCGTCCGGTTCAATGGTCTTCTTTGCAGACATGTGATCTCTTTCCACTGTCACACCCAAAGCCGGCCAATATGCCCCAACCTGGGCTTGGATTGCTTCTTTACGTGCCCTCGGTGGGACTCGAACCCACACTGCGCAGATTTTGAGGCTGCTTCCTCTACCAATTGGGATACGAGGGCTTTTCGCAACTTCGCTACTATAACATGAATTCATCCTCGGGGCAAATTCTCGGCATCGCCGCGTTTCGCCACATCGGAAGGGTGGCGTGTACGCCATGCGGTCCGCACCGTCACGGCCTCGCGGCATACCGTGGGCACCGCCGTCAGTATCGGTGATCCACATATGAGAAGAGTCCCTCTTCGAAAATTCCGAAGAGGGACTCTTCTCATGCATGCGCACGCATTATCGGATCGGCTTACCGACCGAATTCACATCTCAGTCGCAGGCACCGACGGTGTGGACGTAGATGGAGTCGGTGCGGCCCGGCTGGTGCTCGCCCTGGGCGGAGCTCAGCACGACGATCTTGTCGCCGTCGGAGACCTTGCCGGCATCCTTCAGGACCTTGTCGGTGAAGACCATGAGGTCCTTGCGGGACTTGTCGTGGTAGTCCTCGGTGGTCAGGAAGGATTCGGTGCCCCAAGACAGAGCCAGCCAGTGGTAGGTGTGCTCGTTGTTGGTGATGCCGTAGATCGGGGTGGCCGGACGCTCGCGGGACACGCGGTGCACGGTGGAACCGGTCTGGGTGTAGGCGACGATGGCCTTGGCGTTGAGCTTGTCGGCCAGGTCGACGGCGGCGGAGGACACGGCGCCGGTGGAGGACATATCCAGGTTCTTCAGCTCCGGGATACGGTCGAAGCCGTGCTCGGTGGCGAAGGTGGAGATGCGGTTCATGGTGCTCACGGTGACTGCCGGGTACTTGCCGACGGCGGTCTCGTTGGAGGTCATGGTGGCGTCGGCGCCGTCAAGCACGGCGTTGGCGCAGTCGGAGGCCTCTGCACGGGTCGGGACCGGGGAGTTGACCATGGAGCCCAGAACCTCGGTGGCCACGATGACCGGCTTGGCGTAGTGGCGAGCCAGCTCGATGCAGCGCTTGGTGGCCAGCGGGACCTCTTCCAGCGGGCACTCGACGGCCATGTCGCCACGGGCGACCATGATGCCGTCGAAGGCCTTCACGATGTCTTCGAGGTTCTCCAGAGCCTGCGGCTTCTCGATCTTGGCGACGATCGGGATGCGGCGGCCCTCCTCGTCCATGATCTCGTGGGCGCGGTCGATGTCGGTGGCGAAACGCACGAAGGACATGGCGATGATGTCGGCGCCGGTGCGGATGGCCCAACGAAGGTCGGCCTCATCCTTCTCGGTCAGAGCCGGCAGGGAGACGGCGACGCCCGGCAGGTTGATGCCCTTGTGGCTGGAAACCGGTCCGGCCACGACGACCTTGGTGTGCACGTTGTTGCCCTCGACCTTGGTGACCTCAAGACGGACCTTGCCGTCATCGATCAGAATCGGGTCTCCCGGGTGGCAGTCGCCCGGCAGGCCCTTGAAGGTGGTGGAGGTGATGTGCTCGTCGCCCTCGACGTCGTCGGTGGTGATGACGAACTCCTGGCCAGCGGTCAGCTGGACCTTGTCCTCGCCCTGGGCGTTCTTCTTGAACCAACCGCAACGAATCTTCGGACCCTGCAGGTCAACCAGCGCGGCGACGTTGCGACCGGTGGTCTTGGCGGCCTGACGAAGGTTGTTGTAGACCTTGAGGTGGTCTTCCGGGGTGCCGTGGGAGCGGTTCAGACGAGCGACGTCCATACCCGCTTCGACAAGGCTGGTGATGCCTTCCAGAGACTCGGTAGCTGGACCGATGGTATCTACGATCTTGGCTTTACGCATGTATTGCCTGCCTATTCCTGTTTATTGTGATTGGACCTGACGGCCCTGTTTCCAAACGAGTAGTTTACTAGCAAAAAGCGCTCACTGCCACCCCGCAGCGAGGTGTGTTGTGAGCGCTCACATTTCTGTAATGAGTAAGGAATCCACCGTTTCCGGCAGATTCACGTCAATGTCATTTTCCGCTCGAATCGACGGACTTCATCTTCAGCACGCTGGCCAAAGCGGCGCCGCCGATCGCCACGACGATCACCGCGAGGGAAAGCCATGTGGGCACTTCCGGCACCCAGGAAACCGGCTGGCCGCCGTTGAGGAACGGCAGCGAATTGCCATGCAACGCCTCCATGATCAGCTTGATGCCGATGAATCCCAGCACCACCGACAGGCCGACGGGAAGATACACGAGCTTGTCCAGCAATTCGCCGAGCAGGAAGTACAGCTGCTGCAGGCCAAGCAACGCGAACACGTTGGAGGTGAACACGATGAACGGATCCTTGGTCAAGCCGAAAATCGCGGGAATGGAATCGAAGGCGAACATCACGTCGGTGGTGCCGATCGTCAGGAAGACGATGAGCATCGGGGTCCAGTGCTTGACGCCGTTCTTGACGGTGCGCAGCTTTTCGCCATCGTATTCGTCGGTGATCCTGATGACCTTGCGCAACGCGCGGATCAGACCGTTCTCGTGGTATTCCTCATCTTCCTCTCCCCCGGCCACGAGCTTGATCGCGGTGACGATGAGGAATGCGCCGAACAGGAAGAACACCCAGGTGAAACGGGAGATGATGGCCGCGCCGACGAGGATGAACGCGCCGCGCAGCACCAGCGCGATGGTGATGCCGACGGAAAGCACGAACTTCTGCAATTGCTTGGGCACCGCGAAGTTCGACATGATGATGACGAACACGAAGAGATTGTCGATGCTCAGCGAGTATTCCGTCAGCCAGCCCGAGTAGAACTCGATGGCCGGCTTGGAACCGGCGAAGAACCATACCAAGGCTCCGAAGATGAGAGCCATGACCACGAAGAACGCGATATGCCGCACGCATTCCTTGGTGGACGGAACATGTGGCTTTCGACCGATCACGAACAAGTCGACTACAAAAAACACAGCAAGCACCACAAATGTGGCGATCATAAATGCAAGAGGGGTTTCAGCCATAGCTCCCCATGGTACGTAATCCGTATGACGGACCGCACCGGCATTGATGTCACTTGCTCGCCTCCGTCATCTGGCGAAGTTCCTTCTTCAGGTCGCGGATCTCATCGCGCAGACGCGCGGCGAGCTCGAATTGCAGCTGCTCGGCCGCAGTGTGCATCTGTTCGGACAGCTGCCTGATCAGGTCCGACAGATCCTGCGCGGGCAGACCCGCCTTGAGGATCTCCTCATGCCTCTTGTCCATATCGTCCTTGGTGGTGGCGGGCACGCCGAGATGCGAGTTGCCGGCCTTGCCCGCGTTGCGGTATCCGGTGCCGAGCAGGGTCTGCGTGTCGACGTCCTCTTTGGCGAGCATGTCGTTGACGTCGCTGATCTTCTTGATCAGCGGCTTCGGATCGATGCCGTGTTCCTTGTTGTACGCGATTTGGATGTCACGGCGGCGGTTGGTCTCATCGATGGCCTTGTGCATGGCGTCGGTGATGTCGTCCGCGTACATGATGACCTTGCCGGACACGTTTCGCGCCGCACGCCCGATGGTCTGGATGAGGGAACGATAGGAGCGCAGGAAGCCTTCTTTGTCGGCATCGAGTATCGCCACCAGCGAAACCTCCGGCAGATCGAGTCCCTCACGCAGCAGGTTGATGCCGACGATGACGTCGATCTTGCCTTCGCGCAGTTCGCGCAGCAGTTCCACGCGGCGCAGCGTGTCGACGTCGGAATGCAGGTATTCGACCTTGATGCCGCGCTCCAGCAGATAGTCGGTGAGGTCCTCGGCCATCTTCTTGGTGAGCGTGGTGACCAGCGCGCGCTCGTTCCTCGCCACGCGTTCCTTGATCTCGGCGAGCAGGTCGTCGACCTGCCCGTCGACCGGTCGCACGTCGATCTGCGGGTCGACGAGGCCCGTCGGACGGATGATCTGCTCGACCACGCCGTCGCTCAGGCCGAGCTCGTAGTCGCCCGGAGTGGCCGACAGATACACCGTCTGGCCGACGCGTTCCTCGAACTCCGGCCATTTGAGCGGACGGTTGTCCATCGCGGACGGCAGACGGAATCCATGCTCGACCAGCGTGCGCTTGCGGCTGGCGTCGCCCTCGTACATGGCGCCGATCTGCGGCACGGTGACGTGCGATTCGTCGATGACGAGCAGAAAATCGTCGGGGAAGAAATCCAACAGGGTGTGCGGCGGCGTGCCCGGTTCGCGGCCGTCGAAATGGCGGGAATAGTTCTCCACGCCGGAGCAGGTGCCGACTTGGGAGAGCATTTCCAAATCATAGGTGGTGCGCATGGTGAGGCGCTGCGCCTCCAGTTCCTTGCCTTGTTTGCGCAGTTCCGCAGTGCGCTCGTCCAGTTCCTGCTGGATGGTCTTCAGCGCATGTTCCATACGTTCGGGGCCGGCCACGTAATGCGACGCCGGGAAGATATGCACCTGCGTCTCATGGTCGATCACATCGCCGGTGAGCGGGTGCAGGGTGGAGATGCGGTCGATCTCGTCGCCGAAGAATTCGATGCGAATCGCCAGCTCCTCATATACCGGAATGATCTCCACGGTGTCGCCGCGCACGCGGAAGGTACCGCGGGTGAAGGCGATGTCGTTGCGCTTGTACTGCATGGACACGAATTTGCGCAGCAGCTCGTCGCGGTCGATCTGCTGGCCCTCCTTCAGGAACAGCATGCGTCCGGCGTATTCCTCCGGCGTGCCCAATCCGTAGATGCAGGAGACGGTCGCCACCACCACGCAGTCGCGCCGGGTCAGCAGGTTCGCGGTGGCCGCATGGCGCAATCGCTCCACATCGTCGTTGATGTTGGAATCCTTTTCGATATAGGTGTCGGTTTGGGGAATGTAGGCTTCCGGCTGGTAGTAATCGTAATAGGAGACGAAGTAGCTCACCGCGTTGTCGGGCATGAGCTCGCGGAATTCGGCGCACAGCTGGGCAGCGAGCGTCTTGTTGGGTTCGATGATGAGCGTGGGGCGCTGCAGCCGTTCGATCAGCCATGCGGTGGTGGCGGTTTTGCCAGTGCCGGTGGCGCCCATGAGCACCACGTCGTTCTCGCCGTTTTCGATGCGCGTCGCCAGTTCCTCGATGGCCTTCGGCTGGTCTCCGGATGGCTTGTACGGCGATTTGACCACAAACGGCTTGTCCACACGCTCAATGTTGAATCCCATGCGCTGTCTCCCTCCGATTCACGCTGTATCCCGATGATATATCGGAATGTACGCAAGGCAGCTCCAATACCCGTCTTCCTCCCGCGTGCGCAGCCAACCGCCGCTCTGCGCAATCGATTGCCGCAGGTGGGAAACCCCAAATCCCATACCCAATGACTTCGGGGATTCCGCCGATTCCCCCTCCGGCATCTTGGCAGGAACGTCAGCCACCGATATATGCAATCCATCCTGCCGCACCTGCATGGCAAACACATATTCCTGCCCACGATCCGCATGCTTGGCGATATTGGCAAAGGTTTCCTCCAGCAACGACCGTGCCAACTGAATCGTCTTCTCGTCAAACCGACTCAATAGGTCGGAGGGATCGGTCACGATCACCTCACCTCGGAAACCAAGCGCGGCGAGTTCCCGCTGATGACGTTTGATCTCGGCGTCGAATCGACCCGCACGGTCCGAAGCGATGCCTTCACCGGCACGATGCGAATGGAATTGCGGGACTTGTGTGGCTCCGACATTTTGCCTTGAGAGAACCGCTATGACATCATGCGTCTGATCGAGCGCCCGTTGCGCCACTTCGCGCAGCAGCGGCAAATCCATCGACTTTCCTTGCGAAGGGCTTTCCGACATGAGCCTGTCGATGCTCATGATGAGATAGGAGAGATCATTGGTCGTCGCGTCGTGCAGTCGGGCCGCCAAATCCAACGATTTGGCCCTGCCGCGTGCCTCCGACTCCCTCTCCCCTTCCCGATGATGCCAATTCAGGAGCAGACCGATTCCAACGCACGCCAGCGATGGCATAACGGTCCAAGGCAATACAGACACTATTTCTCTTGCACTCAGACGCTCTGGCAACCCGTGCTGCCACATCAGCTGCGTTACGCGAGATACTGTCACAGCCGCCGCCGATACCACGCCGCACCATATGTGTCGATAAGAAAGGATGATCAACGGCTCGGCAATCATCACGCTCACCGACATAGGCAAATCCACAGGCAAAGGAAATATCACACACCATGTGATTCCCAACACGATATTGCCACCAAACGGGAATGCCACGCAGGCCAGCAACAGGATGGCGAACAACAACGAGTCGCAATCGCGAGGCTTCTTATCCGCCGATCACTGCGCGTCATTCTGGCGGATGAACCGACAGCGGCCCTTGATGCCGGCAACCGAACCATGGTCATACGCCATCTGCGTGATTTTGCCGACAACGGGGCAATCGTGATCTACACGACGCATAACGAGCAGACCGCGGCGCTTGCCGACCGTGTCATCAGGTTATGATTCCGCCAGCCACTGTTCATACAGCATGTCGACGGATTCGAGCATGCACTCCATTGGCCGCGCGGAATCGATGACGGCGTCGGCTATGGCACGGCGTTGCTCCACGCTGGATTGATGCCGGATGCGCGCAAGCGCGTCTTTTCGCGTCATGCCGCGCGTCGACACCATCCTGTCGACGCGCAATTGTTCAGGCGCCTCCACAGTAACGACATGGTCGAAACGGAAGGGGATGCCGTCGATGACCTCCGCGAGCAGGGGAATGTCATGCACCACGACGCTCCGCGGATCGTCAGCGGCAATCGCCCCTTCGATCTTTCCCGCGGCGTCATAGATCAGCGGATGCTCGATATCGTCCAGTCTTTTGCGCGCCCGTTCCGCGTCATGTCCGGAGAACACATGCCTGGCCATCCACGCCCGATCGAGCTCTCCTTGCTCGGTCAGCGCATCGGCGCCAAAGCAATCCACTATGCGCCGAAGGCCGACGCCGCCCGGTTCCACCACCTGACGTGCGAGCACATCGTAATCGATAAGTGCCGCGCCAAGCTCCCGCAACCTCGCGGAAACCGTGCTTTTGCCTGCCGCGATACCGCCGGTCAATCCTATTCGCAACATGTTCCCCACCATGCCATGTTTCACCGTTCATATAGAACAATAACAAAACCCGGCCCGCCGAAGCGGAACCGGGTTTTGCCTATACGCTAAGCGTCAGTCGCCTGACGGCAAACTCACTTGCCGAGCAGCTGGTCGCGCAGAGCGGCGAGCTGGTCGGAGTCGGCGAGGGTGCCGTTGGAGGTGTTGTCGGAGGAGTAGTTGGAAACCTCTTCGACCTTCTCTTCCTTCGGAGCCTGGCCATCCTCGGCTGCGGAAGCCTCGGCGTTGGCGAGTTCCTTGGCAACGAACTCCTTGTGCTGCTCCCACAGGTCGTGAGCGGCGGCGTACTGGGACTCCCACTCCTCACGCTGCTTCTCGTAACCAGCGATCCACTCGTTGGTTGCCGGGTCGAAGCCCTCCGGGTACTTGTAGTTGCCCTGCTCGTCGTACTCTGCCGGCATGCCGTACAGAGCCGGATCGAAGTCCTCGGAAGCCGGGTCGACGGAGTCGTTGGCCTGCTTGAGGGACAGGGAGATGCGGCGACGGTCGAGATCGACGTCGATCACCTTGACGAAGACTTCCTCGCCAGGCTTGACGACGGTCTCCGGGTTCTCCACGTGGCGGTTGGCCAGCTCGGAGATGTGCACCAGACCTTCGATGCCGTCTTCGACGGAGATGAAGACACCGAACTGCACGATCTTGGTGACCTTGCCCTTGACGATCTGACCGGGAACGTGGG
>ERZ808262.438-NODE-438-length-20294-cov-3.546865_pt1 | contig 20294 bp, 20 predicted proteins | sample MGYA00520895_ERZ808262 | MGnify/ENA primary metagenome ERZ808262 (study PRJEB31516, sample SAMN03275588) | gut metagenome | biome: mammalia-associated habitat; material: feces | host: Papio cynocephalus | place: Kenya | collected 2012-08-02 ... | reverse complement strand
CGCTTGCCATAAACAGCTTGGGGAACATGCTGATATTGGTGAAGCCCGGCAGGGTATTGATCTCATTCAGACGAATGGTGCCATCCGGCAGGGCAAAGAAATGATTGCCGAAGCTGTCCGGATAGGTCACGTCCTCAAAAAGCCACTGGCCGTCCAGAATGCTGTCCTTCACCTTCTGATAATGGGGCAGAATGTTCACGCCCGTCAGGGCGAGCCCCGGCAGCCAGCGTTCGTAGTCGGGGGAAGTCTCTCCCGGCTCCTCCGGCTGGGCGTAGACGTACTCGGCGCAGTTCATGCTCCCGGCGCTGATGCCCACGATCACCCCGGGGAAGCCCTCCAGCAGCCCTCTCAGGCCGATTTCCCGGAAGAAGGCATTCTGGGTAGGCACGTGCCCGCCGGACAGAAGAATCAGGTCACTTTGCCCGATCAGGGCCTCCGCCTCCTGAGCGTTAAACCCGTCCAGAATGTGATAGGACTGGAAGGGCATTCCGGCCTCCGAAAAAGCGGCCACGGTGTCCGCGCCGAACCGGCAGGTGTCCGCCCGGTTTTCCGGGTCGGCGGCAATGAACAAAGCCCGTGGATAGGAGGGAAGGACGGCGCGAATCCGGTCAATAAATTCGTTGTCGTTGCTGAGCAGCGCCCGGTCAGCCCCGTTGACGTAAGGGCTGCTGGTGATAAAGAGTACCATGGTTATTTCTCCTTGGGGATGACAAAGCCCGGGAAGTATTCCTCCACAAAGTCCACCTTCTCCACCTGAAAGCTTTTTCCGTTCAGATCATTCAGGGAGCCTGCGTCGGTGGTGAAGGCGAAGCGGAGCTTGTAGGAATACAGAGCCTGATAATTCCGGTCGAACCGCTTGTCCAGCTTGCCGTACTTCCCGTCGCCCAGCAGGGGGTGCCCGGCGTGGGCGAACTGGGCCCGAATCTGATGGGTGCGGCCGGTAATCAGCTCGCATTCCACCAGGGACAGCCCCTCCCGGACGGCCAGCACCCGGTAATTGGTCTGGCAGGTCTTGGCGCCGGGCTGGGGGGTGTCGGTGACGAAAACCCGGTTCTTTTTCGCGTCCTTGAACAGATACCCTTTCAGGCTGCCCTCCCGGGGCTTGGGGGTACCCTCCACGATAGCAAGATACCGCTTGTCCAGCTCCCGATCCTTCACCTTCTGGTTCATCACCCGCAGAGCCTCGGCGGTTTTGGCGGCGATGACGATGCCGCCGGTGTTCCGGTCAATCCGGTTGCACAGAGCCGGGGTGAAGGCGTTTTCTTCTCTTGGCCGCCACTGCCGCTTCTGGTAGAGGTAGGACTGGATGTGGTCGATGAGGGTTCTGCCGTACTCCGCCCCGTCGTGGGGATGAACGGCAAGTCCCGGCCGCTTGTCCACCAGCAGAATGTTCTCGTCCTCGTAGACGATGTTCAGCTTAGGAGCGGCCACGGTGAGATAGGCATTGTCCTGCCGGGGCTTGTCGAAAAATTCGTCGTTGATGTAAAGCTGCAAAACGTCCCCGGCGCTCAGCCGGGTGTCCCGGTCAATGCGCTTGCCGTTGCATTTGACGCGCTTCAGCCGGATATACTTCTGAGCCAGAGAGGCAGGCAGCAGGGGTACGGCCTTGGCTAAAAAGCGATCCAGTCGCTGACCCGCATCGTTGGAGCCGATGGTAAATTCCTTCATCCTTGTTTTCCTGCATTCTCGTCAAAGTGGTGGTTGATCTGCTCGGTGAACTCCAGGGCGGCGTTGTAGCCCATTTTTTTCTGACGGTTGTTCATGGCCGCCACCTCCAATATCACCGCCAGGTTCCGGCCGGGGGTGATGGGGATGGTGTTCATGGGCACCTTCACGCCGAGAATCTCCGTGTAGTGTTCCTCCAGACCCAGCCGGTCGTAGGCTTCCAGGGTGTTCCAGGGCACGATGTTCATCACCAGGTTGATTTCGTTTTCCAGCTTGACAGAACCCATGCCGAAAAGCTTTGCCACGTTGATGATGCCAATGCCCCGCAGCTCCACATAGTTGCGGATCAGGGCGGGAGCGGTGCCGATGAGGGAGTTGGGGGAGAGCTTGCGGATTTCTACCGCGTCGTCGGCGATGAGCCGATGGCCCCGCTTGAGAAGCTCCACGGCGCACTCGGATTTGCCGATGCCGCTGTCGCCGGTGAGAAGGATTCCCTCGCCGTAGACCTCCACCAGAACCCCGTGGCGGGTGACCCGGGGAGCCAGAGCGGTTTTGAGGTAGGAGATGATGGACGAGGCGATGGCACTGGTGGCCTCCTTGGACAGCAGGATGGTAATATTGTGCTTGTGGGCCATTTCCAGCATTTCCGGGTGGGGCTGAATGCCCCGGGCGATGATCAGGGCGGGGAACTTGTAGGAGAACAGCCGGTCGAAAATGGCACTGCGGTTTGCCGGGGTCAGCTTGCCCACATAGCTCATCTCCACGTTGCCCATGAGCTGCACGCGCATAGGCTCATAGTGGTCGAAGAACCCGGCCAGCTGAAGTCCCGGCCGGGACACGTCCTCCACCGTAATGCGGATGGAGGAATAGTCGGTGGAGGCGTAGGCGATTTCCAGATTGAACTCCTCGACGAGGGTTTTCAGCGGTACGGAATAGGTATCGATCATGGCTGCAGCCCCTTTTTTCTGCGTACTTTACCCACATTATAGCCCCCCGGAAAGGGAATATCAACCCATTTTCAAAAAAACGAAAAAAATCGAAAAAAGTGCTTGCATTTTTGAAAAAAGTCTGGTATCATAGCCAAGTGCCTGTAGGGGCATAGTTTGTTGAGTAAACATCCGGATGGGAGGTGCAAAGAATGGCTAAGTGTGATTTTTGTGGTAAGGGCGTAACCTTCGGCATTAAGGTCTCCCACTCCCACAGACGTTCCAATCGTGCATGGAAGCCCAACGTCAAGCGCGTTAAGGCTGTCGTTAACGGAACCCCCTGCCATGTGTACGCTTGTACCAGATGCCTCCGCTCCAATAAAGTAGAGCGGACGTGTGCTCTTCCGATCTCGGGCATGATACAAATGTAGCGCAAAGAGTATGCGCTACTTGAAAAACACCTCAAGAATGGCTTTGCCGCCTTTAGACCGTCCGTAGCTGATTGAATCGTATGTGATTTTATCGATGAACTGTTTCATAAAGTCGTTCTTGGTTTTAGCGGATGCATTCGGATTTTTGATGCAGTCGATAATTGCATGAATGTTTACAATCTGCTCAGAGAAATCAACAGGTTCAGGAAATGCGCTTTGTGTTTCTTGAATCTGTTTTTTTAATGTTGCAATACGGTCATTGTAAACTTGTTTCCGCTCAATGAATTCATCCCGGCTGTACACATCATCCTCATAGTCCTGGAATAGCTTTCTTCTTTTCCTTTCTTGCTTTGCAAGTTCGGATTCCATGGATTCCAGAAGAATCTTGTGCTTCTCAAGTTCCACCTTGTTATCATCGGCTTCCATTTTCATTTCTGCGTTGGCAACCGTTTCCTTCAAGGCTTCAACAAAAGCTTCAACAACGTCATCCATAGGCAAAGATTTCTTCTGGCAAATTGTATCCCTTGCGTGTGAAAGCCGTGGTTGCCTACCGTCTTTGTAAGTGATTGCAATAATGTTTCTGCCGCATTCGCAGCACTCCATCAAACCGGCAAACGGATTCACAATTTCTTTGCTTGACTTCACAGCTGGTGAATGCTGATCCTTTGTTATCTTCTGCGCTTTCTGGTACTGTTCATCTGATATGATGCCCTTATGCTTTCCTTCAAAGATTTCCGGTATGCCGTCCTCTTTTGTTACCTTTACAAGCTTCCCTTGCTCTGGGTCAAATTCTTTTAGCGTTCTTCTTTTACCCCACCAAACTTTTCCGATATATGTTGGATTGGCAAGCATATCACGGATTGTCCCACGGTTCCACTCTGATTTTCCCTTTGTCGTAGGGATGCCCATAACCGTTAGTTTCCTTGCAATCCATCCGATAGACCGTCTTTCTTCTGTGTACCAATCAAATATCATTTGCACAATCTCTTTTTGTTCGGGCAGGACTTCCAAAGTTCTGTCTTTTTTTGATGTGCGGATGATTTTATAACCGTATACCGTCTGAGGAAGAATATAGTTTCCCTCCATGACTGACTGCTTTTTCCCGGCTTCCAGGCGGCGTTTAATGGTCTTGTACTCCCGGCGAGACATAAACAAGCCGAATTCAAAATATTCCTGGTCAAACTCGTTGTTAGGGTCATAGACCTTTGCCGGGGTGATGATATGCGTGTTGCTGGCTTGGAATGCGTCTGCAACTTCGCCCTGATCCTTTGTGTTACCACGGGCAAGCCGCTCCACTTCCACTACCAGAACGCCTTTATATGTCTTTGCGTAAACATCGGCTAAAAGCCGCTGCATTTGAGGACGTTCATCAATGCTGTCACCCGAAACCAATTCATGATAGATTGTGATTTGATCCGGGTGGATTTCATGCTTTGCGGCTAGGGCTTCCAGCATAGCCTTATGACGGGCAAGCGTTTCTTCTTCGCCCATGGCTTCCAATTCCAGGTCAGCCCGGGACTTCCTTAAATACGGCTGAAAACGTCAAGGACGTTGCCGGAAGACTGGGCAGACTTTCAAATAAAGTCCGTGACATGGTATTAGGGCTTTCCGATGCTACAGCGAAAGCCGAAACCGCCCAAACAACGGCAAACAATGTGTCCGCAAGGGTTACGGTGTTGGAAGGGGTGCAGCCGTATGTTCTGGACAGCGGAACAACCGGGATATGGACATGGCGGAAGTATTCAGACGGCACGGCGGAATGTTTCGGGAAAATCAATCTGTCTGGCGTTGCCGTTTCTGCGGCTCTGGGCGGCTGGTTTCGCTCAGAGACGCTTTTTGACGCAACGGCATATCCATACCCTATTTCGTTTTCAGAAGCACCAGCGGCCAACCTGACGTTCCAGACAAGAAACGGCAGTGGTGCGGTGCTATGGGTGTTTTCCGCAAGCGCAGAGAATGCGAAGCAGTATTTGCCACAGGCATACCTTATCAGGCCGACAACGGCAACCGGAATAAACGGGAATATCAACATAACAGTAAAGGGGAAGGTCTAACGGCCTTCCCCTTGTTTTTATTTTTTGTAAACCTTGTATGTTCTGCCTGACTTTTCACGGATTATCACGTTACCTTGCTCAAGGTTTCTCAACAACGTTGATATGTCACTTTTTATCATAGGATCGAACATTTTTATTAAATCTGTCTGAAGTATTCCGTTATTCTCTTTAATTTTTCGCATTACTTCAGGCCCGATGTTTTTTAGCAGCTCTTCACGTTTAATAAGTTCAGGTGCCTGCTGCTTCAATTTCCGGTATTCTGCAAACTGTTTATTGTACCATTGTGTTTCAATGATATTTTCGCAAAACCACTTAAAGTGGCAGTCCCCTGATTCCTTGCACAAAACAGCGATATGGCTTATTTCATCAAAATATTTCCGGTCCGGTACGCTTCTATTTTTTTAGTAGTTGTTGTAGCGGTGTAAACATCTTTCCATAGTGTGTCAATTTTTTGATTTTGTTCGTCAACAAAATCCTTATAATACGCAACCCACCCAAACGGCAATTCCCCGTTTTGTGTCAGTCTTTGCAAATCTTCACCGAAAGAGTTTTTGCCTTTTTCAACCTTTCCGCTAATAACCCCTGAAGAAACGAGAACATTCGCAATTTCGCCTAAATCGTCCGCCTTTTCCAAACTGGAAATTGCTTGATTTGCATCGTTCTTGTTTGAAATATGTCTGGTTGTATGCCTTTTCTTGAAAATATCGAGTAGCCCCATGAAATACCCCCTATGACATGGTTGATATGTTCATAGTAACTTCACACCTCAGAAAAGCAACAACAAACCGGGAACAATTCGATTACAAAAAAGGAACCGGATTCATATGGGGATGAATCCGGCCTTTCGAGCCTGTTTCTTTTATCCCGCTTCAGGCAAGCGGAAAATGTAGCTAGTCGGGCTTTTATTAGCCGCTGCCGACAAGCGACAATGACAATACAGTTGGGCGGTTGTCATTTGTCTCTTTGCGGTTCTACCCGCACTTAAATTGTAGCCTGACAAGGCCAAAATATCCATTGTCAAAATATACAAAAGATAATGGCCTTTTTAGAGCATTTTTAATCTGCTATGTCTGCTTTTGTGTCTTCAATCAGCCCCAAAAGAATCTTTTGCAACTCTTCCAGATCATTCTTTGCTAGTGCATCATTCATCTTTTCCAGTTGTCGCAAAATCCCACGCTGATATGCTCGGTGCATATTCTCCGTTTCTGTTACTTCCTCAATCGCACGTTTGATAAATGCGTTCACACTTTCCCCATTGCGTTCTGCATGGGCTTTCAGTGTGTCCTTGCTTCCTTTTGGCAGAGCAACGGAAATTCGGTCAAGGTTTTTGCTATCCCAGTTCTTGTTAGCGGTTTTTCTGGCCTGTGAATAATTTGCCATTTAGAACACCTCCATTGATTGACCACATTATACCAAATTGCGAAGCACTTAACAAGTGTACAAAACACACAATTTAATAAGTGTATTTTTGTGGAGCATTCCCGCTTGCATACACTTAATAAGTGTATTATAATATAGACAGTCAAGGGGCAAGTAACTTGACAAAGACAATTGAAAAAGGGGACTGATTTAAGAAATGGCTGTATTCAAGGGGTATCTTAGAATCTTAATGCGAATGCTGAAAGCAATGAAGGAAGCAATGAGAAACAAGGATTATAAAAAAGTGGAAGAGCTGCTGGACGAATTGATAGAGGATACGCAAAAGAATATCGAGGACTAGAAAAGAAAGAGTAGGCTTGCCCCTACTCTTTCTTTTCTGCTTTTTACAAAAGGAAAAAGACGGCTGAAAAGCCGCTTTTTCTTTATGCCTTTGATTATTATGGGTGACTGTGCTAAAATCACTGTATTATCAGTGGTTTCCAAACATTTGTATCATGGTAGTCCTAATAAGGTCGAGCGTGCTATCTGATTTCCTGGCATATAAAATGCGCTGCTGATATTTCAGCAGCGTTTTTTATTTTGCCGGGGTACGAATTGGCTATGTATTATTTTGTAAGCAGCTTCTTTTTCGTATTAAGAATATCCAGCGGGCTTTTCAAAATGCCGCGCTTTACAAGGCTCAAATAGCGCATAGCCTTTTTCCGGATTGTTTTTTGAATGTTTTTATTTCGGACAACATATGCAATGCCGTCAATGGTGAAAGCACGGAGAATGTATTCTTCAGAAACGGGGAACATATCGCAAATTAAAATGGCACGCTCCGTTCCGTGAACCGGAACGATGCAGTACAGGATGCAGCTGTCGGCACCGTGCTCGTTTTCTGTATGTTCAATTTTTATCCTGTATTTTTCAACCTTGGAGCTGAGCGGTATCATCCAGAAGATTCCGTCATCATCCTTCAGCGCATAATAATGGGGACGTGATTCCTTCTTGTTGTCCATATATCTTTCGTTTGGAAAGTCCGAAAAATACTGATCTTTGATGATATAAAGCCCACAAGGTTCTATTTCTTTCATATTGCTCCTATAAAAGGAGCCGGATTCATATGGGATGAATCCGGCTTTTCGAGCCTGCTTCTTTTATCCCGCCCCAGGCAAGCGGAAAATGTAGCAAGTCGGACTTTTCTTCGTCGCTGCCGACAGGCGACAATGACAAGGCAGCTCGGCGGTTGTCATTTGTCTGAGTGTGGCCTTAACCACAGCTACATTATATCCCGACAAGGCCAAAATATCCATTGTCAATAATAGACAAAAGTGACAGACCTTTTTAGAGCGCTTTCATCGGAAACCGGCACCCCCTTGAAATTTAAGGGGTGCCGGTTGCACGTTACTTCTGCTTCACGCTGGTGCCCATAACATCGGAAATCTCCGTGACGGTGATGAAGGCGGCGGGGTCGATGGAGGTGACCAGGTGCTTGACCTTGGGAATCTGGAACCGGTTCACCACAAAGTAGATCACGCACTTTTCCGCCCCGGAGAAGTAGCCCCGGGCGTTCATCTGGGTAATGCCCCGGCCGAACTCCTCAGACAGTGCCTGACAGATGGCATCCTGCCGGGTGGTGACGATCATCACGGACTTGGCCTTGTCAAAGCCCTCCACGATAAAGTCAATGGTCTTGTTCCCCACAAAATAGGTGATGATGGAGTAGAGCGGCAGCGTCCAGCTCTGGAAGATCACGCCGATGACCAGATACAGCACCACGTTGTAGATCATCACGAAGGAGCCGACCGTGATCCCCAGGCTTTTGGCAAAGATCACGCCCAGCACCTCCATGCCGTCGATGGCACCGCCCAGCCGGATGGTCAGACCGCTTCCTACGCCGGAAACCAGACCGCCGAAAATGGCGCACAGCAGAAGATCCGTCCCGGCAAAGGGGGAGGCATCGGCCACATCCACCGGCAGCACGTTCGTGATGAGATAGGAGGCGGCGGAGTAGATCAGCACCGCCCAGATGGAGTAGACCGTAAAGCACCAGCCCTGTTTTTTCAGGCCAAACAGGAATAGCGGCACGTTCAGAATCACCAGGAACAGGGAAAGGGTCAGCTCCGGCGGCGTTGCCTGCCAAAGAAGCATGGAGGTTCCGGAAATGCCGCTGTCGTAGAGATTCACGGGAGCCAGGAACATGGTCACGCCTACGGCGTTGACACAGCCGGCCAGGATCAGCAGCAGGAAATTGCGCGATTTCAGCTCCTCCAGCCCGGCATTTCTGCCCCAGAGGGACAGCTTTGACAGAAGCGGACGAAGGCTGGGAGGCTTGCTTTTGACGTGCTTCATCTTACAGCCAGCCAGGGTTCTCGGACTCGGACTTGCGCTGACGGGTCAGCAGCTGCTGCACCGCCTGACGGGCATCCGCGCCCTCGTAGAGAACCTTGTAGGCAGCCTCGGTGATGGGCATGTCGATGTGCATTTTCCGACCCAGCTCATAGGCGGACTTGGCGGCGTAGTAACCCTCCACCACGGCACCGACCTCCTTCATGGCGGTCTGGACATCCTCCCCCTTGCCGATGAGAATGCCCGCCCGGCGGTTCCGGGAGTGCATGGAGGTGCAGGTGACGATCAGATCGCCTACGCCGGTCAGACCGGTGAAGGTCTCCTTTTTGGCACCCATGGCAACGCCCAGCCGGGCGATTTCCGTCAGACCCCGGGTCATGAGCATGGCCTTGGTATTGTCGCCGAAGCCCAGGCCATCGGTGATACCGGCGCACAGGGCAATGACGTTTTTCAGAGCCGCGCCCAGCTCCGCGCCGATGGGATCGGAACTGGTGTAGACACGGAGCGTGTCGGACATGAAGGCGTCCTGAACGAACTCCGCCTTCTTCTGATCGGTGGAGGCGGAAAGCAGGCCGGTGGGCACGTCGATGGCCACTTCCTCGGCGTGGCTGGGGCCGCAGAGCACCACCACGTCCTTACCGGTTTCCTGAGCCACCACCTGGCTCATGCGCAGATAAGTGCCCTGCTCCAAGCCCTTGGTCACGGAGACCACCACCGCGTCCTCGTCGATGTAGGGGGCCACGCCCCGGCTGACGCTGCGAAGGGGGACGGAGGGGCTGGCGATGACCACCAGCTTCGCGCCCCTGGCGCAGGCGTAGTCGCCGCTGATTTTCAGGCTCTCGGGCAGCACGACGCCCGGCAGCCGGGGATTCCGGCGGGTAGCTTCCATTTCGGGGATCAGGTCTTTTTCAAAGGTCCACATGGTCACATCGTGACCGTTCTTGCACAGGCGGATGGCCAGAGCCGTACCCCAGGCACCGCTTCCGATGACAGCAGTCTTCATTGTTTGTTTCCTTTCCCAAAGAGATTTGTTTTCCGCTCCTCGCCCTTGAGAAGCCGCGAAATATTGCCCCGGTGCATCCACACCAGCAAAAAACTCAGGCAGAAGCCTACGAAAATGGGAAACCACCCTTCTCCCCAGTGCACCCAGGCGTAGAGGAAGCCGAAGGAGCCGGAGGACAGGACGCTTCCTAAGGAGACGTATCTGGTCAGAAAATAGGCAAGCAGGAAAATCCCGAATACGCCCAGGCCAATGCGCCAGTCCATCATCAGGGCGACGGTAACGCCGCTTAAGATGCCCTTGCCGCCCTTGAAGCCCAGAAGCACAGGAAAATCATGGCCTAAAATCACGAACAGGCCGCCCAGAGCCACGCCGTCCAGGTAGTGGCCGTAAGCGTTCAGCAGGAGACCGCCCAGCAGACAGCCTGCTGCCGCTTTGCCCACATCAATGAAAATGACAAAGACGGAGGCGGCGGAGCCGTAGTTCCGGGTGAAGTTGGTAAGCCCCGCGTTGCCGCTGCCCTTTGTGCGCACATCCTCATGGGCGATGATCCGGCTGATCAGCACGGCTCCGTTCAGGTTGCCCAGGAAATAGGCCGCCACAGTGGTGATGACAATGGAAAGCAACATCTTACTGCTCCTCCTTGTCGCCCTTCTGGCGGATGGTAATGCGCACGGGAGTGCCCTGCAGGCCGAAGACCTCCCGGATCTGGTTTTCCAGATACCGCTGATAGGAGAAGTGGAAAAGTCTCGCGTCGTTGCAGAAAATCACGAAGTGGGGGGGCTTGGTGCTGGCCTGAGTCATGTAGTAGATCTTCAGCCGGCGGCCCTTGTCCGTGGGAGGCTGAACTCTGGCGGTGGCATCGGCCAGCACACTGTTCAGCGCGCCGGTGGTAATGCGCATGGTGTTCTGGGCGTGGACGTCCTGAATGAGCTGGAAGAGCTTGTCCACCCGGGTGCCGGTCAGGGCGGAAATAAAAATCACCGGGGCGTAGAGCATGTAGCTCAGGCCGGAGCGGATTTTGGCCTCCATGTCCCGCATGGTGTTGGTCTCCTTGTCCGCCACCGCGTCCCACTTGTTGACCACGATGATGGCGGCCTTGCCTGCCTCGTGGACAAGTCCCGCGATTTTCGTGTCCTGCTCGGTGACGCCGTCGTTGGCGTCGATCAGAATCAGACACACGTCCGCCCGGTCGATGGCACTGATGGAGCGCATATTGGAGTATTTTTCGATGGCATCGTCCACCTTGCTCTTCCGGCGCATACCGGCGGTGTCAATGAAGCAGTATTTTCCGGTTTCGTTCTCAAAATAAGAGTCGATGGCGTCCCGGGTGGTGCCGGCCACGTCGGAGACGATGACCCGCTCCTCCCCCAGGATCCGATTGAGAAGACTGGACTTGCCCACGTTGGGCTTTCCTACGATGGCGACCTTGATCACATCGTCGTCGTCATCTTCGTCTTCGACATCCGGAATGTTCTCCAGCACCCAGTCCAGCAGATCGCCGGTGCCGTGGCCGTGGACGGCGGAGGTCTCGAACAGATCGCCGATGCCCAGGGAGTAGAACTCGAAGGCGTCCGGATTTACCAGGCCTGTGGAGTCGCACTTATTGACGGCCAGAGCCACAGGCTTTCCGGACTTGCGCAGCATGGCGGCAACGTCCTGATCGGCGGCGGTGACGCCGCTGCGCACGTCCGCTACCATAATGATGGCGTCCGCCAGCTCAATGCCGATCTCCGCCTGACGGCGCATGAATTTCAGCATATCGCTGTCGGTGCCCGGCTCAATACCGCCGGTATCCACCAGGGAGAAGGTTCTGCCGCACCACTCGCAGGTGCCGTAGATCCGATCCCGGGTCACGCCGGGGGTGTCCTCCACAATGGAGGTGCGCTGGCCGGTGAGTTTATTGAACAGCATGGATTTTCCCACATTGGGGCGGCCCACAATGGCCACCAATGGCTTTGCCATGACAACACTTCCTTTCTTAAACAAAGGCTCCATCTATTATGACACACATTCTTCGGAAAAGCAAGCGTCCGGCGTGTCTTCATAAAATGTTCAGAAAGCACCGCATGATTGCGCGGTATTTGCCTCGGAACAAGGAAAAAGAGGAAGACTAGAAAGCCTTCCTCTGCATTTCCGCGTGTCTTACTCAGCCTCAACGTTCAGAACCTGACGACCGTTGTAGGAACCGCAAGCCTTGCAAGCTCTGTGGGGCATTACGGGCTCACCGCACTTGGGGCAAACCGCAACGCTGGGAGCGGACAGCTTCCAGTTGGAGCCACGGCGCTTATCGCGGCGGGCCTTGGACACTTTACACTTAGGAACAGCCATGGTGACACCTCCTTGGTCAAACTGCTTTTCACAGCATAATTGGACTTACTTCTCAAGAAGCTGCTTCAAAGCAGCAAATCGGGGATCGAGCTCCTTCTGGCAATTGCAGGGACCCTCATTCAGGTTTTTGCCGCATTTCGGGCAAAGACCCTTGCAGTCCTCCTTGCACAGCAGCTTGGAATCCAGATTCAGGACAAAGACTGTCCGCACAATGTCATCCAGATCGGCACTGTCTCCCTCCAGAGGGAATACCCATTCGTCTTCGTTTTCCTCGTTGGCAAGCTCCGTCACCAGCACCACTTCAATGGGAAAGCGAACCTCCCGGTCAAAGGAACTGGCGCACCGGTCGCAGATTCCGTGGATGGTGGTGGAAACTTCTCCCTCCATCATCAGAACCCCCGCGGTGTTTCGCACCGTGCCCTGAGCCAGAACCGGCTCGGATACGGGGTAGCTCACGCCATAGCGAAGATCACTCAGATCAACGCTGACGGAAAAGGGAAGGCTCTGTCCGGGACAGTCAATGATCTTGGAAAGCCCTAACAGCATACTTTTCCCCCTCCTCATAGTCATGCCTGAATATTATATAGGGTCTTTGCGTTTTTGTCAAACATTATTTTTACAATTTTCCCGCTTCGGCGGGGAGATTGTAAAGCATAAACCCAGCCCCCAGGACATACCATGGACTAACAAGCGCAGGAGCCGTTCTCCTGCCGAGAAGGAGGCTGGCTATGGACAACATTTACGCGGATATCGCCGCCAGAACCGGCGGGAATATCTACATCGGGGTGGTTGGCCCGGTTCGCACGGGAAAATCCACCCTGGTCAAGAAAATCATGGAGGAGCTGGTGATCCCCGGTATTTCCGACCCCTACCGCCGGGAGCGAGCCAGAGACGAGCTGCCCCAGAGCGGCTCCGGGAAGACCATTATGACCGCGGAGCCGAAGTTCGTCCCGGAGGAGGCGGTGGAGATTTCCCCCGACGGTGCCGCCAGGCTCCGGGTGCGGCTGATCGATTCCGTGGGCTACATGGTGCCCGGGGCGGTGGGGTCGGAAGAGGACGGCGCGCCGAGAATGGTGACCACCCCCTGGTTCGACGAGGAGATTCCCATGACCCAGGCGGCGGAGCTGGGCACGAAAAAGGTCATGGCCGAGCACTGCTCCATTGGCCTGGTGGTTACCACCGACGGCACCGTCACGGACATCCCAAGGGAGGACTACCGGGATGCCGAGGCCAGAGCCATTTCCGACATGCGCAAAACCGGAAAGCCCTGGCTGGTGATCCTCAATTCCCGGAACCCCCAGGGGGAACCTGCCCGGCAGGCGGCAAGCCAGCTTCGGGAACAGGGGGTGGAGCCGCTGGTGCTGGATGTGGCGGCCATGAAGGGCGAGGACATCGGCCGGATGTTCGCGGCACTGCTGTATACCTTCCCCATGACGGAGCTTCGGGTGTATCTGCCCCGGTGGCTGGACGCACTGGAAAAGAACCATCCGGTGAAGCAGGCACTTTATCAGGCACTCCGGCAGCACGGGGAGGAAATTCGGAATCTGGGTCAGGCGGAGGCGGCTCTGGCACCTTTGGGAGAGCTGCCCCAGATCCAGAGCTATACCCTCACCGGCATCGACCTGGCCGATGGCACGGTGAGCGTGACCATCGTCCTGCCGGATACCCTGTATTATGAAATCCTCAGCAGCAAGGCGGGGGTACCCATTGAAAGCGATGCCCAGCTGCTGGCACTTCTTATGGAGCTGGCGAAAATCAAGCAGGAATACGACAAAATTTCCGATGCGCTGGATGCCGTCCGGGCAACGGGCTACGGGGTGGTCATGCCCGCCGCCGGGGAAATGCGGCTGGAGAAGCCGGAGATCATCCGCAAGGGCGGAGCCTACGGGGTAAAGCTCCGGGCGGGAGCACCCTCTATCCACATGGTGCGGGTGGACATCGACACGGAGATCAGCCCCATGGTTGGGGATGAAAAGCAGTCCCGGGATCTCATCGACCGGCTTACCGGGGAGGATCCGGAAATGCTCTGGCAGAGCAACATTTTCGGCAAGTCCGTCTATGATATGATCCAGGAGGGGCTTACCGCCAAGCTGGTGCAGCTGCCGGAGGAGGTACGGGTGAAATTCCGGGGCACCCTGACCCGGATCGTCAACGAGGGGGCAACAGGACTGATTTGCCTGATTCTGTGAGTTTTTCTTGACTTTCCAGCCTGCCGGGAATAGAATAGAAGAAAAAACCGGAGGGATCATCACTATGGCTATCAAGATTGAATACCTGTGGCAGGATCGGAAGCGTCACCTGGGGCTGCCGATCAGCTTCACCCAATACAGTCTGTCCGAGGATCGGCTGTTTGTCACCGAGGGCTTCCTGAATATCCGGGACGATGAGGTGCTGCTGTATCGGGTACGGGACATTGATACTCACAGGTCCCTGTGGCAGCGGCTCTTCGGCGTGGGCACGGTGACGGTGATTTCCTCCGATAAGACCCGGCCTACGCTTGTGATGAAGAACATCAAGGAACCGCTGATGGTCAAGGAACTGGTGCACAAGCAGGTGGAGAAGACGAAGGTTCACCGCCGGGTTCGCTATGGGGAGGTTCTCACCACCGGCGACGACGGCGACGATGGGGACGATCTGGACTGATCGGTTCATTGCGGTACATGGGCGCGGGGCATTTGCCCCGCGCCTGTTTTTAGTGAATAGTGTGTGGTGAAGAGTGAATAGAAGCGGTGTATCTCCGGGACAATTGAAATTATGCGCACAGTGTCGGATAACGTATGTCATTGCGAACCAGTGACATCGGCCACTGGTTCGCAATGACATACGTTTTTCGTTTCTGCTCTGAAAATAGGACAATACCGAGCCGCTGCACCAGGCAACTTCGGAAAAAATTCACATCCATCCGCTTTACCCCGGAGGAAAAATGTGGTACACTAACTGCAAATATCGTTTTTTACGGAGGAACCCCATGAAACTGGAAAAACGAAAAAAATGGAATTATCCCGCCATCGGCTTTGCCATTCCCTGTCTGGGAATGCTCTTTGTGATGGCGGTGAGCCAGTATGCTCCCTTCGGCAAGTATTCCATGCTGTATTCCGATATGTACCACCAGTATTACCCCTTCTTCGTGGCCTTCCGCAACGCTCTGCGGGAGGGCAGGGGACTGCTCTACACCTGGAGCGTGGGTCTGGGCATGGACTACCTGGGTCTCATCGCCTACTATCTGGCCTCGCCCCTGAATTTACTCAGCGTGCTGGTGCCGGAGCGGTGGCTGCTGGGCTATTTTTCGTTGCTCGTTCCCATCAAGCTGGGTCTTGCGGGTCTGTTTTTTTCCTTGTTCCTGAAACATATTTTCCATCGGAATGACCTGTCCGTTTCCGTCTTCGGCGGGTTTTACGGCCTGTGCGCCTGGGCTTTGGGCTATCAGTGGAACGTGATGTGGCTGGATACCTTCGCCCTGCTGCCGTTGGTCGCCCTGGGAACGGTGAGCCTTCTGAAGGAAAAAAAGGTGATCCTTTACACGATCAGCCTGTTTTTCTCCATTTTCGCCAACTATTATATTGGCCTTTTTACCTGTATTTTCGTCTTTCTCCTGTTTTTCGTCTATCAGATCTGCCGGTGGGGCGGCTGGAAGAAATTCTTCTGTGACCTGGGGCGCATCGCCCTGTTTTCCGCCATTGCCATCGGCATGTCCGCGATCCTTACCGTCCCGGCTCTGACGGCTCTGGGCACCACCCAGTCCAGCGTGAACAAATTCCCCACCTCCTTCCGGCTGAATATCGCCAAGGAGCACACGATTTTGGGCCTGCTGGATGCCATGCGCCAGGTGGCGGGGAACATGGGCGGCAGCCTGGAGCCTACTTTCAAGGAGGGACTGCCGAACCTGTACTGCGGCATTGTCAGCGTATTTTTGATGTTTTTGTTCCTGCTGGCAAAGGAAGTGCGGCTTCGGGATAAGATCTGCGCCGTGGGGCTGCTGCTGTTCTTCAACGTCAGCTTCATTATCCGCCAGCTGGACTATATCTGGCACGGCTTTCACTTCACCAACATGATCCCTTACCGGTTCAGCTTCCTGTACAGCTTCGTGGTGCTGTACATGGCCTATCGGGCCTGGACGTTGCGCCGAACCTTCGAACCGAAACGGATCGTCCTGGCAGGCGTTCTGGCCGCGGCGGTGCTGGCCTGCTCCAATCAGCTTACCGAGACCGTTCCCCTGGAGCTGTTCGGCAAGGAATGGAATATCCATCTGTATTTTCTCTACAATCTGGTGTTTCTGGTTCTGTATTTACTTGCCATGCTGGTGGGGAATATCACGGAAACGGTGCCAGAGGGGGCAACGCCCAGGGAAATCGCCAAAATCCGTCTGGAGGTTCGCCGGCAGTTCCTTCGGGCAAGAGCCTTGCTTCTTGGCATTATGGCGGTGGAGCTGACGGCAAATCTCATTTGCTTCGGCCTGTACTTTCCGGGAACCGGGGTCTCCAACTACCCCAAGGGTACGCAGAAGACCGCCTCCGTCATCCGCTATATGAAGGAGCGGGAGAAAAATAACCTTTTCTTCCGGGCGGAGACCACCCATTCCCAGACCTTAAACGATGGTGCGCTGAACAATTACAACGGCGTCAGCACCTTCACAAGCTCTGCCAACGTGAATACCACGCTTTTCATGCAGAGCCTGGGCTTCAGTGCGAAAAACACCTATAATCGGTATCTGTTTGAGGAAAGCTCCCCGGTTTCCAACCTGTTTCTGGGGCTGAAATATATGATCGAGCGGGATGGAAAGGACAAGACCAGCACCTATTTCGCGGAGGTCAACCGGTTCGGTGAAACGGCTCTGCTGGAAAATCAAGCTTATCTGCCCCTTGGCTTCCTGGCAAACTCGGAACTTGCCGACCTGGAATTTACCACCACCGGCAATGGCTTTGACTTCCAGAACCGACTGTTCACCGCGGCTACCGGCGTTACCGAGGACGTGTGGCACCGGATCGGAAGCTTCCGCATTTACGGCGACGGGGTCAACGTCTTCGAGGAGGACGGCCAGGGCTGCTGCAAGTACGACAGTACCGTGGACAAGGGCGACCTGACCTACAGCTTCACGGCGGAAACCGATGGCTTTGTCTGCGTCCAGCTGGATCTTCCCAAGCGGAACGAATTCTATGTCAGCGTCAACGGCGAAGAATTGTATAAGGAAAAAATCAGCCTGCAGCAGATGCTTGCGGTGAAGGACGTGAAGGCCGGGGACGAGATCACCCTGCGGATCGTCTGCCCGAACGGAGAGAGCAGCAGCACTACCGTCACCGCCGCGGTGCTGGATGCCGACGTTTTCAATCAGGGCTATCAGGTGCTGAACGCCTCTACCTGGCGTTTGACGAAATTCCGCTCCACCCGGCTGGAGGGTACCATTGACTGTGACAGAGATGGCCTGCTGTACACCTCCATCCCCCAGAACGGAAACTGGCATGTGTTTGTGGACGGACAGGAAACCCAGACAGTGAAGGTCGGAAACTGCATGACGGCGGTATCCCTGACCGAGGGAACCCACACCGTCCGATTTGTCTACCGGAATCCGGGCTTCGAGCTTGGCTGGAAAATTTCCGCCGCCTCCGCCGGCGTGTTCGCGCTCTGGATTTTTATGACCCGGAAGGACAGAAAGCGGGGGAAATCTGCCCGGAAACCGGCGGAGAATTAATGGTTGTATTCTCCAGAACAATCATGTATAATATTAGGGTTTTTAGGATTTGCAAATAAAGCGTCGGAGGATCGACTGTTATGTTTCAAAATAAAAAGATCGCCCAATATCTGGTACCCGGCAGCCATGTGCATCTGGTGGGCATCGGCGGCGTGTCCATGCGCCCCCTGGGTCTGGTGCTCAAGGGCATGGGTATGGAAGTCACCGGCTCGGATATGAGTGCTTCCGATGGCACCCGGGAGCTGGAGGCCAAGGGCATTCCCGTGGCCATCGGCCACAACGCGGAAAATATTCAGGGGGCAAGCTGCATCATCCGCACCGCCGCCGCCCATAACGACAATCCGGAGATCGCTGCCGCCCGGGCTTCCGGCATTCCCGTCTTTGAGCGGGCCCAGGCCTGGGGTGAGATCATGCGCTCCTATAAGAACGCCATCTGCGTTTCCGGCACCCACGGAAAAACCACCACCACCTCCATGCTGACCCATATCCTTATGGAGGCCAACCTGGATCCCACGGTGATGATCGGCGGCTATCTGCCATTGCTGCACGCCAGCCATCGGGTGGGTCACGGAGACACCATATTGCTCGAAAGCTGCGAGTACTGCGACTCCTTCCTGAATTTCTTCCCCACCCTGGCATTGGTTCTGAACGTGGAGGAGGATCACCTGGATTACTTCAAGGACTTGGCGGATATTCAGAAATCCTTCCATAAATTCGCGGAAATGGCCACCTTCGGGGTAGTCGCCAACGGCGACGATCCCCACACCGTTCAGGCACTGGAGGGCATCGACTATGTGACCTTCGGCCTGGGGGAGGGAAACCGGATCCACGCGGCCAATATGTGCCCGGACTGGCGGCACTTTGACGTGCTGTGCGACGGGGAGTACTACTGTCATCTGGATATGGGCGTGCTGGGACGGCACAATGCCATGAACGCCCTGGCGGCGGCGGCCGCGGCCTGGATGATGGGCATTCCCGGCCAGGCGGTGTCCCAGGGTCTTCAGTCCTTCCACGGCGCAGGCCGACGGATGGAGTTCAAGGGCAAGTTCCGTGGCGCGGACGTGTATGATGACTATGCCCATCACCCGGACGAGGTGGCGGCCACCATCGCCGCCGTGCGCAATGCCATGCCGGGAAGACGGCTGGTGCTGGCCTTTCAGCCCCACACCTACTCCCGTACCAGCGCGCTGTTTGACGATTTCGTCCGGGAGCTGAGCCGGGCGGACGTGCTGGTGCTGGCGGAAATCTACGCCGCCCGGGAGCGGAATACCATCGGCATTTCCTCTGCCGACGTGGCGGAAAAAATTCCCGGCGCGGCCTTCTGCGAGACTCTTCCGGAGGTCACGGAGTTTCTCCGAGCCAACGTCCGGGAGGGCGACGTGGTGCTGACCATGGGCGCGGGAGATATCTTCCGGGCAGGCGAAGCCCTGCTGAAAAGCGAGTAAAAGAAACTGTGCCGGGTTTCCGGCACAGTTCATCAAAATAATAAAGGGGCTGTGGCCCTGAAAGTCAGAGAGCCACCGTAAAAACGCCCCATAGCAGCCCGAAAGACTTTGACGCAGTTCGATAGGGCGGCCGGGGGGTACTTAGGGGGGCGGCTTTTCGGCAGCGCCCCCTAAGCCGGCTTCTTATCAATTTTCTTGCCGGGACAAGAAAATTGCCCCCGGAGGGTTCAGCACCGAGATACTCTGTGAATCTTGAAACGGAAGGATAGACTTGCAATTCACGGGTCGATGAGGGCATCGACCCCTACGGATTCTTTCGATACAAATGACCCTCATTATTCTTCCTCCAGCACCAGGTGATCCACGCCGCTGGTTTCAAATTCCGACATATACCGCTCCATCCGGGCGGTGATCTCGTCGTAGTTGTCCTGGTCGATTTCCGGGTAGTCCATATCCCGGCGGGACAGCTCCTCGGCGAGAATTTCATAGAACACGTTGTCCTCGTAATAGGCGATGGCCTCGTGAATGCCGCCCTCGGTGTAGGCCTTGGAGGGAACCACGGTTCCGTTCCAGGGCTCGGACAGGGCAGGGGAGAGAGCGAAAATCTTGCTTTCCAGGTCGTCATAGTCCTGAAAGCGATCCTCTCCCCGGGTGGAATTGAGTACCCAGTTGCCGATGTATACCAGATCCAGCAGCCGCCGGAATTCCTTCGGAGTGAAATCCACTGTCATGATAACCCCCTCCTTTTCACTTTCAAAGTTTTCACCTATTATAGCACTCTTTTTTCAAATTTCCAGTATAATCTTGAATTTGAGGTAACAGTATGAAAAAATACAGCGTGTGCATCCTCTTCGGCGGCATCAGCCCGGAGCACGAGGTGTCCCTGCGCTCCGCCGAGTCCGTTCTGAACAACATTGACCAGGAAAAATATGATGTCTATCCCGTGGGCATTACCCGGGAGGGTCAGTGGATTTACTTTCCCGGCAAGGACTATTCCAAGCTTCCGGCCAAGACCTGGAGCACCTGCCCTGGGGCTTGCCCGGCG
>ERZ808262.437-NODE-437-length-20314-cov-8.658769_pt1 | contig 20314 bp, 11 predicted proteins | sample MGYA00520895_ERZ808262 | MGnify/ENA primary metagenome ERZ808262 (study PRJEB31516, sample SAMN03275588) | gut metagenome | biome: mammalia-associated habitat; material: feces | host: Papio cynocephalus | place: Kenya | collected 2012-08-02 ... | reverse complement strand
CAGTGGCACGGGGGTCGGCGAGCAGAAGGTTGCTGCGTATCGTGCCGCTCATCAGGCTGTTGCCCTGAGGGACGTAGCGGAAATTGCCTCGCGCACTCTTGCCCGCCGGGGCTGAAGAGAGGGAATCGTATATTGTGACCGCGCCGCTTTCCGGCTTGAGCAGCCCGAGGATGAGTTTTACCAGAGTGCTCTTTCCGGCCCCTGTCGGACCAGCTATGGCGGTGAGGGTGCCGGGGCGGAAGTCATGGGAGAACGAGCTCAGTACCACGTGCCCGGAACTGTCCTGATAAGAGAAACTTACATTGTCAAAACGGACGCCTGCCGCCTCGACGGAAGTCCATCCCGGGCCGTCCTGCTCTGGAGGCAGGTTGCCGAGCTCCATGAGCCGCTCTATCGAGGTCAGGGCGTGGATGAATGCCGGCAGCTCCCTTGCCAGATCGGCCACAGGGCGCTGTACCTGTCCCACGAGCTGCAGGAAGGCTGTCATCATGCCGAAACTGACTGCGCCGCTCTTGATCCCGAGTATGCCCCAGATGAAGGCCGCCGCATAGCCGCCCATGAACCCGAGGGACATCAGACCGCGGGCCAGGGCATTGTAGTTGAGCCTTTCGGCGGTCTTGGTCTTGAGACGGGACTGGAGTTTGTCGAGGGTCGAGAGCACCCGGGCGGTGCCGGTGAGTGTGAGGGCAAGGATACGGTTGTGCAGGTTCTCCTGGATGAGCTGCTGGATGTCGGAGTCGAGGCTCCGGATATCGGAGGTCAGGGCCCTGAGTTTCAAGAAGAACAGTTTCGAGCCGCCTATGGCGGCAAACATCAGTATGAGCAGTACCCAGAGCAGTCCCGGTGCCATCAGAAGCAGGTAGACGGAGGCCGCTACCAGTTGGAATATGGTTACTACAGCTCCAGGGATGTGGGAGCAGAGCAGTTCAGAGACTATCCTGATGTCCTCTTCGAGACGGTTGACCGCGTCTCCGCTGCTGAATTTCTCGCGCCCCGTCCATTCGCTGGAGAGCACCCTTCCGAAGAAGTCCTGACGCAGGGAGTTCTGAGTCTGGAGGATGCCGTATTTTTCGCAGTATGAATATGCTGTGTTCGTCGCGAGCTGGACCGCCATGATGAGGGCCATGAGGGCTATACGTCCGGACAGCGGAGCTGGCAAGGCGCCGGTGGCCACGTCCACAAGCTCTTTGCAGACCCAGACGAACGACAGGGATGCGGCAATGCGCACAAGCCCCAGCAGGATGCAGGCGACGGCCCATTTCCTGGCCGGGCCGGACATCCCGTGAAGTCCTTTGAGGCAGCTGCGCAGGCTACGCATCACTTCTCAAGCAGTCCCGCCTCGTCCCATTTGTCCACGAGCGCGGCCGCGTCGGCGGATGCTGTCTTCTCGTCCACGTCGTATTGAGCAAGCAGCAGGTCGCGGACGTCGTCTGTGCTGAACTCCTTGCCTTGGAGGGCCTTCCAGAGGTAGGCTGCCGTGGCGTTGAGCGAAACTATCTTGTTGAAGTCGATCTGGGCCAGACCCTCGCCGACCACCATGTAAGTGTCTCCGATGGAGCGGAGCACGAATCCTTCCTTGATTTTCATTGTATTGTTGTATGTTGTCTTGTCTTTTGTGTAAGGGGAGCCCAGATTCTTCTGTAGAATGCGAGCAGCCAGCGTCTTATGGGCAGAAGACTGTGCCACAGCCTGGCGTTGCCGGGGATGACTTCGCGGTTTCCGTCCCTTATTATACGTGTTACTTTTCCGAGCACGTCTTCTTTTCTGAAAGTTTCGGTGCCGCGCAGGTTGCCGTCTCCCATCATTGTATAGCTGTCCCCCTCATGCGCTATGATGCGGTGCATCACGTACCTGTCGGGGAGTTTTACGAGCACGATGTCTCCGACCTGCGGATCTTCGCATCTGTGCAGGGCCACGCTGTCCCTGCCGTCCCGGATGAAGGGGAGCATGCTGTTGCCTTTGGCCTTGAGGATGACTTCACGGCCTTCTTTGAGGAACTCTTCAGCCCGGGCGAGCAGGATGTCGTTTGGAAGTTGCAGCTGAGTCATTTTCCGGAGACTGTCGTATGGCACAGCTGTGCAGCCTCTGCGTCCGGGCGGCAGTCCAGCAGGTACATGGGCACTGTGGCGACGAGTTTCTGCAGGGTGGCGTGTATGCCGTCCGCTGTGCCACGTATCTCCCGAAATGCCGAGCAGGATGAGTATATGGATGCGTAAGCTTCAACGGGGGAGAGGCGGTGTATCTTGTTCTCTGGGCATTGGCGTATGCGGACTATGGCTGCGAGCGGGGCGCTTTCCGCTTTGTAGCATGGGGTCTTGCCGCTCCACGGGCTGCCGTAGATACGGGCCTGTCCGTCTTTGATGCGGATGATCGGGTTGTCATCGTTGAGCAGGGTGCTGCCCGGGATGTTCTCCCTCCAGAGGCGGCTGTGGGTGCTCTTGCCTGTGCCGCTCTTGCCGAGAAAGGCGTACCCGGAACCATCGCATACGGTGACGGATGAATGGATCTCCAGGGTGTCGAACGGGGCCGAGGCCAGGGCGAACATCAGCATAAGGGCGTTGTCAACGGCGAACCGCAGGGCTTTCCCGGTGGCGGAAAGGAGTTTGAGCCTGGCTCTGCGGAAGTTTTCGTCGGCGATGAGCATGCCGGCTGCCGGGATGTCCGCATCTGGGGACATCCGGATGAGCCATCCTGAGTCGAAGCGGTTGAACGCGAGTCCGGGGTAGCCTTTTTCCTTTACTTCGTATACGGGTGTGGCTTCGGGGGCTTGCAGGTCTTCCACGATTTCGAGGGAGCAGAGGGGGGCGGCATTGCTGTTTATGGTCAACTCAAAAGGGGTGTAGTTGGGGCATGTATCCCAGAGCACCGAGCTGTCAGGAGCCGTGATTTCTATGAGATGATCCGCTATTGTATATTGTCTTGTCATTTTTTCTTGTCTCTGCGTTTTTTTTGGTCTCTTGCTATTCGCCGCGCAGGGCTGCCCTCGTGCCGGTGGTGAAATATTTCCAGAAGAACTTCACGGAGTCAAGGGGGAAGATGCCGGCGTGCCGGAGGAAGTCCTTGGAATTGAGGAAGAACGATTCCACTTTCCGGATAAGATACGGGTCGCCGCAGCGGTCGCGACGGCGGCGTTTCTTGCCGAAATTGCCGACTTCTTCCATGAATTTCCAGAGCTTGGCGGCCTTGACTTCTGCGTGGCTGTTGTAGAACGGGGCTTCCTGCTCCGGGAGTCCGAGATAGTGGACAAGGAAAGTTGCGAATGCCTGCCATTCGCTCATGATTCCCATCTGCTTGAGCCTTGATTCGAGAAGGTTGAGGTCGATTTGGGCGCGGTGGGTGTGGAGAACTCTTGCCCAATCGCATAATTGCCTGAGTCCCAGACCTCCGCAGTAGAAGTGCTGGAGGAGGTGGACGAAGATGAAGAGGGCGTCGAAATCGATGGAGGTGATGCGGACAGTAGTGCCGTTTATTTCAAGGGTCCGGCAGCCGTCTGGAGAAAAGAGTTCGGCTTGGGCCGAGTCGAGGATGTCGTTGATCCTGCCCCCGAGGCTAGTGTGGACGGTGCCGTGAAGTTCGACTTCGATGTCACCGATCATGGCTCCGAAGTGAAGTTTGTCAGCGCTTTCGGCATCTGTCGAGTCAGCCGTGGCGGAGAGGACGGCCTTTGCGGCTTCATAGTCCTCAGGCCTCACTATGAGGTCGATGTCCCCGGGCATCCTGCCCTCGGGTTTGCGGTAGCATTGCGCCACGGCCTGACCTTTGACCAATACGGTCGGTACGTTGGCTTTGTCGAAAAGGGGTATAATCTTGGCTATTAGAGCGTTGACTGCGGCGTTGCGCTTTTCTACAGCGACGAGGCTGGACATCAACCTTAGGGATACGGCGCCCGGGACATATCCTGCCGGGCAGGCTGCGGCTCCGTCGGTGATAAGGCCCGTGACGGTCTGTTCGGTCGCCAGACGGAAGACGTGCTTCCAGGTGTCGATGTCGGGGCTATGTCCCTGGCTGCCTGCTTTGTCTTTGGCTGCCGGGGTGCCGGTGGCAGAGGGCATTGGCAATTCCGGTTCCGTTCCCCAGAGGCCGCTCCGGAGCAAGGCGAAGAATAGTGAGGTCGCTGTGTCCATATATGATGCAAATATAGCATTTTGCGGCTTCATGGCAAAGCCTTGCAGGTGGGATGATGACAGGTGGAAGCCTTTTTGGCGGAATCGGCTCCTACCTGCGTGGAGGGTGTGGCTGCTCCCGACTGTCTGAGGTGGTGGCTTCTTCCGAGCGCAGATAGCCTTCAATGGCATGGAGCGGAAGATTTTCCATCCAACCATGGTCAATGTAGTTCAGCATGGATACGCGGAGGCCTTTCAGATTCGGATGCCCGTCTATATAGGTTTTGAGAGACTTGGATTTGACGTTCTCCTCTGCCTTGGCCTCAATGGGGATAACTCGCTTTTCTGTTTGGACAGCAAAGTCAATCTCGCATTCTGAGTCATTGGACGAATGGTAGAATGTTGGAATTTGGATGTGTGCAAGCTGCTCGTTGACGTAACACTCCGTAAAAGCGCCTTTGAACTCCTTGAAGATGTTGTCGCCTATCAGCATTTGAGAGGCTGGTACATCAGTCATTGCCCCCAGAAGGCCTACATCAAGCGGAAATATTTTGAAGACGTCGAAATCTTCGTAGAACTTCAGTGGATACTCAATCTTGCTGACACGATGAACCTTGTAAATCAAGCCGGCATCTTTGAGCCAAGTGATGGCCATTTCGAAATCTTGTAACTACTCAAGTGCCTACTTGACGTGCGCCGTCAAGGACAAGCGGCTTGTGATCTTTACAGGACTGCCACTCAAGCAGTTTTGCATATATTTCTCTTTGCATACTACGATAATTATGACGAATATGTCATCAGATATAACATAAATTCTGACGAATATCAATGACAAATATACATAAATTCGGACGAAAAGAACCGAGTATTGTACCGGATGCGAAAAGTAACTGTCGTGTACCGGACATCTTGATGCGCATTGGGTCTGGGTGCGTCGAGGTGATGATTACAGGTGGGAGCGCTTTTCGACTTTTTCGCTCCCACCTGAATCGGTCACCATGCCCAGAATGCGTTCTGTGACCCTTGCCCATGTCAGGTGTGAGCCTTTTTGGCGGAATCGGCTCCTACCTGCGCGGGGTACGGCTATACAGATGCTACGGGCTATCTGATAGATGTTACGGCTATCTGAAGATCTTCTGCGCGAAACTGTGCAGGGATTTGCGCCATGGTTGCCACTCGTGGTCTCCCGGGAAAGATTCAAATATGACCTCGACTCCGGCTTTGCGCATGCTCTCGACCGCTCTGGTTGTCGGGCCGATGCGCGGGTCCTGCTCGCCGCAGCTGATGTAGAATATCTTATGCGAGCGGTTGAACTTCCCAGTGTCGCTGAGCATACCGGGTATCTCTTTCTCGAAGTCCATATCTCCTCCTCCGGCGATGCCGCCGAAGATCCCGGAGGAGAAGAGTCCCACATTGCCGAACACCTCAGGGGTGCGGAGTCCTATGTAGAATGACTGGCCGCCGCCCATGGATAGACCGCACATGGCACGGTTGTCGGCTCCTGTCTTGGCGCGGAAGTTCTTCTCGACGAAAGGAATGATGCAGTCCACCAGTTCATCCCGGAAGTTCTGCATGCCTTCCCAACTGTAGCTGCCACGTGCACCGGGGAGGTTGCTGTTGGCGGATACGACTATCATCGGTATCGCCTTCCCCGCGGCGATGAGGTTGTCCATGATGTTTGCGGTCAGACCCTGCTGCATCCAGCCACGATGGTCTTCACCGCCTCCGTGCTGGATGTAGAGCACAGGATATTTGCCCTTGCCTTTCTCGTAGCCGGCAGGTGTGTAGATCTGGAGCGGTCTCCAGCTTCCCGTGACGGAGGAGAAGTAGTTGACGAGGCGCACCTGGCCGTGCGGGACGTCCTGCACTTTCATGTAGTCGGTGTTTTCTTCAGGGATGTCAACGGCGCTCGCCATCGTCCCGCAGCCGTAGAAAGTTTCGCTCAGAGGATCGGAGAATCTTGCCCCGTCGGCTTCGAGGAAGTAGTAGTGGAAGCCCGGTGCGAGCGGGGCTGAGGTCGCTCTCCAGATGCCGTCGGCACCCTGCTTCATCGGGTATTTCACATTGCAGATGTCCGCTACTACGCGTGAGGCTCCGTCGGCGCGGATCTCGAAAGATACGCTGCCGTCCGGGTTGATGCTGCGGCGCGGGGCTGCCGGTCTCTTGGCGGCTTTGGCTTCACGGGCTGTATTGAGAAACTCCACCATGGTGCGGAGGTTCTGCTCGCTGTACATGTTGAACCCGTGTCCTCCTTCTTCTACTAAAATGAGATCGGTCTTGACTCCGGCTTTGTCGAGGGCTTCATAGAATCCTGTACTTTGGCAGCTCGGAACCACGTTGTCTTTGATTCCGTGGAAGATGATGATTGGAGGGTCGTTGCTGTCGATGTATGTCGGGGCGCTGAGCCTTTTGAATGCGTCCATGTTGTCTGGAGTGTACTTGACACCTGTGACGGCTTCTTCCGGTGCGGTGGCACCTTGACCTCTCGCTCCGGCGCAGTCCATATTGGTGAGGTCAACAGGTCCTGACCAGTCGCATGCGGCATCCACGCTGCTGCTCAGCTGCAGGTAGTCTCCTATACTGCCTTCGAGGTCGGCGACTCCTCCGGAAGTGGCGGCAAGTGAGGCGAGGTGTCCGCCGGACGAGAAGCCGGAAGTGGCGATGAACGAGGTGTCGAAGTTGTATCTGGCGGCATTGCCACGGACGAATCGTATCACAGCCTTGATGTCCTCAATCTGGGCGGGGAACTTGGCATCGGCGCTTGAGCGATGGTTGGGGGTCACTACGGCATAGCCTGCATCGAGCAGGGCTTGGCAGATGGTGCCGAGGTCGGCCATGCCCTTGGAGTTGTTGCTGTACCATGCGCTGCCGTAGATGTGGATGACTACCGGGTAACTTGCCTTTTTCTCCTTGGGGAGGTAGATGTCGAGCCGGTGATAGAGTTCTCCGTCTCCGGCGTAATTCATGTCGGTGAATTTTTGCGAATACTCCATTTTTACTTCCGGCATCTGGAATCCTCCGAATCCTCCTGCCGGTGCCCCTTGAGGCTGCGCGTGGAGGCTGAGCGCAGCGAGGAACAGAAATAATGTGGCACTTGTTCTTTTCATGATGCGGCAAATATAGTATATGTCCGGTGTCGGCTTGTTGGCTGCCGGATGATCTGATACTTGAATAAAACTAATTGAAACACCTTCAGGGCTGTCAGGGGGGCGATTCTCTGGACGGGCCATGGAATTCCGTACGGGAGAGGCTGGGTTTGCCGTACGGAATGGCTCTGTGCGCTGGCTGAGCTGATGGCACAGCACGCTAAGCTTCCACGAAGCTGTCGGCCACTTCGTTGGCGTGGGCGAGGGCCGGGAAGATGTTGGGGAAGATGTTGCCTTCGCCGATGAGCTCGTCCACCCCGAATTTGCGCAGCGTGCCGAGCACCCGCTCGTTGACACCGGACAGGATGACTTCCACTCCGCGCTTGTGGGCCATGTCGATGATGTTTTTGAGGTTCTTGACCCCTGTGGAGTCGATGAACGGCACTTTACGCATGCGGATGATGCGCACGCGGGTGTCCTTGTTGCGCCGCTCGAACTCCTCGGAACGGCTTGCCAGACCGAAGAAGTACGGACCGTTGATCTCATAGACTTCCACGCCCTTGTGGATGTCGAGCATCTCCACGTCGTCCTTGGCTGCCATGTCGTCGTCATCTGTGGCGGCGAGCCTGTCCTGGTCGAGCACCTCTATGCTGGAGGTCTGCATCATGCGGCGCACGAACATGGCTATGGCCAGCACCACTCCGACTTCGATGCCCACGGTGAGATCCACGATCACGGTGAGGAAGAACGTGATGAGCAGCACCGCCACGTCCGGGGCGTCACCCTTGAGAAGGTAGCGGAAACTGCGCCACTCGCTCATGTTGAACGCCACCACCACCAATATGGCTGCAAGGCAGGAGAGCGGGATGTACACGGCATACGGCATCAGGAAAAGGTAGATGAGCAGCAGGACGGCAGCATGGATGATGCCTGCCACTGAGGTGCGCGCACCGTTGTTGATGCTGGCCATGGTCCTGGCGAGCGCGCCGGTGGCCGGGATGCCTCCGAACAGAGGGGTGACGATGTTGGCGATGCCCTGGCCGATCAGTTCGGTGTTGGAGTCATGCTGCTTGCCGGTCACGCCGTCCGCGACCATTGCTGCCAGGAGGGACTCTATGGCGCAGAGCACGGCTATGGTGAATGCTGGGGAAACGAGGCTCTTGATGGTCTGGAAATCCATTGCCGGGGCCACGGGTTTGGGCATTGGAAGCCCTTCAGCCAGTTCGGGAAACTTGGACCCTATCGTGGCGAATTCAATCCCGGTGAAACGGCTCAGCAGGACAGAGGCCGCCGTGCCGATGATGAGTGCGATGAGCGAGCCCGGAATCTTGTGGAACCCCCACTTGTTCCAGAAGATGATGACCAGCAGACATCCCACGCTCAAAGCTGTCTCGGTGGGGGAAATATGGGAGATGTTCTGGAAATAGCAGATCCACTCCGGGATGAATCCGGACGGTACGGAGACGTCTCCGAGGCCGAAGAAATCCTTCATCTGTGTGGAGAAGATGGTGAGGGCGATGCCGCTTGTGAATCCGACCACGATGGGGTAGGGGATGAACTTGAACACAGCCCCCATCTTGCACAGGCCCATTGCCACGAGGATGACACCAGCCATTATCGTGGCAATGGTGAGTCCCTGGATGCCGTATTGGGCGACGATGCCCGAGACGATGACAATGAATGCACCGGTAGGACCGCCGATGAGGAAGCGGGACCCTCCGAAGACAGAGATCAGGAAACCGGCGACAATCGCGGTGATGAGTCCCTGCTGTGGGGACACTCCGCTGGCGATGCCGAATGCGATTGCGAGCGGCAGGGCGATGATTCCTACTACGACACCTGCGATGAGGTCGGAGACGAAGCGCTCACGACTGTACCGCCCCTTCTTGAAGAGGTGGAAAAACTTAGGGCTGAACACCATATTATAAATACACTACTTTTTGCGCCTTTTCGGCGTTTTTCACGTCTTGCGAAACGGGCCGCAAAGATAGTGTCTTGCCATCGGAAATCAAAATCCCGCGCACTGGGTTTGCGTTGGGTTCGTGCTGGGTTTGCGCTGGGTTTAGTAATCGGCAACTTATTTTTTTCGCTTCCTTTCCCCTCGCACTTCTGCCCCACGGCCTTGCCACCGGCAGAATCGTTCTTGAAGTTCTTCATTGTTTTTTGTCTAAATTGTTACGCCCACAATGATAGTGCTTTCCCGGCTGACGCGCAATAAAGAAACTTCAAAAGACGAAAGAAACAGAAAAATCTGCGCCGGGCGTGAAAAGTGGTCTGGTGTCCACAGCACCGATTCACTATGGCGTCTGGAAAAGGTTATAGAGAAAGATTGCAGAAACGCTATAACCTTGCGCGGAAATTGCTTTCTAGCGGCATATTGGTGTTTAGGTTAGAGCGCCGGAGCCTCAAAACTCTATAACCTCGGGGCGATTCTCCGTCCGGTACAGAAAAGGGGCCTTCTGTTGTACGCGAGCCGCTTGCGGATACATGCGGTACAGAAAAACGGCCTCTTTCTGTACGGCAGGCACTCGCGAGACTGTTCCGTACAGAAAACGGCACTGTGGTGTACGCCAGGCACTTGCAAGACCGTCCGGTGCAGAAGAAGGGTGTGCTGTACGGGAGACCTGCTTGATGATCGGAGGGGGAGATTTTGAAGTCGGAAAGAGAGTGGCGAAGGTGCCTGGCGTTTGCCAAAGGTAGGGGTAAAAAGCGCGAAAAATACCCCAACCTTTGACGAGGGGATACCGTAGAACGTTGTACACGGGCGAGGCCTCCAGAAGGTAGGGGGAAAAACAGACAAAAATGCCCCAACCTTTGCTGACGGGGGGGGCGCAGAGCACTGCAGACGGCCAGTGAGCCCATGCGGGAAAGGGGCGTTGGCTGACGGTGCAGGTGCGAGAGGTGGCTGGGGCTCAACACAAAAGCCTCGCCTCTGACACCAACCGTCTCTTGCGCGCAGAGTTTCGTTCCGCGAGTAGATCTTGTCTCGCGCGAATGCTCAGACTCAGACATTGACCTGCCTTCCCCGTGCGCACGAACTCAATCCCGTGCGTGAAAGGGCCTCCCGTGCGCACGGGACAGGGGGAAATTCAGCGCGGTGCGCACGAAGGGGCCTGGTGCGCACAAAACCGGCCGCGTGCGCACGGGCGTAGGCTAAATATGGTTTTCGAAGCGGAGGCGGACTATGGTTCACAGGGACGGAAAACCACCTTTATTCTCCCAAAAACCGCCTCAAAACCGTCAAAAGCCTAAAAACAGTCCATTCTGAAAGAAGTGGACACCTGCACCACATATTAATAGTATTAGATTTGGCACACATAACACAAAACAACAATGACCAATAAACGAATCATCAGTATCCTCCTGCTGCTTTCGTCCGCTGTCGCGCTGAATGCACAGAGCCAGGTGAAAGTCGAGGAGACCACCGAGACCATTCCCACTTATCTTGTGGGGAATCCAGAACTTTACCCGTACTTTTTTAACGGAAGGACCTATCAAGGCGCTGCTGGGCATGTATATCCTTACCCGATATACGACAGCCTAACAGATGACCGTGTTGACAGGGATTACAAATACCTCACCCTCGAGAACGAATACACCAAGATAGGCGTACTTCCCGAAATCGGGGGCAGGATCTTCCAGGCCGAGGACAAGCAGACCGGCTACAATTTCTTCTACCGTCAGCATGTGATCCGCCCGGCCCTCATCGGCATGATCGGCTCCTGGATCTCAGGCGGCGTGGAGTGGAACATCCCTCATCACCATCGCGCATCATCTACCCTTAACGCGGGCTATGAGATCACAGAAAACGAGGACGGCAGCAAGACCATCTGGATCGGCGAGACCGAACTCCGCCAGAGGCTCAAGTGGACCATCGGGCTCACCATGTTCCCCGGCAAATCTTATGTGGAGGCCACATTCAGGATGCAGAACCGCACCCCTCTGATGCAGAGCTTCCTCTACTGGGCCAACGTCTCCGTGCACTGCGACGAGAACTATCAGGTGCAGTTCCCTCCACAGACAATATATGGTACCGCACATAGCAAGGTGCAGTACACCGACTGGCCATACAATACCCTTTGGGGCGAAACCAAACCTGTAGATAACAGCTGGTGGAAGAATTTCAAGAATTCAAATTCAACATTTGCCGTCAACTACTCCCAAGACTACCTCGTGGGTTACGATTTCGGCAAAAATGCCGGTACAGCGCACTGGGCCAACCACCACCTCGTACCGGGAAAGAAATTCTTCCTCTGGGGTACGGAGAGCGTGTGGAACGAGATGCTCACCGAAGAGGACGGAGCTTACCTTGAGTTGATGGTAGGCACCTTTTCCGACAACCAGCCGGATTACAGCTGGATAGGTCCCAACGAAGTGAGGGTGACGAAGCAGTACTGGTATCCGATCAAGGGCATAGGCGGGGCCAAGAACGTCACCCTCGAAGGGGCCGTGAACATCGAGCGAACTTCCCCTGAGAGTTTTGCGGTCGGATTCAACTCCACCGCCCTCTACAAAAACGCGAAGGTCATCATCAAGGCCGCCGGCAAGACTATCTCTGAAGAGACTGTTACCATTGACCCTGACACCCCTTACATAAAGAACGTAACCGTACCTTCAAGCCTCAAGGATACCGAGTTCTTTGCCGGTCTTTATGACAGCGACGGCGTGGAGCTGGTCAGCTGGTCACCTCAGGAGAAGGAAGAATACACCCGCCCGCATCCTGCTGACCGCCCGAAAAATCCGTCAGAATACAATTCTGTAGAGGAGCTGCTCCTTGCAGGTCAGAGGCTTGAGGAGTTCCACAATGCCCGTCTCGACCCTCTCCCGTATTACGAGGAGGCTCTGCGCCGCGACTCCCTCGACTCCCGCGTCAATGTCAATCTGGGCATCTACTACGCCAAGAGGGCTGAATGGACCGTGGCCGAGAAGTACCTCAACCGCGCCTACAAGAGACTCACCGGCCTGCACTATATGCCGGAGATTGACAAGACCGGCGTCATCTACCACACCAACCCTAAGGACGGGGAGATGTTCTACTACTCCGGAGTCGTGGCAAGAGCCCTCGGCAAGACCTCGGAGGCCGAAAGCTATTTCTGGAAATCCACCTGGTATCCAGGATTCCAGTCAGCATCCTATCTTTATATAGCTGAGATGTATTGGAAGCAGGGCAAGGTTAAGGATGCCCTCGAAGCCATAGATGAATCCATAGCCCTGAGCGGCAAGAGCACCCAGAGCAAATTCGTCAAGTCCCACTTCCTCAGCACTCTAGGCAAAAAGGCGGAAGCCGTGGCTCTGCTCGATGAAAACATCGCCTCCGACCCTGTGGACTTCCTCAGCATCATCGAGAAAGCCAGGATCCAGGGAGACAAAGCCGCTGCAAGCCGCGCCATCGCCCACATGGGCATTCCTCTTCAGGAAGTGCTGGAAGTGACCACTTTTTACAACGCCATCGGCGCATGGAAAGACGCAGCGGACTTCCTCGACTTTGCTATGGCTGTCGGTACGCCGTATTCTTCCACTCCTATGCAGAAGAACGCGGTTGAACCGTTCACGGTATCGCCTCTCCTCAACTACATGGCAGGGTGGTACAGCTCACAGGCGGGAGATGAGGAAAAGGCCCTCGACTATTATGGCAAGGCTGCCGCCATGTCTCCGGACTACTGCTTCCCGTTCCGTACAGAAGAACTTGAAATGCTCCAGGACGTGGTCAAGAAGAACCCTTCCGACTGGAAGGCATATTACTATCTCGGCAACCTGCTCTACTACTACGACCGCAAGGACGAGGCCATCGCCGCATGGCAGTCATCCGCAGAGCTCAACAGCAGCTACGGCATGGTGTTCCGCAACCTCGGACATTCGGCAGACAAGTACCTCAAGGACAAGATGCTTGCATCCGACTACTACGCCATGGCCATCAAGGCCGACAGTTCCAACCCTATCTTCTTCCAGGAGCTCGAAGATATAGAGGCCGCACTCAAGGTATCTTCGGAGAAGAGGCTCGCCCGCATGGAGAAGTACCGCAAGACCATCGAGAAGTCTGATGATGCGACCTCTCGCTATGTACGTCTTCTCGTTGAAAACGGCAAGTACCGCAAGGCTCTGGATATTTTGGAAACCAGGCACTTCCGTGTATGGGAAGGAGGCTCCACCGTCTACACCCAGTTCGTGGACGCCAATCTCCTCTACGGCCTCTCGCAGCTCTCGAAGCACCGTAACCGCAAGGCCCTCGAAAGTTTCCTTGCAGCCGGCACCTTCCCGCGCAATCTTGAGACCAATGAACTCTCGACCGGCCCTCTCGTAGCCAAGGTCGCCTATCATCAGGGACTCGCCTACAAGGCTCTCGGGGAAAGCGAAAAAGCCCATGAGGCATTCGAGAGGTGCATCCAGACGGCAGGGACAAGCAGAAGGGAATATGTCGACGAGAGATACTACTTTGTAGCGATGTCCCAGAAGGAACTTGGACAGAACGCTGAAGCCAAGGCTACGATAAAGAAGATACAGGACTATGTAGACAAGCAGAAGGAAGTGACTACTACAGTCGTTGACATCTACTCCAAGTTTGGAGAGGACGGATCAAGCGACACCATCAAGGCACGAAACCTGTACCTTCAAGGGCTCATAAACCTTGCAGAGGGAGATAAAGCGTCCGCCAACAGGCTCTTCACTGAATCTCTGGGAATCGATCCATCGAACATCTGGGCGAAATATTTCAAAAACGCCACCAGATAACAACAAATACCACATTAACACTAAAAAACCAACAAGATGAAAAATCAGATCAGAATGTTATTAGCTGCTATGCTGATGACACCAATCTGTGCCGCACCTGTAATGGCGGATAACTCCGCCATTACTGAAATGCAGCAGAACTCCCATCCAGTCAAAGGTGTTGTAAAGGACGCCGTCGGACCTATGGCAGGTGTCAATGTCCTGATCAAGGGCACCACCACAGGTATGATGACCAACCAGGATGGTTCCTTCAACCTCCCGGATGTCCCTGTGGGTGCCATCCTTGAATTCTCTTTCATGGGCTACCAGACCGTGGAGGTCAAGGTCGGCTCCAGCGAGACCGTCAATGTCACCCTCAAGGAAGACCAGAACCTGCTCGAAGAGCTCGTGGTCATCGGCTATGGTACTGTCAAGAAGAGTGACGTGACCGGTTCCGTCGCATCTGTAGGAGCGGAGGCAATCGAAAAGGCATCTACAGGTGATGCCTTACAAGCGATTCAGGGACGGGCCACGGGTGTACAGATCGTCACTTCAGGCGGTTCTCCAGATGCTGTAGCTGAAATCAAAATTCGCGGTACAGGCTCCCCGAACGGCTCAACTCCTCTTTTCGTTGTGGACGGCTTTCCTATGTCCGATATCAACTACTTGAGCCCTAATGACATCGCATCCATCGAGATCCTAAAGGATGCCTCCGCTTGCGCCATTTATGGATCACGCGGTGCCAATGGTGTCGTAATGGTTACAACTAAACAGGCACAGTCAGGCAAGTTGAAAGTCAACGTGAAAAGTGAGTTCGGCCTTGAAGCTACCCCGGAAAAGCCAGAGATGCTGAATTCTGTGGAATATGCAGAGTATACAAATCTTGCGAGAAGTAATTCCGGGCTGGCTCCAAAATACGACAATCCTTCAGCTATAACAACAAACACTGATTGGTTCAGTGAAGTTATGCGCACCGGCAAGTACCAGAACCACAGTGTGACACTGTCCGGAGGAACGGACAACGTTTCTACTGTCTTCACCACGAATCTGTTCAGCCGTGAAGGCACGGTTAAATCCACTGCATTTCAGCGTCTTAATTTCTCACAGAAGACACAGTACAAGCCGTTTGAGAGACTTACATTGAATGCATCTTTCTCCGGTTCATTCATGAAGTCCAACTCTCTTGGTGCGACCAGTTCAAGCAGGGGAAACGGTGCCAACAACAGGACTATTTTCCTCTCCTCTCTTATTGCCCCTCCTGACGTCCCGGTATGGAATGATGTGACCAATTATTATAGCGGTATCACGGCATTCCGTCTTGCAAACCCGGCAGGCGTTATTGCTAGAAATAGTGGAAAGAACAATAATAACGTCTTGATGATGAACTTGAGTGCAGACTTGAAACTGACAAAGGATCTCATCTTCACATCACGTTTTGGATACAGGTATGGAATAAACCTCAGTTCAGACTTTATTCCTATCTACACAGAGACATCCAACATCGCCAGCGGCAACACTGAAGTATCGAGGACCACTTCATATAACAAGGACTGGACCTGGGAGAATATGCTGACATTCAACAAGAAATTTGGAGTGCATGAAATCTCCATTATGGGCGCGATGTCAGCTCGTGACTACTTTTATGAGTCCTACTATGGTAACAAGAAGAACCTGCCTAGCGAGGCTGAGCAGTTCCGCTACTTTGACGCGGCAGCTGATCCGAACCCGACGCTTACAGGAAGTGCTGTGGCGCAGGGAATGCTCTCGTATTTAGGACGTATAAATTACAATCTTCTTGACCGCTACCTCTTTACCGCTTCATTCCGTGCTGACGGATCTTCGCGTTTCGTGGGATCAAAAAAGTGGGGGTACTTCCCTTCAGGAGCATTCGCATGGAAAATTTCCGAGGAGCCTCTCTTCAAGGAATATGTACCTGAGTGGTTCAACACCGCTAAACTCCGTCTCGGCTGGGGACAGATCGGAAACGAGCGAATCTCTTCATATTATCCATATCAGACATCTATCTCACAGAATCAATATTATGTGCTAGGAAACAAGGATAGGGTCAACGGTGTGCTTCTTAGCACATTGGGTAACAAGGATCTTCAGTGGGAGACATCCGAGCAGTATAACGCCGGTATCGACCTCGCATTCTTGGCCTCCAGATTGACTACAACTGTTGATGTCTATCTTCGTAGGACAAATGACATCCTCCTCAATGAGACTGTTCCACGTGTTTCGGGTACATCTTCAATTGTGCGCAATGTGGGGGGTATTCAGAATAAGGGTATTGAGTTGGCAATCGGTTGGAAAGACGATATCGGGGACTTCTCCTACAGCATTGATGCAAATGCTTCTTTCAACAAGAATACTGTCACCAATCTTGGAACTTCTGGCATACTCCAATCCAATGGTCTGTACTATGACTATGCATTGATTGATTTCCAAGGACAGTTCAATAACATAATCCGTTCCACTGTGGGCAACCCGTACGGGCGCTTCTATGGATACGAAATGCTTGGGATATTCCAGAACCAACAGGAAATCGACAATTACAAGAGTGCAGATGGTAAAGTAATCATGCCGAATGCGAAACCGGGAGACTCCATATTCGCGGACACCAACAATGATGGAAAAATCAGCAGCGATGACATGGTCGTTATTGGAGATCCTAATCCGGTAGCAGTCTACGGACTCTCTCTGAATGCAAACTGGAAAGGATTTGATCTTTCTGTTTTGTTTCAGGGAACATACGGGAATGATATCTTCAATGCTTCGAAATTCTACTTTGAAAAGTTTGACGGACGTCAGAATGTGCTCAAATCGGCGTATAAGGCAGGTTGGAGTGGGGAAGGAACCACAAATAGCCACCCTATCACTCTCGCATATGACGCAGATGATGCCAGAAACAGCCAAAACTGGTGGCAGTCCACGATGTATGTTGAAGACGGTTCTTATATACGCCTCAAGAATATACAGTTGGGCTACACCTTCTCTCCTAGGATAAGTGCCAAGACCAAGCCGTCATTCAGAGTATATCTGTCCGCCCAGAATCTTCTTACACTGACAGGCTACTCAGGATTCGATCCTGAAATATATGGCAACGGGGTAGATGCAGGACAGTACCCGCAACCTCGGACTTTTGTCATCGGTGTCAACATTAACCTCTAAAGAAAAGATTTATGAAAACACATAAATATATCGCAGCAGCGTTGGGCGTAGTCCTTACATGTGCATGTAACGACCTGCTGGAGAAGAAGCCTCTTGTTAATCTGGCAGTAGAGAACTACTACACAACTGAGGCTGAGGCAAAAACAGCCCTTATGGGAATCTATCATGTTTTCATGACCGAAAATTTCGGTCTGTACCACTATCTCCACATTGGAGACAACATGTCTGATGATTCTCAGCTTGGAAACTCACGTTCTGATGGAGTTGCTTGGGCAGGAAATGCCAAGTCCCTAGTGCAGTTCAACATCCTGCCTACAAATTCTTATGCTGGCGAAAACACGTGGAATCAGGATTTCCAGGTTGTGACAAATGCCAATTATCTTATTGAGAGTGTCACCAAGAACAATATTCCTAACGCTGAGAAATACATAGCTGAAGCCAAATTCCTTCGCAGTTACGTATATTTCGACATGGCACGTCAATTCGGTGGGCTTCCGCTGGTTGACCATATACTCACATACGAGGAATACTATACACCTCGCGCCACTGATGATGAAACCTGGCGTTTCATCGAGCAGGGCTTCAAGGACGCAGCTGAGGGGCTCCCTGAAGTATGGGATGCCGCCAACATCGGCAGAGCGACCAAAGGTGCTGCACTTGCCATGCTGGCACGTGCTTATGTATACCACGCAAGCTACAGCAAGAAGCAAGAGGATTGGCAAAATGCATATGATACGATTAAAGAACTTGAAAAAGGAGGATGGTACGATCTGGAACCGCGTTATGAAGACATCTTCGACATGGAAAAACAGAACGGACAGGAAATCATCTTCTCTATCCAGTTCAGGACTTCACACACCGGATGGGGTGATTCCAACGATGGAAACATGATGAGTTTTTACGGACATGATGCCGGTATAAAGTTGGCAGATCTCAACAAATCCACAACAACTCTTACCCCGGAGCAGTACGATTTTGTATACAAAAAACTGCTTGAGGAGTTCCCTACAAATGTCAACGATGACGGGACACCTAAGCCATATCTCAAGAAGTGGACCGGTTGGTCTTTGCATTGTCCTACCATTGATCTCGTGAATGCATTCGAGCCGGGAGACCCTCGCCTCAAGGCCACTGTAATCGCCCCTAATGAGTTTTATGACGGCCATACTCACTTTAACCTCTCAAGCGACAGCGGCTACCAGTCCAAGAAGGAATATGTCCCGTTCTCATACCGCACGGAGGATGGAAATGAAGATGATCTTCCACGGAACATGATCATTCTCCGCTATGCCAACATTCTGCTGTATATGGCAGAAGCGTGCTGCCAACTCGACGAACCAGGCGAAGCTCTGTTATATCTTGAGAAGGTACGTGGACGTGCAAGACGCAGCGGCGATGATCCTTCTGCCCTTCCTGAAGTCACAACTACGAACAAGGAGGAACTGCTTGAAGCAATCTATCACGAGAGGCGAGTTGAACTGGCGATGGAATATGACCGCTACTGGGACCTGGCCCGTACAGGTAGGGCCGGTAAAGTCATGAAAGCATATTATCAGAAGTATGGCAACGATAACACCCACCAGTACAAAGGTAAAAATTTCAAGGAGGGTGTACATGAACACATGCCGATTCCGCAAGCAGCCATTACAGCATCATACTATCAGGGAGTACAGACTCTTGCTCAAAATAATGGTTATTAATCTTTATGTTTTCTAAATCTACACTGATCTGTTTATTCACCCTCTTCACCTTGTCGGTCTCTGCGCAGCAGAGGACGTACTTCGTGTCGCCGGGAGGGGATGACAGCTCGGACGGACTCTCTGTCGAGGGTGCCTGGAAGACCATCGCCAAAGTAAACGGCACGGTCTTCCAGCCCGGAGACAAGATTCTCTTCGAATCCGGGGCCACTTTCAAGGGGCAGCTCAAGCCCCGCGGCTCCGGCTCGGAGGGCAATCCAATCGTCCTCTCCTCCTACGGGGGCGGGGAGCGGCCTGTCATCGATTTCGGTGAGGCTGAAGGTGCCGGCATCCTGCTCGAAAACATCTCTTACTGGGAGGTCAAGGGCATGGAAGTCACTTCCGGTGCCCCGTTCAAGATCGGGACGGGCCGTCAGGGCATAGCCGTGACAGCCTCCGGACAGGGCAACGACATCCGGCACATCGTCATCGAGGACAACTACATCCACGACATCTGGGGACAGATGGGGGGACGCGGGGACAACGTGGGCTACTACAGTTCCGCCATCCTCGTCAGGATTCTGCGTGACCGCGAATCGTTCCGCGACCCGTCCTACAAACCGTCCACTATCAATGACGTGCGTATCGAGGGCAACACTATCGAGCGTATCGACAAGTGCGGCATCGTCTGCTGGGGAGCCAGGGACAACGTGGTGGTACGCAAGAACCGCATGGACAACCTCGGCGGCGACGGGATCTTCGTCAACGGCCCGTACCGCGGCCTGATCGAGTACAACGTCATCCGCCGCAGCTGCCTCAGGGCCGGAGCTCCAGATCTCCCGGGAGATGACGGTTGGTGGCCGCACGTGGCCGCATGCTGGATTCAGGACACCGAGGAGACCATCATGCAGTTCAACGAAGTCTACGACACCGGCCGCAACCTCTACAACGGTGACGGCTTTGCCTACGACTTTGACTTCAACTGCAAGAGGTGCATCGCCCAGTACAACTACAGCAAGGAGAACCACGGGTTCCTGCTGCTGATGTACAACATCTTCGAGAACGTGGCCCGCTACAACATTTCCGAGAACGACAAGACCCACCTCGTACAGATGCAGGGCAGTCTCAAGGGTGACAACAACATCCTCTACAACAACGTGTTCTATGTAGATCACGGCCTGCTTGACCTTGATTTCTTCAGGGGTGACCTCCCGGAGAGCGCCAAGGACATCAATGACCTAGGGGCCCGCTTCGTCAACAACATCTTCTACGCCACCGGACAGGGACGTTTCCGCACCGCATACTCCACAGGCTATACCTGGGAGAGGAAATTCGACGACACCCTCAAGCCCGACCTCCCGGCCGGAAGCATGTTCCTTGCCAACTGCTACTTCGGCCCGTGGAAAAGCGGCATCCCGGATGATCCGCAGGCTCTGGTAGCAGATCCTAAGTTCGTGGCGCCGGGCACCGGAGGGGACGGTCTGTGCACTCTCAAGGGCTATATGCTCCGAGCGGACTCCCCGTGCATCGGTGCGGGAGTCTACATCCCGGACAACGGCCGTCGCGACTT
>ERZ808262.435-NODE-435-length-20373-cov-2.837927_pt1 | contig 20373 bp, 17 predicted proteins | sample MGYA00520895_ERZ808262 | MGnify/ENA primary metagenome ERZ808262 (study PRJEB31516, sample SAMN03275588) | gut metagenome | biome: mammalia-associated habitat; material: feces | host: Papio cynocephalus | place: Kenya | collected 2012-08-02 ... | reverse complement strand
GAATGACAATGGGGGTGTCGCCCACCTGTACCTCAACGGATTCGCCCGGCCCCAGATCTGAGGCGACGGCGGCCTCGGGGCTGTTGTTGGGCTCCTCCTGCGGCTCTTCGGCGACCTCGGGTTCCGGCGACGCCACGCCCAGATCAACGGGAACGGGGTTGCTGTAGCCACGACGATGATCCTTGCGGCGGTCACGTGTACGGCGCAGCCGAAGGGTGAGCTTGTCCATTGCCATGTCGAGGGCGCTGAATTCATCGGCGCTCGAAGCTTCGGCACGCACCACGGTGCGACCGGCGATAATGGTGATTTCCACTCGCTTGGCGGTGTCGGCCTGACGCGGATTCCCCTCATGCGACAGCACTATCTGAGCGCGCTGGGCGTCAGGGGCGATGGCGGTCACACGATTCATCTTGCTTTCTACGACATCACGGAACCTTTGCCTGATCTGCGTATGACGTCCGGTAACGACGATATCCATGTGGACCTCCCTTGTGCTCAAAACGGCGCGAGCCGTTTTTCTGTGCCGGAACAGCGTCTTCGCGTCCGGGTAGTGAACATTGTAGCCGAATCGGGCCGCATATGCGTATGACTCGCTGATGTTCTCGCGAGAATATCAGCCGTGTTTCCTTGGGGCGGCCTTCTGATAGGCTGGCTGATTCGTGAGACCTCTTGATGGTCGCGGCCGTCCTGTCGGACAGGCTGAGGAACTTCCGGGCTCCATAGAGCACGATGGCGGATAACGTCCGCCCAGGGTGACCTGAGAGATAGCGCAGCAGAGAACAGACCGCCCGCCGTGCTGCACGGCGGGTAAGGGTGAAACGGCGGTGTAAGAGACCACCGGGCCGCTGGTAACAGCCGGCCGCATGGCAAGCCTCATCGGGAGCAAGGCCAAGCAGAGGACTATTGGGCTGCTCGCCCGCGTCCTCGGGTAGGCTGCTAGAGTCTGGCGGCAACGTCAGATCGAGATGGATGGCCATCCGCATCATCCGAACAGGTGATGCGACAGAACCCGGGGTATAAGAGGTCTCACACTCCACGATTTCCCATGCCTTCAACTTGCGGTCGAGTCACCGCAAGAGCCGCTGAGCAGTTCCCCGGCCACCCTGCGCAACGTTTCGGGACTATGACCCTTGCGGCTCCCCGCGGACCACAGTCTCCGATAGCGTACGCTGCGGTCCATGCCCAGCGTTTTCCGGGCGACCCGACGTCCAAGCTCCCACGCCGCGTCCTCAAAGACGCCCTGCCGCTCAGCCTCGTCGACCATGCGCGCGGCCATGGAACGGCCGACGCCCTTACGTGTCAGCTCCTCCAGGGCTCCGCGCGGCCCCATCATGCGTCCGACGCAGGATCGGATCACCGAGGCGGCGAAGCTTTCGTCATCCAACAGCCCCAATTCGGTCAGCCGGTCGATAACGCCGCTAACGGTCGACTCGTCGTATCCCTTGTCGCTCAGACGACGAGCCAACGAGCCTGACGAACGAGCCGAATAGTCAAGCAGCTTCAGCGCGGCCTCCCTGCACGCATCGTCATCGCAGGGATCGTCGAGCGGCTCGGCGGGCGCCGCGGAGGCGGTGGCTCCAAACCCGCCCCGCCTGGGCATTCGCCGCCGTCTGGCGAGCCGACCACGACGCGCGGCACGCTCCCCCTCAGCTGGATTGCCGACAGCGAATTCGGCCCCAGCGGAGCCGTCACCAGCTCCGGAAACGGCCTGGTCCGACGACTGAACGGGATGGTCGCGAAGAAACTCCTCGGCGCGAATCATACAACCATCCCCAATGCGGCCTGATTCGCGGCACGCAACGGCAACGGCAGAGGCAACGGCATAACCTTATTTGGCCCCGTCAGTCGAAGCAGCGGCGCCGCTCTTGCCGGTATCGCCATCGGAGGCGCCCTTCCCGGCCGATTCACCCTCCGCCGCGTCGCCGGCGGCGTCCGGGTCGTCGACAATGCCGAACTTGGCCTTGATTTTCTGCTCCAATTCCTCACGAAGCTGCGGATTGTCCTTCAGGAACTGGCGGGCCTTCTCACGCCCCTGGCCAAGCTGCCCGTCGTCATACAACAGCCACGAGCCGGACTTCTTGATCAACCCGACCTGAAGGCCCAGATCAAGCACCGATCCCTCCTCGGAAATGCCCTGGCCGTACAGCATGTCGAATTCCGCGATCTTGAACGGCGGGGCCATTTTATTCTTCACCACTTTGACCTTGGTGCGGTTGCCGATCGGCTCGTCGCCATTCTTCAAAGTCTGCACGCGGCGAATGTCCAATCGCACCGAAGCGTAGAACTTCAGCGCCTTGCCTCCGGTGGTGGTTTCGGGGGAACCGAAGAACACGCCGATCTTTTCGCGAAGCTGGTTGATGAAGATGGCCGTGGTGCCGGACTGGGCCAGGGCACCGGTCATTTTGCGCAGCGCCTGGCTCATCAACCGCGCCTGAAGACCGACATGGCTATCGCCCATGTCGCCCTCGATTTCGGCCTTCGGCACCAGCGCGGCCACCGAATCGATCACGATCACGTCCAACGCGCCAGAGCGGATGAGCATGTCGGCGATTTCCAGGGCCTGCTCGCCATTGTCCGGCTGCGACACGATCAGTTGATCCGTGTCGACGCCCAACTTGCGCGCATACTCCGGATCCAGCGCGTGCTCGGCGTCGATGAACGCCGCCACTCCCCCGGCCCGCTGCGCGTTAGCCACCACATGCAACGCCAATGTGGTTTTGCCGGAAGATTCCGGACCATAAATCTCAACGATACGCCCCTTGGGCAGGCCGCCGATGCCCAGCGCCATATCAAGCGCCAGCGAGCCGGTGGGAATTACCTCCACATTCTGCAGCGGCTTGTCGCCCAGGCGCATGGCCGACCCCTTGCCGAAGCTTTTCTCCACTTGAGCGAGCGCAGTATCAAGCGCAGCCTTGCGCTTATCCTCCACGGACCGTTCCTTATTGCCTGCCTGCTGTGCCATCAGACGCTCCTTATGCCTGTTACCGACAACCGTATGCCTCACCGTACGGTCACCACCACGCCGCAGCAAGCCCTACGCGACGGTGTGGTCGAACGACCCCCACCGAACGCTTTCTCCGGGCGTGTCCGGCGCTTCAGCCATCCACATGTGGACATCTACCAGGAAATTATACACAACAGTGCGAACATTTGTTCGAATAGACACGCCGGCAACGGACGCACCATCGGCCACGCGCCGTCACCCGCGACGCAAGCCGGCGGCGCCGAAGAGCCTATCCATGAAACCCATACGGCTTCGGCGGGGCCACATGGTCCTTGCCCCACCGACGAGCGTCCGGAACATCCATCTGATCACACAGGACATTCCACACAGTACGGGGCTCCTCACCGGCTGCAAGCGCCTCCCGAACCGTCATGCAGCGCAACGCGGCAAGCTGCTGGTCACGGGCAAGGCTCCGCCCGTAGGAATGACCAAACACCTCATCGACAAGTTGCCAGAATTCACGCTCACGCATAAGGCACCACCGTAGCGCCCGGAGTCGCCAGACTCCGCGGTCAGTCTTCCATGGACTCGATATAGTCAGCCACCATGCGCAGCATCTGGGCGGTGCCCACGCCGAGGGAATCGGCGATGGAACTGAGCAGCTCGGAACTGGCCTCCTTCTGCCCACGCTCGACTTCAGACAGATATCCAAGGGAAACACCGGCCTTTTCGGAAACCTCGCGCAACGTCTTACGATCCTTGGTGCGCAGATCCCTCAGCACATGGCCGATCGCCTCGCGCAACGAAACACCCTGATCCCTGCCGCGACGGCCATCGGCGTCACGGTCACCGGCATCCCCCGACCTCTCTACGGCAGCGCAACGGGACGACCCGCTCACGTCCTCCTCGCTCCACATGCGACTCAGCGCCGCCTGCCGCTGGTCGCGAGCCTTTTTGGCGGCCTTCGCACGCAAAATCTGCTGCTGGGCATACATGACGGCACGCTGCTGGGCTGGCGTCAACGTACGCACCCGGGCGCCGGTGGCCGGCATGTCCGGAGCCACCGCAGCCATGGAACGCGCCTCAGACCCATTGGCTTTGCGAACCATCGTCAACTCCACTGCCGTCATCGAATCCCCTTTCGTTGCCGTGAACTATGTCGTTCAACCGCAGGGGACGCGCAATTATTCCACAGGAGAACGGCATTGTGACACACATCACACGTCCGTTCAACGCGGGATGGACGTCGACAGGTGACGCAGCACATGCAACACCGCACTCAGCCGAACCGCCTCGCGCGACCCGCTGAGATGCAGCTCATAGGACTGCGCACGCAGCGTCCCGCCCTCATCGGGAATCGCCAACCCGACATACACCAAGCCAGCGGGCTTGTCGCCATCCGGCCCGGGACCGGCCACACCGGTGGTGGACAGACCAATCACACGGCCCGCCTTACTGGGTCTTGTGTACAGACGCGCCGTGCCAAGAGCCATCTGGGCCGCCACTTCGGCCTGCACCGCCCCGCCATCGGCCAGCAGCTGGGCGTTTACACCGAGAATCGTCGCCTTGGCGGCGATGTCATAGGTGACCGCCGAACCGAGGAACACATGCGACGCGCCGGGAATGCGCACGAACGCATCGGCCAGCAAACCGCCGGTCAATGACTCCGCGGCCGCTATATACAATCCCCGACGCTCGCACATATTGAGAATCATCGTCGCCAATTCGTCGCGACGGCTTTGCGCGCTATCGTCACCCATCCCTACTCCTTCGCCACGGAAGCATGCGCCACTCCAGCGGCGCGAACGGTTTTCACCACATACTCGACACCCGAATACCAGCACAGCACCAGTGCAAGCAGCAGCAGAGCATCGGCCAGGGCATAATACCCGTGCACGCACGCAGGCGGCAGGTAACCGGAACTGGCGGCCGAAGCCCCCAAAGTCCAGACAGGCGCCAACACCATGGTCAGCGCAATCGACTGGAACAGCGTTTTGAGCTTGCCGGGCCATGCGGCCGCAATCACCCTACCACCGGTGTCGATCACCAGAAATCGCATCACCGTAATACCGATCTCACGTACGAGGAACAGCACCGTGACCCACCACGCGACTTCGCCGAAGACCGACAGCACCACCAATGCCGACAACACCAGCAGCTTGTCGGCGATCGGATCCAGCAGCTTGCCGAGTTCGGTCACCGCATCCGTCCGGCGAGCCAGCCACCCGTCAAGCTTGTCGGTGGAGGCCGCCAGCAGGAACACCGCGGCCGCCCACCACCGCAAACCGATGCGGCCCGCCGCACCGGGGACCGGCAACGGCGCATCGCCGAAACCCGCCAAGCCGGCCGTGGGCTGGGCGCCTGCGGCAACGAGCAATCCCAGGAACACCAGCACGAGCAGAATACGCGCATACGTCACGATATTCGGCGCGCTATTCCAGCCCGTCAGCAACGATTGCCCGGACATGCGCTTCATCACAGCGTTTCTCCTTACCTACAAGGCCATTCCGTCTTCAACATACCGCGCAGCCGAGTCAGGATGCGCCTTCGGAAGACCCCAACGCGGGCTGGGCGGCGCCGCCGGATTCCAGCGTCTTGGTCTCCCCTCGGATGAACGCCAGCACCGCCGGCAGATCCTGCGGCTGCACCAGCACCTCACGCGCCTTGGACCCCTCGGACGGCCCGACCACGCCACGCGACTCCAGCAGGTCCATCAGGCGGCCGGCCTTGGCGAACCCCACGCGCAGCTTGCGCTGCAGCATCGACGTCGAGCCGAATTGCGAACTGACCACCAATTCAGCGGCCTGCAGCAGCACATCCATGTCATCGCCAATGTCCTCGTCCGGCTCCAGCGCCGCCTTCTCGGCCTCCTTGGCCATCTGCTCGATGTCCTCGCGGTAATGCGGCTTGCGCTGGGTGCGCACGAATTCAACGGCCTTGCGGATTTCGGATTCCGACACCCATGATCCCTGCACGCGCAGCGGCTTCGCCTCGCCCATCGGCAGAAACAGCGCATCGCCCTGCCCAATAAGGGTTTCGGCGCCCGTGGTGTCGAGAATGACTCGGGAATCAGTGGCCGACGACGTGGCGAACGCCAGGCGCGACGGAATATTCGCCTTGATCAGACCGGTCACCACGTCAACGGACGGCCGCTGGGTGGCCAGCACCAAATGCACGCCGGCCGCGCGCGCCAGCTGCGTGATGCGCTGAATCGAACTTTCCACATCGTTCTTGGCCACCATCATCAGATCGGCCATCTCATCAACCACCACCAGGATGTACGGATACGGGGCGACCTTGCGATTCGAACCGGCCGGGGCATGCACCTTGCCGGCGCGCACGGCCTCGTTGAAATCCTTGACGTGGCGGAAGCCGAAGAACTCAAGATCGGAATATCGCGCATCCATCTCCTTCACGACCCACTCCAACGCCTGCGCGGCCTTCTTCGGGTCGGTGATGATCGGAGTGAGCAGATGCGGGATGCCGGCGTAGGCGGACAGCTCCACGCGCTTGGGATCCACCAGGATCAGACGCACCTGCTCGGGGGTGGCACGCATGATAATCGACGTCAGCATCGAATTGACAAAACTGGACTTTCCGGAACCGGTGGCACCCGCCACCAGGAGGTGCGGCATCTTCGCCAGGCTGGCGGTAACGAAATGCCCCTCGACATCCTTGCCGATACCGGTCAGCATGGGATTGGGGTCGTTCACGGCCTTGTCGCTTCTCAGCACGTCACCCAAATGCACGATCTCCCGATCCTCATTGGGGATTTCTATGCCGATGGCCGACTTGCCGGGAATGGGACTCAGGATACGCACATCGGAACTCGCCACCGCATAGGCGATGTTCTTCTGCAGATTGGTGACCTTCTCGACCTTGACGCCGCTGCCCAGCTCCACTTCATACTGGGTGACCGACGGGCCACGCAGGAATCCGATGACCTTGGCATCGACGTTGAACTGCTGGAAGGTGCTCGTCAACGCTCGGATAACGCGGTCGTTGGCTGGCGTACGAGCCTGATGGGGCTGTCCCTTCACCAACATATTGAGGTCGGGCAACTGATAGTCGGCGACATGGCCGCCGTCATCGCCGGCCGCATCCGAGGCTGCCGCATCACCGGCGGACGCCGCGTCGGGAGCGGCGAGGTCCCATGGGTCGTTGGGATTGGCCGCACGCGGCGCGGCCATGGCAACAGTCGCATCCCGAGGCGCGCACGCCACGGTATCGGACGGCATCAAAGCCGTGGCGCCCATGGCGGCCGTCGCATCATCACCGTCACCGACCGCATGCCCCACGGCATGGGTGGAACCAGCGACGCGGGGAGTCGGCGCATCCATGGCAAGCGGCTCGACAATCGAGGTTTCGGCGGTCCGGCCATGCTGTTGAGCGGCCCGGTCAAACGCGCGATCCCCCTCATACGAGTCGAGGGAGTGGTTGGTACCGTCGGCTTTTTTGGCGAAAAGCCTCGACCACCACGACGACTTGCCGGAGGATTTGGCCTCCTTCCCATCCTCATTGCCATCATGAGCGGGCACGCCATCGGCGAACGCCAGCGTGGCATCGCCCACACGCACCTCATTGGGGAATTGCTCGTCTTCGTCGCGCCGATCGTCCCGGTCGGCTGCGGCGCCACGCACCATATCACCCAATTCACGCGCCTTGTCGGGCAAATCGGTCACATGAGTCCTGGTGATCAGCAGCAGTGAGAACAACGCGGAAACCACGAACACGATGACGGCAAACGGCGCCGAAAGCCCCCACGCCAGCGGGGATCCCAGCACAAAGCCCAGCAAACCGCCGGAACGTTGCAGCACGGCAATATCGAATCCACGCATAGAAGAGGCGCTGGCCACATCGATTATCGAGCAGACCGACCAGAGCAGCAACGCCCAGCCACTCATCACACGGGGATTATCCGACCCCTTGCCGGAATGACGCATCAGCCGAAACGCCACAATCGCCAAAACCACGGGAAGCACCACGCTCATCACGCCGAACACAGCCGAAGCCGCGGCGTGCAGCGCCACGCCCAGCGCGCCCTGGACCCGGAACCATTCCGAAGCGACAAAAAACACGGCAAGCACCAGGAACACAAAGCACAGTCCATCGCGGCGATACACGGGATCGTATTCCCCCACGCCCGTCAGCGAACGAACCAACGCGCCAAGCTGACGGGGAAGGAACAGCAGCATTTTCTTGCCCATCGACTCCTCGGGCTCATCCGCCGCGCGCCGGCGGTCGGACCCCGAACGCTTTGAGCCATTCGATCGCCTCGCGGTCGATCCGTTAGTGTTCCTCGACGATGATGTTTCTCTTGCCATAGCGTCCCCTAGCCTACCGGCATCGCGTCACAGCGCAACGCCCCACACCCAAAACGAGCACTTCCCGAACAGGCCATTCAACCGGACCGTTCGACGCACGCCCATGAAGGCACCGCTAAAAACGGTCGTCAACAACCTTCACGTCGCCAAGATGATGCTGCACATATTCGTCGGCTTGGGCGTCGATCGGATCATACTCACCGGCATCGGCATGATCGATAATGGCCATCGCATTGGCGACGAGCCTGGGGTTCACGGCCTCCAGCCAATGAATGCGCGGATCCCGCCCGAACCAGCCCATCTGCTTGCGGGCAAGCCTGCTGGTTTTCCGCGCGATATCGGCATACGCGTCCTCGGGCTCATCCCACATGCCGTCCAGCAAGTCAACCATCTGCTGGTAACCGATGGCCCTGCCTGCCGTGAAGCCAAGTCTGGGACGCAGCGCGCGCACCTCGTCAAGGAATCCCTCCCTGGCCATGCGCTGGGTACGTTCCCAGATCCGGCGGTCAAGTTCCCCACGGTCAAGGTCAAGGCCGATTTGCACACAGGGGATCACATAGCGATAGCGCGGCAGCGTCGAAGAGTAGGGCTTGCCAGTCAGCGAAATCACCTCAAGCGCGCGAATCGTACGCCGGACGTTCCGCGGATCCATATGACTGGCGGCTTCCGGGTCCTTCGCCTTGAGTTCGTCGAACAGCAATCCGGGACCTTCGGTTTCGGCGCGACGCTCCAACGCCGCGCGAATCTCGGGATCGGTGCCGGGAAACGAGATATCGTCGATGGCTGCCCGCGCATACAGGCCGGAACCGCCCACCAGAATCGGCCGGATGCCCTCAGCTTTCAGATCACGGATCGTGGCGCGGGCGAGTTGCTGGAAACGCGCCACGCTCATCGTCTCATCCGGTTCGATGATATCGATGAGATGATGCCTGACCTCGGCCTGCTCCTCGGCGGTCGGTTTCGCCGTGCCGATATCCATGCCCTTGTACATCTGGTACGCATCGGCGTTGACGATTTCCGCCTTCTGCCCGCGTTTCGCGAGTTCCTTGGCGATGGCGATGCCCAGACCGGTCTTGCCCGACGCGGTTGGCCCCACAATCGACACCACGCGCATACCCGGCGTCCCGCCGCCCTTGCTTTCGGCGGTCGGTCGGCTCACACCCGAGGCATTGGATTGTTCGGAAACCGGATCAGTGACGCACGACATAGGTTTGCCCCGCTTCCACATTCGGATCGGCGATCAGATTATGCCGTGCGGCATGAGTGACGGTTGCCGTGACGAAATCCCCCACCCGCGGCTCGGGGAGCCCCTCCGGCACGCCGATATGCACCAGCACCCCGGTTTTCTCGCGACCGGTGACGCGCTTGGTCACCGCGTCCTTCTTACCGCGCGCCCCGGTGATCATCACCTCCACGTCACGGCCTTCGAAGGCCTTGAGATCCTCCTCGGTGATCCGTTCCTGCAAGGCGACCAGACGATCGAAGCGATCCTGGACCACCTCCTTGGGAACCTGCTCCATCGCGGCGGCCGGAGTGCCGGGACGGGGAGAATATTCGAAGGTGAACGCGGACGAGAACCGCGCCTTGCGGACCACGTCCAGAGTCGCCTGGAAATCCTCCTCGGTCTCTCCGGGGAACCCCACGATGATGTCGGTGGAGATCTGCGCGTCAGGCATGGCCGCGCGGACCTTGTCGAGAATGGTCATGAACTTGGCGGTGCGATATGAGCGGTGCATGGCCCGCAGAATCCTATCGGACCCGGATTGCAACGGCATATGCAGCTGATGCATCACATTGGGCGTTTCCGCCATCGCGGCGATCACGTCATCGGTGAACGCGGCCGGATGGGGGGATGTGAACCGCACTCGCTCCAATCCCTCGATCTGCCCGCAGGCGCGCAGCAGCTTGGAGAATGCATAGCGGTCGCCCATGGCATACCCGAAGGAGTTCACGTTCTGGCCCAGCAGCGTGATTTCCTTGGCTCCATTCGCCACACAGCGGCGGATCTCATCGAGAATGTCCCCGGGGCGTCGATCCCGCTCCCTGCCACGCGTGGTGGGCACGATGCAAAACGTGCAGGTGTTGTTGCAGCCAACCGAAATCGACACCCACGAACTGACCTTCGAGGCGCGATCCGCCGGCAACTGGCTCGGAAACTCCGTCAACGCGTCCTGGACTTCGATCTGCGGCGTACCACTCACCCGGTTCTGATCCAGCAGCCTCGGCAGGGAGCCAATGCTCTTGGTGCCGAACACGGCGGCGATCCACGGGGCCTTCTTCGCGATCTTCTCACGATCAAGCTGCGCCATGCAGCCGCCCACCGCAATCTGCAGGTTCGGTCGCTCCCGCTTGAGTTCCGCCCACAGACCCACCGTGCCATACATGCGTTCGGCGGCGTTTTCCCGCACCGCGCACGTGTTGAGCACAATCAAATCGACATCGTGGCCGGCAGCCTGGTCCTCGGTCGCGGCCACATACCCGTCACGTTCAAGCACGCCGGCGATGCGCTCGGAATCATGCACATTCATCTGGCATCCCAGCGTATGGATCGAAAAAACACCTTTGCCCCGACCGCGCGAGGCATCGACCGCATCATTGGTTTTTGGGGCGCGCTCCGCCTCCGTCATCATCGCTTCATCCATAGCCCACCATCCTAACGACCGGACCACCCAGCACTTTCTCAGACTTGATGCGACGACGACGCTAGAATGAATCGCGTGATTTTAGACCGACACAACCGCATCAGCACATCAGACTTGAAAGTCCGCCTGAAAGCCATCGACAATGGCGGCGCGAAAACCTTCGACTCCACGACAATCACCGATTTCATAGAGATGATGCAGGTGTACGAAGGCGCGATGTACGAAATCAGCACCAAGTTGGAAATCCTTGACGATGAATTCCAGGTTCGGTTCAGCCACGACCCGATCCACCACATGGAGCGCCGCCTGAAATCCGTCAACTCGATTCTCGGCAAGCTGAAGCGCAAGAAGCTGCCGCTCAGCGTTCAGGCCATCAGGGACAATCTCTTTGACGTGGCCGGCATCCGCGTGATCTGCAACTACCGCGACGACGTGTATTCGGTGTCGAACTATCTATCGACCCAATCCGACATCCAAGTGCTTCGGGTCAAGGACTACATCAAAAACCCGAAAATCAACGGATACCGATCACTGCATGTCATCTACGCCGTGCCGGTGTTTCTGTCGTCCGGCCCCCACTACACGCCGGTGGAAGTCCAGTTCCGCACCATCGCCATGGATTACTGGGCCTCCCTCGAACATGCGCTGCGCTACAAAACGGACCTCCCCGACGCCAAGCTCAGCGAGCATTCGCAGACGCTGCTCGACTGCGCGCGCAGCCTGCAGAACATCGAAGTGCAGATGCAGAACATCCACCGCGACATCAACGGAGCCCCGCGCATGGAGGGCCAGGCGCCGGCAACGGAGTCTTCGGTCAGAAGTTGAAATTGTCCGGATCCGATCCGTGCCTCGTGTTGATGCCGAGATTCGACAGCGCCTCCATATCGGACGCCGACAGTTCGAAATCAAACACGTCGAAATTCTCACGGATGCGCTCGGCGTGCGTGGACTTCGGGATAACCACCACGCCACGCTGAAGATGCCAGCGGAGAATCGTCTGCGCCGGCGATTTGCCATATTTGGCGGCGATGCCCGCCACGATATCGTTCTTCAGCAGATTGCCGCCGGTGCCGCCAAGGGGGCTCCACGCCTCAGGCGTAATGCCGATGGAACGATCCCAGTCGATGAGCTCCTGATTGGGGAACTGGGGACTGGATTCGATTTGGTCGACCGCAGGCGTCATATCGGAGAACGACCGCAGCTCCTCAAGATGATGACGGTGGAAATTGCTCACGCCGATCGCACGGACGCGGCGCTCGGCATAGAGCTGCTCCAGTTGTTCCCAAGCCCGCTGCCAACCCTCCGCAGGCCAATGGATCAGGTAGAGATCCACATAATCGGTTCCCAGCCTGTCTAGACTTTCGAAGAACGCTTCTCGGGCACGACCGTCACGCACATCCTGATTCCACAGCTTGGTGGTGAGGAAAATATCGCGGCGCTTCACACCCGACTGGCGCACCCCCTCGCCTACCGATTCCTCATTGCCATAAACCTTGGCCGTGTCGATATGACGATAGCCGGTCTGCAAGGCCCAGCGCACGGCGTCAACGGTCTGCCGGCCGCTTTCCGTGCGGAACACTCCCAAACCGAGCTGCGGAATGGAAACGCCATTGTTCAGAACGATGGTTGGCTGATCGGCCATATGTACCTCCCTGGTGACAATGCAAGTGGTGACAATGCAAGGTTTTTCCCATGGTATTCCAAACACGACGCACCACGCCAACTCCGCCCGACGACGGCACCACGACGACTCCGCTTACGGCATATTCATATTCCCCCAAGCTTCTTCCCGTAGACTGGCGGCAAGGTAACACAAAGGAGCCATCATGCCATCCGGTCAGTTCCCAGAGGACAATCGTCAATCCCAGCAACCGCAGTACGGCCAGCCATATACCGGCCAATTCCATCAGCAGCAGCCGCAATATGGCCAACCGCTCGCCCAACCGCAATATGCAGCGGCATCCGGCGCCTTCGGAACATCCGGCGCCACCGGAACCGCGACCTATACCACTAATCTTGCCTATTCCTACGAGCAGGCGGCGCGGGTCTCCATCACCCGCGCCTATGGCGAAATGACCCTCGGGCTGCTGGTCACCGCTGCGGTTGCCGTGCTCACCAATGCGACCGGTTTGCTGAGTGCCTTCGTTTCGGCGACCGGCACCTTGGGATGGATCGGTCTGGCGATCGCGCAAGTCGGTCTGGCCATTTTCCTCGGCGCGCGAATCACCAGGATCTCCACCGGCACGGCGCGCGCGATGTTCTACGCATATGCCGCCCTCATGGGATTCACGCTCAGTTCGATCTTCGCCGTCTACAGCCTTGGCAACATCGGCATTTGCCTGGCACTGTGCGCTGGATTCTTCTTTGCGCTCACCATGATCGGACTCACCACCAAGGTCAACATGCTCAAGGCGGGTCCCATTCTGATAGTCGGTCTGATCGTGCTCATCGTCGCCGAGCTCCTCATCTCGATGTTCTTCCCCGGCGATGCCATGCTGCAGATCGTCTCCGCCATCGGACTGCTCCTGTTTGCCGGCATGACGGTGTACGACGCGCAGTCGACACGCGCCATTTTCAACCAGTATCAGAGCCAGGGGCCTGAGATGATCAAAAAGGTGTCGGTCCTGTGCGCCCTGAACCTGTATCTCGATTTTGTGAATATGTTCCTGTATCTGCTGCAGCTGTTCGGTGACCGCGAGTAGCTTCGGCCGGCATCCTCTTCGGCACAGTCTCTGTCCGCCGATCCCCCAGGACCTGACCTGCATATATATGCGAGGTCAGGTCTTTTTGCTGCCTTTTGCCGCGCACATGGGACCGCAATCACGACACATTGATGCGTTAGCATAATTTGCCATGAAGAGCAGAGAACTGAGCAGCATGCTGTGCCTGGTATTAACCGCATTGATTTGGGGCTTTGCCTTCGTTTCCCAAGTGCAGGGCATGGCCACCATGTCACCGCTGTTCTTCAATGCCACGCGCTTCACCCTCGGCGCGATATCGCTCATTCCCGTTCTGTTGATCATGAGACGGACGCAGCCGCGGAACACGGGCGACGACAAATCCGCAACGGAAAGCACGACTGGAACTCAGGCTGAAGTTGAGGCGAAGACGGAGCTTGAGGCCGGCGCCGGATGGCGTCGCAACCCCGCGATCGTCGGAATGATTTGCGGGCTTTTTCTGTTTCTCGCCAGCACGCTGCAGCAATACGGCATTATGTACGGCCAGTCCGCAGGACGAGCCGGCTTCATAACGGCACTCTACATTGTGCTGGTCCCCCTACTGGCCTTCGTGTTTCTGAGACGCCGCATCACCATAACCGTGGTGACCAGCGTGGGCGTCGCCGTCGCCGGCTTTTATTTCCTGTGCATCACCAACGGATTCGGCTCATTGACGTTAGCCGATCTGCTGCTGCTCTTCACATCGCTGTTGTTTGCCGCCCATATTCTCATCATCGATACACTTGGAACGCATGTTGACGCGTTGCGACTCTCCTTCGCGCAGTTTTGCACCACGGCCGTATTGAGTTGGATCGGATCATTCGCGGATGGTTCCGTGGACTGGGCCGGAGCTTGCTCCTCATGGTTTCCTGTCCTCTATGCCGGTTTTGGATCCGTGGGCATCGCCTATACCTTACAAGCCGTCGGACAGCGATGGGTGCCGCCAACCCGGGCATCTCTCATCATGAGTCTCGAATCGTTCTTCTCCGCCGTGGGGGGCGCACTGTTTTTGGGCGAATCCATGACTCCACGCGGTTATCTTGGGTGTGCGCTGATTTTTCTCGGAACTTTGCTGGCTCAGGCACCCGCCAAACTACCCAAATGGCCGCGCCGATCGGATCCAGCGACCCATGTTTCCAAAAAGTGAGTCGCATTCCATATAGCGGTATGGCTCTGGTTTGTGAAAGAATCCATTATGGATTCTTTCACAAACCAGAGCCATACCGCATCTCCACCACGCCGCTTAGCGGCTTGATCCAACGTTAAACAAGGACCTATGAAAGACCACCTGCGCCAACGTCATCGCCAGCGATGTGAAAGAATCCATAATGGATTCTTTCACATCATGCCGCTTGTCCACAGAGCAAGAACGATTCCGCGGAATGGATGGCCGACATGCCAACGACTTCATCCGCCCATTTATTTCGTCAAATCATAGATGCTGACGCCATCCACTGTTTGCACGGTAAAGTTTTCCGCCACCCACTCGGCAATCTCGTTCGCCGAATTGGACCCTCCAAGCTGGTTGCCGCCCAGGCCGCCTCCGCCAATGTAATAATGGATACGTCCCTCAGCCACGTATTCCTTGAACTGCTCAAGGGTCGGACTTGGATCGGAACCATTGAATCCACCGATCGGCATCACGGCTTGCTCGCTGGCAAGCTGGTAGCTCGCGGCATTCTGCGAGCCGGTGGTTGCGGCAACCCAAGTGTACTGACCGGCATTATCCTTCAGCATGGCCACGATAGTCTCGCTGGCGGACCCGCCACCGAGCAAACCGCCGCCGCCTCCGGGACGAATCTGGCTGTTTTGCTCCGATGATGCCGCGCCATCGCGATTGGCGCCATTCGGGAACGACTGGCCGCTGCCGTCGGATTGCGACTGGCCGCTACCCCCACCGGCGGTCCCGTGAGGATTTCCCCGGGAATTGTTGCCGTTCGGCAGCCCAGGCCCGTTTTGTCCGCCGAATCCACCATTGCCGTTCACCGAGCCACCATGAGCCGGCCCGCCATTGCCCCGCATGCCAGGACCGCCGTTCTGCGCACCACCCGGTCCTCCGCCCATGCCGGTGGATCCTGTGACATTGGGACCAGCCGTGACAATGGAACCCTGATGACCTACGGACACCGTATAGGCAGTCCATGCAACCGGACCGGCATAGAGAGCAACTGCGCCCAGCGTCACCGCCACGATTCCAGCAACGCGAGCGATCGACACCATTGCCGGTGTACGCAGAACACGCAATCCGCGCAGAGGCACGGCGGCGATGGCAAGCGCGGCCAGAATCAAGACGGACGCCAGCCCGAGCATCAGCACCACGATCTTGAGCCAAGGCACCCAACTGGAACGTCCCAGCAATTCAACCGCCCAGATCGCAGTAACCAGCGTGACGACAGCGGCGCACGAGCGCGCCCACAGGGCATGGCGACGTTCCCAAAGAACCGATGCCGCTATTGCAACCAGCACCGCCACGGACGGAGCAAGCGCCACGGTGTAGTACTGGTGGAAGATGCCCGACATATAGCTGAACACCACCCAAGTAACCAGCAGCCATGACCCCCAGACGATCACGCTGGCGCGACGAAGATCGGTACGGCGAGCACACCGGCATGCAATGCAGCCAATAACGATTCCCAGTGCGGCGACTGGGGCGAGCCACGCGATTTGCCCACCAAACTCACCGTCAAGCAGCCGAGTCAGTCCGGTTTCGCCCCACATGCCTCCCGAGGCCTTTCCGCCGCCGACAACGGCGCCATTCTCGTTGCCGGTAAGTCGCCCAAAACCGTTGTAGCTAAAAGTCAATTCGAGGAACGAGTCCGTCTGGGATCCTCCGATATATGGACGGGATCCTGATGGCACTATCACCGTCAGCAGCATCCACCATCCGGCAAATACCAGCATGCTGACGATCGCCACCAGCCCGTCGACAATCCGGCGGATCAACTTGGTGGGGGAAGCGGCCAACACCGCAAACGCAAATCCGGGAAGCACGAGCAGAACCTGCAATTGCTTGGTCAGGAAACCTAATCCGACCAATGCGCCGGCGAACGCCAACCATGCGGTACGACGACGATTGGCTTGCCGGTTGTCAGGATATTCCAGCGAGCGCAGCACCGCGTATGCCGCACCGGTCATTAGTGTGACGAGCAGCGCGTCCGGATTATTGAATCGGAACATCAGCGCCGCGACAGGCGTGGTGGCGAGCGTCAGCCCCGCGATCGCACCGAACCAATTGCCCCAATACCGTCGGGTGCAGGCATAGACCAGCCAGACCGATACCATGCCGCAGATCGCCTCGGGCAGGAGGATGGCAAAGGAGTTGAGGCCGAACATGCGTACGGACAGGGCCATCAGCCAGATGGCTGCCGGCGGCTTATCGACGGTGATGGAGTTGCCCGCGTCGGACGATCCCCACAGAAACGCCCACCAGTCGACGGAGCCGGCCTGCGCGGCGGCTGAGTAGAATTCGTTGGCATAGCCCGATGCAGTGAGGTTGACGAACATGATGATGCAGCTCAGTCCCATCATGACGGCGAACCCGATCCAGTCCAATGGGGCTCGGCGAACGGCGACGGGATGACGCATCGTCATGACGGGCTGCGGGTGCACGAATTGGCCGCCGCGAATCCCAATGAATGACGCCAAGCGGGATTTCCGCGGCGAAGACGTGATTGATGCGCACGAGGCTGCTGTTGGCATGGTAGTTCCCTTCGATTGAGCACGATGGATTTCGACGCTGAATGATGTGTCGCCAATTGGTTTCATAGCGCGGAGGGCTTTGTCGGGGAAGATGCCGATGCCGGATGGCCTTGCGAATTCTCGGGCTTTCCAGCGTCATCGGAATTGGCGGCACCGCCCGATATGCCATGTTGCGAATATGCGCCGCGTAACGATTCCATGCGGTTTGTCTGTCGACGACGCATGAGTTTCAGCGTGCGGCTCATTCGCCACATGCCGGCCAGATCCTTGGCGATGGTGTCGGGAATATTCACGGTGGTTCCCGCATCCTCCACCCAATGTACTGGGAATTCATATATGCGCATGTTGGTCGCCTGTGCCAGCAAGAGCATTTCGGTATCGAAGAACCATTCGTCGTCCTGTATGTACGGCAGCAGATGTCGCGCGGCGGAAGCCGTCATGGCTTTGAATCCGCATTGCGCGTCACGGAAGGCGGCGCCGAGCAGCGAGCGCAGCAATGCGTTATAGGTCTGCGAGATCACTTCGCGTTTCAGAGACCGCGTAACCTCAGATTCATCACATAACCGACATCCGGTTGCCACATCCGCGCCGCCACGCAGCAATGCCCAAATCAGCGCATTGGTGGAGCGAATGTCCGTGGATAAGTCGGCATCCATATATGCCACGACTTTGGCTTCGGACTCGCCCCACGCAAGTTTCAATGCACGGCCGCGACCTTTGGCGGCGATTTTCACGGCTCGCACCAGATCAGGATATTGGGAGGCCAATTGTGCGGCAATGGGCCATGTGGCGTCGGTGCTGGCATTGTCTGCCACGACAATGTTCCACGTATATGGGAATTCCTCGTGCCGAGTGCGGGAAAGATAATTCGTCAACGTTATAACGGATGCGCTTAACTGCTCTTGTTCGTTATAAACAGGAACGACGATATCGACGTCGACGCGGCGAGGCGTCCCAACACGCTCGACGATGGTCGACAGCATCTGCGGACCGCCCTTCGTCTGAATGGCCGGTGAATAGCTGCTGAGCTGAAGTGTTTCTGATTGGTCCATGTCTACAGGAAACAATCGATTTCATGGAGTATGTCCCGCGCCAGGTACAAGGCAGCTGTCGATTCTCGAATAGCATGCGAAATGATCCCTGAACACTTTCTGAAGACGCATCCCCCGTCGCGAACATATCTCTGTTGCACCCACCACTAAGACGAGGTGTGCGCGCTACCTTAACGACATACTTGATTCGTCGCCGAGATAGAACGGAGTCAATGACTGCAGCGACCTAATCGCATATCTCCATTTCGAAACCACAACAGGCAGAGGCCTCCGGCTCCCCCAAGAGCAGCCGGAGACCCGAATGGAATCAATACGATGCATAAGGAACAGGTAGCGAAAGAACAGGTAGCGAAAGAACTTCCAACTACTGCATATTAAACTCGTGCGTCACCTTAACGCCACTGTTCACCGCCAGAAAGGCGCTGACCTCAACGTCGACCGGCGAATCATCCATCAGAACATACCCGATCGTCACTGTTGACGAGGTGCCCGGCTGCAATTCCCGCATATACGAATCGGCATCATAGCCCGAAGGCGAATCAGTATATATCGCCGTAGCCAGTTCGACGCCATTCTGGAACACCTGCGGATGAGCCAACGTCGCGAAGGAATTATTCCGCGTCGTGGTATTGGTCCATTCGTATGTCACCACGACGGTAGGCTTATTCTCGTAATCCCTACCGCTTTTGACTGCGGACACGATCTTCACATGCGCCCCATCGATATCTCCTTCGGTATCCTGAGCGCCTTGCGCTTTCGAATCGGCGGTTTGCGTCTTGGCCGAGGTCTGCGGCTGGGAGGTCTCAATGCCCTTGGCGGCTTTGACTGAATCGTCAATGGCCTTGCTGGCCGTGGATTGCATGGCCAGCGTGATAATGATCGCCAGCACGGACAGCACCACGCCAATGACGGAGACCGCCTTGCCCTTCTTCTTGCCTCGCGCAGCGCCAACGAGCCCTATAAGGGCGAGCACCGCTCCGATCACGCCAAGTATGGCGGCAAGATTATTGATGATGGGGATAAAGCTCAGCACCACCGCCAACACCGCGAACACCACGCCAATGATGCCGCATACCGTCATGCTCTGCGGTTTGCCCGTTGGATTCTGCTGCGGAACAGTCATGTCAACTCTCTCTTTCTCCGGTGGATCGATGATGCACGCCGTCTCATAAGACGCGCACCGCCATGTACTGTCATCGTAAAGAACGGGAAAATGGCAGGCCATTGGACGACAGGCCATATTTCAATGCCCGATAGGGCAAATCATCCAGGCGACTCATGTTCAACCGTCCAATAGCGAGACGCGACGCAACGCAATACAGTGGAAGCATGAGATCACAGAGCCATGGCTACCGCAGCGCATCAGACGCCGACAACGGCGTCAAAACTTCGCTGCGCCCGAGGCCCTGGCCGTCCATGGCCTCGCCGGATGCAGACGAAGTGCCGGTTCGCACCAAACCCTGGTGCACAGTCGTCATGATCGCGATGGCGGGCCTGTTCTCACTGATACAAACCTCATTCACGGCCCAACGCTACATGCAGAATCCCGATAGCGGCATGTTCATTTGGATGATCATCAGCACGTTCCTCGCGTTCATGCTCCCCATGATCCTTCTCAGCCGCAATTCCTGGCCGGAGCCGGTATTCTGGATCGCCTGCGCCATTGTCATCATATTTCCCTACAGCCCGATGCTGGCCCTCGAGGCCTTCGCGGCTTTGATCGCGAGGCGCTCGTCCCGGCGCAGAACCATTCAAGCTTCGGCCGCGGCGCTGACCGTGGCCATGCTGTCGGAGATCCGCGACGCCATCCAGCCCAGCGACGCGTCGTTTTGGCATGCCGTGTTCGCCAAACCGAATACCGGCCAGAACGGCGTTCCCATAGAACTGCTAACCGACGAGCCCGTTATCGTCATCACGGCGGGAATCGTCGCGATCATCGAAACCGCCGTCGCATTGCTCATCGGATTGCATATACGATCGCGAGCCAGGCTGCAC
>ERZ808262.434-NODE-434-length-20382-cov-6.449894_pt1 | contig 20382 bp, 20 predicted proteins | sample MGYA00520895_ERZ808262 | MGnify/ENA primary metagenome ERZ808262 (study PRJEB31516, sample SAMN03275588) | gut metagenome | biome: mammalia-associated habitat; material: feces | host: Papio cynocephalus | place: Kenya | collected 2012-08-02 ... | reverse complement strand
TGTAATTAATAAATAATTTCAATTTTGTATCGAACAATATGTAAATTAACCAATTATTTCAAAGAAAAGAACAAGAACAAAACTTATTTCTTTAATATTTTGTTCCAATTTTTAATATCGTTTTCATCAGGAACGAAAACAAATGGTATATTTCTTTCTAATTCATCGTAATCAAAACCATAACCAACTAAAAATTTAGCCTCATTTAATGTTATACCAACAAAATCAGGATCTAAATCAACCTTTCTTAAAGGCTTCTTATCAACCAAACAACAGATTTTTATATCTTTTGGTTTATAAGTAATATTTATATAGTTTTTTAAATATTTCAAAGTAGTTCCTGTATCAATTATATCTTCAACAATAATAACTTCTTTTCCTTCGACATTTTCAGTTAAATCTTTTTTTAAATGTATAACACCTGTAGATTCAGTACCAGAATAGCTAGAAACTTGCATATAATCTATAATTAACGGAAATTTAAATTTTTTAATTAAGTCATGCATAAATGGTGCAGCACCTTTTAAAACACAAATAAAAATAGGTACAGTATCTTTATTTTGATAAATTTTATTAAATTTATCAGCTAAAGTAGTAGTAATTTCATCGATTTGTTTTTCAGATAATACAATTTCTTTCATTATTCTTTCCCCTTAATAATATAAGTAATTTATTACTTTTTTAACTTATTTGTCAAATAAAATTAATTTTTAATTAGATTATTTATTGTTAATAGTAAGGTTTAAGTATTTTGAAAAATTGAAATTTATAGATTTTAAGTAACTAATGATGATTAATGAATGTAGATAATTTAAATTTAAATTAACATTATCTAAATTATTATTTATCAAATCTTTAATTTTATTTAGACGATATGTAATAGTATTTTTATGAAGAAATAATTCTTTAGAGCATTCATTTAAGCTATGATTATTTTTAAGATAATTAAATAAAGTAGAACATAATGAAGCATCGTTTGTATAATCGTATTTTAATATTTCTAAGATATCTTCGTGAATTAAAGATAATAACAAAATATTATTATTAGTAGCAATTATAGTTGATAAGAAGACATAATCGCTTTCCTCATATAATATATATTCATTTTTATAGCTCATTAAATATGTTAATAATTTCTTTTCTATATCAAATATAATATTAGCTTTAAATAAATTTAAAATAGGAGTAGAAATTATTCCATATAATTTATATTTAAAGAAAAATGAATTGATATCTTCCTCATTATAATTTTGATTTATAAATACCAATATATATTTTTCTTTAAATATAATAATTGAATCGATGAATAAATATGTTAAATATATTTCAATATTTTTATATATTTTTTTATTAGATTCATTTAAATAAATAATTAATAATTTAAATTCTTTATCACTATTAATTAATGAATGATATTTTTCTAAAAAAATATTTTCATTATCAAATTCGTTATTTATCAAAGAAGTAAATAACGAATTTAAATTATTAATATTTTGATGATGAACATTAATTATTAAATGCTTAGTAATTATCTTAACTAAATGCTTAATAATTAATGGTTCGATATCTTTTAATTTATTTTCAAATTCAATAATTACTAGATAACCGATTACATGTTGATTATTATCTATCAATTTAATAAATAAACGCTTAATATTATCAAACGTGATATAAGCATAATCTTTGTTTTCTAATTCTTTATTTATAATATTAATTAGTTCTATAGACCAATAACCACTCTTAATTGTATTATAAAATGTTTCTCCTAGAGTTTTTTCATCTATGGAAAAGTGACTTACAATCTTATAATTTTCATCTATAACAGCGATTGGGTTATTGATTAAAGAGTAAAATCCTTTGATTAGGTCATCGATTGTTGTTGATTCTTCTTCAATAGTTAATATTTTATCTAATTCCATAATTAGTCTATTAGCACAATTCCTTATAGCTATTTTATTCTTTTAACATATTTAAGACAATATTAAATTGTAATAATTTATTAGTTGCTCGGAGGAAAAAAATATGAAAGATTTATTACTTATGAGGGCACCATTAAAATATATTCAAGGAAAAGATGCTCTAAAGAAATTTTACGAGAATTCAAAAGAATTTGGTAAAAAGTATTTATTTATTTGCTCACATAGTGGTTATGAAGCAACTCATGATTTAATTGAAGAATCATTTGGTAATAGTAAGACTACTAGACATTATGAGGTTTTTGGCGGAATTTCTTCAGTTGGAGAAATTAATAGAATGGAAAAAATCGTCAAAGATGAAAAAATTGATGTAGTTGTTGGTGTTGGTGGTGGTAGTGCTATTGATACTGCTAAAGCTACTGCTTATTATACTCATAGAAGAATAGCTATTGTTCCTACAGTTTGTGCTACTGATGCACCATGTACTGGTCTAAGTGTTATTTATAATGATGATCATTCGTTTAATTCTTATTTATTCTATCCTAATAACCCAGATTTAGTTATCGTTGATAGTGGAGTTATTTCTAAATCACCAGCTAAATTCTTAGTTGCTGGTATGGGTGATGCTTTAGGAACTTATTTTGAAGCTAGAGCATGTTATAAAACTCATTCTAAATCACTTGAAAATGGTGGTATTACATTAAGTGCAATGGCCTTATGCAAGTTATGTTATGAAACATTAATTAAAGATGGTAAAAAAGCATTAGTTAGTGTTAATAACAAATTAGTTACTCCTGAACTTGATGCTATTATTGAAGCTAATACTTATCTTAGTGGTGTTGGCGCAGATAATGGTGGTCTATGTGTTGCTCATAGTTTCTATAATGGTGTAACTTCATTAGGTAAAAAGACTGCTATGCATGGTAATTGTGTTGCATTTGGTACTCTTGTTCAATTACTTCTTGAAAACGGATGTAACGAAGAATATAACAAAGTAAGAGACTTTATGTATTCTGTTGGACTTCCATTAACTCTTGAAGAAATTGGAATTGAAGACAGTGATGTTGATCAAGTTGCTAAAGCAAGTTGTGTCCCTGGAGAAAGTGCTCATAATTTAAGTGGTGATGTTACTCCTAGTGAATTAAAAGATGCAATCTTACTTTGTGATAGATTAGGTCATGAATATTTAAATTCATTAAATAAATAATTATTTTAAACGAAAAGCTTGTAGTTTTAAGGTATTTTTATGGAAAACGAAATTAAAGAAAAGAAGGGATTTAAAGGAATTGGTATTTGGAAATTTCTAAATAAGATTCCTGCAGGAACAATGTTTGTCCCTTTAGTTATAAGTGCAATTATTTGTTCTATTTGTATTGCTTGTGGGTTAGGAACTGGTGTTGCTAATGAAGGTAAAACTCTTTGGGAATATTTAGGAAACCCTATGAAAGATTTGTTTGGTAGTACCGGACAAATGCTTGTTATTGGTTTAATGTTATTCTGTACTGGTACAATGATTAAGCCTCATGACTTTGTTGAAGTATTTAAAAGAGGTATTTGGATTATCTTGGCTAGACTTGCTCCAGCATATATCTTAAGTTGTTTAATCTTTGTATTTTGTCCTAATGGTTTCTTAGGAATTGATCCTGTCACTTTATGTGTATGTGTAAGTAGTGCAAATGCAGCTTTATATATGGGTATTATTCCACCATATGCTGATAATAGTGATAGAGCAACATTCCCAATTATGCTTATATTATCAATGCCTTTATTACCATTTATTGTTATTTCTTGTTTTGGTCAATCAACTACTGATGCTGGTATCGTTGGCAAAGTTATGCAAATTGTTTCATTACTTTTACCATTTATCTTAGGTTTTATCTTAGGTAATCTTGATCCAAAAATTAGAGAGGTATTTAAAGGTGGTAATGCAATTTTATTACCATTCTTAGGATTCCAATTTGGTTCTACAATTAATTTAGCTAAAGCATTTAGTGATGGAATGCTTTGGGTAGCAGCAATTGTATTAATCTTAATTTATTGGGCTGTTACTTTAATTATTCCTTATATTGTTGATAGATTTGCATTAAAAAGACCAGGATATGCTTCTGTTGGTAGCGCTTCACTTGCTGGAGTTGCATTAAGTATTCCTGCTATGTTTAGTGCTTATACATTTAATGGTGTTGCTTATACTGATAAAGTTGGCAACGCTACATTAATCTTAGCTATAGTTTTACTTGTTACTAATATATTAGATCCATTCTTTACAAAATGGACTATGAATTACTATTTTAAATCACATCAAGGTAGTAAGATAGGTGATCCACAAAGAGTATTTGGTGCTGATCATCCTGAATTATTAGCTGCTGTATATGATGAAAATGGTAATTATCGTACACATCATCATAATCATGATTTATATAAGAAGATATTCCATATTAAATCACATAAAGGTGATGTAAAAGAAAATAGTAATAGTGATTCTATAAATAAATAGTTATAAATTTTGGAGGTAAATTTATGAAAGAGAATAAATTATTTCAAGTTGGTACATTAAATAGTTTAATGATGGGTGATTATCATGGTTCAGTAACTGTTAAAGATTTACTTAAAAAAGGTAATATTGGTATTGGAACTTATGATGGTCTTGATGGTGAAGCTATTATTTTAAATGGACATGCTTATGATGGTAGAGCTGATGGTAAAGTTAGTGAAATGAGTGACACTGATAAATTGCCATTCTCAACTGTAAGTCATTTCGATGAAGGTGTTAAAGAAAATGAAATTTCATTTGACTCTATTGAAGATTTTAAAGCTAAAGTTGATCAATATTTAGGTTCACATAATTTCTTCTATATGATCAAAATGGAAGGTACATTTAATGTAAGAGTAAGATCTTGCTTTAAACAAAAAGAACCTTATGAACCTTTATATAAAGTTGCTTGCGATCAAAGAGAATATGAATATCATGATATTGAGGGTTATGTAATTGGTGTTTATTGTCCAAATTATGTTGAAGGTATGAACTTACCAGGATGGCATATTCACTTCTTAAGTAAAGATTTAACTAAAGGTGGACATATCCTTAAAGTTAGTGGTGAAAATATTAAATTTAAAGTCAATGAACTTAATGGTTGGGATGTTTACTTACCACATACTGAAGGATTTGAAAACTGGGATTTAACTGAAGATTTGAAAGAAAAAACTAAAGCAGTTGAAGGTTCTTCTAAATAATAAATTTAATTAACTGATTAAAAACTATGGCTTTGTTGCCATAGTTTTTTTGTTAATTATTAAATTTTAAATATCTGGCATAAGATTTTATGATAAAATATAAAAAATGTAGGTGAAAAATGAAAAAGATTTATAATTTTGTTGTTGTGTCTTTTTAAAGCTTAATTATCGCTAATAGTTTTGATAGCAAAAATAAACCTATTTATTCTTGCTTTACAAATAGTAATGATGAGACTAATCCTTTTCTTGAACAAGAAGAAAAAAATAGTTCAAATATTAGCAAATTTATTAAATTTGATTTTACATCAAGAATAAGTACAACAATTAGTTATAACTTTAGCTCTGATACAAATGGTGTTAAAACCATTAAAGGAGAAAATAGTTCTTCATCTAATTTTATAAGTTTTCCAATGGATAATTGCAATAATAATACAACTTTCACTGATAATAGAATTATAACTGATGTTGATGTTTTAATGTATTATATGCCATCTGCTGTTTGTATAGTTCAAACAAGCTTTTATAGAGAAGATATTGCTGGACATGGAACTGGATTTGTTATTGGAAATAATTTTATACTAACTGCTGCTCATAATATATATAATGGCAAAAATTTTAATTTAAATGCTGAGGTTGGTTTTGTTTTAAAAAATTATACTAGTAATGGGCAAGACATAACAAATCACTATGAAGTTAAAAATGCTTATTTTCCGATGAATTTCTATAATAATTATGGATACACTGATTATGATTGGGCAATTATTGAACTAGATAGTTCTATTGACTTAGTTAAAAAATATGGAGCTTTAAATATTGGCTCAAATTATACTTTATATAATGCCTATTCAACTTCTAGTGATTATAGTAGTGATTTTGGTGATATTAAACTTACTACTTCAAGTGCATATGGAGTAATGCGTTCTTACGATAAAAAATTTGATATATATAATTATTGTAATTCCGGTATGAGTGGAGGACCACTTATTTATTATTACGAAGATCCTATAACCTTAGAATATAATAGAATTTGTGTCGGTATAATTTCACAAAAGGTTATAAGTAAAAATAGTGGTTCAATTATTTATTCTAAGGCTTGTAAAATTACCAATAATTTAATTGATTTGGTAAATGTAATAAAAGGAGATAGTGATATATGAAATATAAATTATTTTTAATTTTATTTAGTGTAGTAGCTTTAACTAGTTGTAATGATGTATGTAAAGATGATACATATTCAACTATTTTATTACCTGAAACAATTACAAAATATGAATTAGGAATTATTAATTATTTAGAAAGTGAAGATACTTATATTTTTAAGTTTTATAATCTTAATTATGAATATAAAGGAATTGAAAATGCTAAATTAATTGATAAAGATAATAATGTAATTGCTTATAATTGGCATGAGGAAATAGTAAGAGATTATTTAAAAGACAATTTAGAAGCTTATGGGTTAATTAGTTATGAAAAAGTACCTAATACAAATAAAATAACATCTACTAATTTTGGCCTTCCTGCTATTAAATTAATTAAATAAATAAAGTGCGTACATAGTATGAAAAAAATAATTAAAATATTATCAATTTCTTTATTTAGTATATTAATTAGTAGTTGCAAAACTACTAATTGTAATAACAATAATCAATTAGATTATATGGATACAATTAATGTATCTTTTAACAAAGGTACATTAATTTTTAATGGATCTAATTCATTTAAATTTGATTTTAAAGGAGATATATATCTAGTAACTTATAATGCTTATTTATTAGATAAAGATAATAATAAATTAGGTTTATTAACTAATAAAGAATTAGTAAATAAATATCTATCTGATAATATGGAAATATATGGTGGATTTATTTATAAATTAGATAATAATACCTTAATATATTTTTCTAATGAAGTAAGTTATTTAAAGTTAATTAATTAAATATATTAAATTAGTTATTTATCTATATTTATAATTTTTAAATAAAGTTTATAAATATTTTTAAATAATTTTTCTAAAAAGTAAAATTAATCAATATTTTATAAAAATTAGTTTTTGATTAACAATTTATTTTATAACATTTTTAAGCTATTTTAATTCTAAGTAAAAATAACTTATTTTTAATGATTTTAAAATTTTTTAAATTTAATCTAATTAATAAAAAGATTATTTTTTTAAAATTCTAATAAAAAAGTAAGGATTTGCGGATATTTTAAATTAAATATATTAAATTTAATTTTAGATTATTAATTAATTTAAAAATGTTAAGATTAAGTTAATTAAAAAAATATTCAGTTTTTAGAGATTATTTATTTTCTATAATTTATTAAATAATTTTTTTGTTTGATAAAATTACTTAGATTAAATAATGGTTTTTTATAACTAATACTTTTTCATTGATAAATTACAATTGTATTTTAATTATATTATTTTGTTGACTTAGTTTTTTCTTAACTTTAAAATATAATTACTTGTTAGCGTTTACTAGCATTAGGAAAAAGGAATATGGGATTAATACTTGGAGTAAATGGATTATTTGAATTAATAAAAAATGATTTACCATTAATCATCAGTATTTTTTGTTTTTTCTTTTTCTTACTATTACCTTTATTTTTTAGAAAAATATTTAGATTTAAATTAGTTGATTTTATATCTTCTTTATTTATTACATCTATATTATATTTTGTAACCATCTATGTTTTTAATTTATCAAGAATTGATTACATTTTAGATGCTTTTAGAGTTTGTAATAATAACCTAGTAGTCTTTAGTTCTTTATTTGCACTTTTAATCGAAAGTGGTAAAAAAAGTGTTTTAATAAATTCTAATTCGAAAATAATCATCTTAGTATTAGAGTTATTACTAGTAATGAATTTTATAATCATAACAAAATCATTATTTAATAATATAAAGATAATGGTTATCAAATTCGTTTCTTTTTTTAATTTTAAATTGAAGGAACAAAGAAATTATATTTTTAATAATTTATTTGAAATAAATAATAATTTTAATATTTATATATCCAAATATAATTGCTAATTAATTTAGTTATTTTAAAATTAGTTAATCTTTTCGATAACTAATTTTTTTATATATTCTTATAATTAAATAATTTTTAAAGGAGAAAATATGAGAAAAGATTTTAAAAGTAAAAGTAAGAAGAAGTGGATTGTAGGAGGTATCTTGCTTTTTAGTGGTGTTGCTTTACTTACTACTGGTTTTGCTACTTGGGTAGTTGGCGTAAATAGAAGCAAAGTTGGTTCTGATATTGATATAACTCAAGAAGGAACTGTTAATGAAATGTTTAAATTAACAGTTAAACTTACTGAAGCAAAAGTTGTAATTAGTGAGAAGCATACTAAAGCTGCTAATGAAATCATTGGAACTAATGAAGAAAGTCCTGCTACTGATTTTGAAGTTAGCGGAGAATTTAGTGTAGAAGTTGGTAATGAATATGGTAAATTACCTGATAAAATTAATTTTTCATTTGGCTATAGTGATAATGAAATAGCTAAACCTGAAGATGAAGCTTTTAAAAATACTGATAATAATAAAGTTAAAGTAGAATCTATTACTAGAACTCATAATGTTGGAAATTATGAATATTTAAAAATTGATGAAAAGGCTTTTTTAACTGTTACTGATGACGAAACTAAAAAAGGTTTTGAAGGAGCTTGGACAAAAACTACTGGGACTTCATCAACTAAGTGGACTGTTACAGCTAAATTTAATTTATTAGATTGGGGATCATTCTTTAATAATTCTTCTCCATGTACTTACTATAATTCTTTATATGATGCTGATGCTACATATAGCGAAACTATAACTGAACCTAAATTAACTGATGATAATCGTGATATCGATTTTGTTACTAAAGAAATGAATGATATGAAAGATAAATTTAATAATAAAAAGATTAAAATTATCGCTACATTAACTGAAAAAGATAAATAAGGAGTAATTTATGAAAAAGAAAGGTTTACTATTAGGTTTAATTAGTTTAACTACTATATCATTAGCTGGAGTTGGTTTTGCTACTTGGGTAGTTGGTGTAACTAAAAGAGAAGATAAAGGAAATTTAAATGTTGAAGTAGATGAAGTTAAAAATGATTCAGTTTATTTAACTGCTACATTTGCTAAGGATGCTAAAGTAGCTATTGCTGAAACTAAAGATGTTTCAAAACCAGAAGGCTATGGTTTAGTAAGTGTTAATGATAATTCTACAAATAAGCAAGGCTTAGCACTTAATGAAAATGCTTTAAAATTTAGTTTTAGTGAACTTAAATATGTTGTTGGTAATGCTATTAGTGATGATGCTACGCCAAAATATTTAAAATTAGAATTAAAGGATGAAGATAATAAATTTAATGTTGTTAGTAGTGAAAATATTAAATTAACTGATGAAAAAGGTTCTCGTCCAGTTAAAAAAGATCCTACTTTAAATTATTTATATTTTAAAGAATATGTTGATTTAACTAAAGAAGAAGCAGTAACTAGTGTTACTAGTAATTCATCAACTACTTATACTTTAGCTAATAAAGAATTTAAATTATTATGGGGAAATTTCTTTGGTAATACTACTTTTACTAGTGGTACTACTAATAATGAACCTTCAACCTATTATAATAATTTATATAAAGATGTAGAAAACCCTTCTTATGATACATTATTAGATGCTTCTACAAAAGCTTATCAAGAGTTAGAAGCGATGAAAAGTGTATTAACTGCTAAAGATACTAAATTTACAATTACAGTTAGTTTATTAACTAGTAGTGAATAATGAAACTAAATAAGGAATAATAAATTATGAAAAATAAGATTAGAAAGAATAGAATTTTATTAACTTCATTATTAGGTTTAGCTTTAGTTAGTACTGCAACAATTGCTTATGCTACTTGGAATTTTGGTGTTGAGAAAAAAGATGAAAATGTTGGCTTAACAATGGAAGTTGATGGTGTTAGTGATAAGTCTATTGTTTTAAGTGCTAGTGCTAGTAACAATAAAGTAATAATTGCTGAAACCGATGATGTAAGTGGTAAAAATTATGTTAATGTTACATCAAGAGAAGATGCATTAAAATTAACTTTAGATACTTTTAAAATATCTTTTAGTACGGATACTATTAAACCTACTAAGATTAATTTTAGTTTAGTTGATAATGCAAATATTAATACTATTAAAGTTGATAGTGATTATTTTGGTAGAGAACCTGGTGATTATCAATATATTGATTTAGCTACAACTTCACTAGATTTAAATACAAATTCTGAATCTAATAATGTATATACTGAATCTACTAATAAAGATACTAATTTAACTATATGGGATATTAATAATAAAGTTATTGATTTTAAATGGGGTAATTTCTTTGAATATACTTATCAAGATGATAAACAAGGCAGTGTAACAACCTCTAAACCAAGTGAATTCTGGAATAAAAAAATTAGTGAAAAAGAAAGTGATGAAGAAAAATTAGTAGCTATTAAACATGCTAAAGATGAAAGAAAAACAATGAGTGACTCTTTAACAGCTAAAGGAAAGTCTTTAACTTTAAAAATTACTGTTGATTATACTACTAAATAAAAAAAGGAATAAAATATGAAAAAGAATTTTAAAAGAAATAAAATTATATTATGTTCTTTATTAGGTTTAGCAGTTATTAGTAGTGGTACTATTGCTTTTTCAACTTGGATTTTCGGACTTAATAATGGTGAACAACAAATAGATGGAATTAAAGTTACTGTTGATGGATATAAAGATAATACTAAGTATCTTGATATAGCTACTAGTAATAATGAAACTATTACTTTAGCTGAATATAGTGAGATTAAAGCTGAAGATAATGTAGCTTCTACTGAAGGTATTACAAGTGAAACAAAAAAAGCTGATTTTGATATTAATTTATCTAAATTTGAATTTGCTTTTTCTACTAGTCAATATACATTTAATTCTATAGATTTTACTTTACTTATTTATAAAACTACTGATACTAGTGAAACTAAAAATGATGTTAATAAAGTTACTGAAGATCAGGTTCATGGTAAAGATGATTCTACTAATCATTTAGTAAAAATGAGAGAATCGAAAACTGAAGGGTATACGTATTTAGCTTTAGAAACTAGTGTTACTAGTAATACTTTAACTAATAATTTTACTACTGAAACAATTGGTGATTATACTTATTATACTGCTAAAGACGATTTTAAAAAATTAACCTTAAAATGGGGTGATTATTTTGGTAATAATGTTACTAGTGGAGAGACAGTAACTAAAGCAAGTCCAGCAATTTTCTATAACAATAAATATACTGAATTTATTAAAAAAGAAAATATAGGTGTTAAAGATAAATTAGAATTTTTAAATACTGCTAATAGTGAAATGAAAGCTATGGAAGAAGTATTTAAAGATGTAACTATTAAAATTACAGCTACACTTAATTTAACTGATAAAACTAATAACGGGTAATTAATATAATTAATAAGATTTAACTAGGAGAAAGAAATGAAATTATATAAAAGAAATAAAGGTTTATTAATTTCAATATGTGCTATATCAATAGTTAGTTTAGTAACTATTGGTTTTTCTAGTTGGATTTTAGGTATTGATGATTCTAAAAAAGATTTAGATAAAATTAAAGTAGATATTGATACAGTATCTGATAAAACTTCAATATTAGAAATTAAAACTAAAGAAGAAAATCCTAGTTTATTTTTAAGTGAAAATGTTTCAAAAAGTACTGATATTAGTGATACTATTGGTTTTGGTTATACTTTTAATGAAAAAAGTCCTGCTAAATTTGATATAGAATTAGATTATTTTAATTTTGCTTTTTATAAAGAAAACACTACTTTTAATGGTGTTACATTTTCTTTTAGTGTAACTAAAGAAAATGTAACTAATCCTAATACACCTAGTATTAATAAATTTAATAGAAGTAATGATGAAACATATAATTATATTGAATTTGCTACTAGTAATATTACTAAAGATAATTTAGATAGTATGACTACATTAACTACAGTAGGTAATTATAATTATTATTCTTTAAATGATAAGAAATTATCATTTAAATGGGGAAATTATTATAGTGATACATATAATAATAAAACTAGTAATTCTCCAGCTAGTTATTATCAACTTCAATTAGATAAAGTAAGTGACACTAATAATGATGGATCAATATTAAGTGAACAATTAGATGTATTATCTAAAGCAAAAGAAGAATTTGATGCTTTAGATAATTCTTTAAAAGGAGCTACTATTAAATTAACTGTTACATTAAATGTAACATTTAATAGTTAATTAGTAATATATAATTATGAATAAGAAGAAATTAAAAATAAGAAAGAATAAATCATTATTATTTATAACTATGTCATTAGCAGTAGTTTCTTTAATGAGTGTAGGTTTTGCTAATTATATTATTGGTTTAGAAAAAAAAGATTCTAATATCTCTTTATCTATATCAACTTCTACTAAGTCTTATGAAACATTAATTAATGATACTAAAGTATCATCAATTAATGGTAATAATAGTAATACTTCTAGTATTACTATTGATAAAACTAAAGGTAGTGATAATAAAGGAATTGCAGGAAATATTACATTTAGTTCTAATATTATTTGTAGTTATGATCCTAATAATAATAGTGAAGTAAAAGATCTTCGACCAGATAAATTAGAAATTAGTTATGAAATTATAGATAGTAGTAGTTCTACTACTACTACTACTAATAATAATTTAAATATTATTACTACTAGTACTGATCCTACTTTTAATAGAGTTTCAAATAAAGAATATTCTTTATTTGATATAGAGGTTAAAGTAGGTGAATCTACTTTAACTGATAATACTTATACTTTTAATAAAGCTAATGATTTTACTAAATATAGTAATCCTAATATCACTGGTTCTTATTATGAATTTAATAAAAATATAAGTATTGAGTTAAAGTGGGGTAGTTATTTCTCTTCTTTAGATCCAGATACTTTCTATAATAAATATTTAGAAGATTATAAAAATAAATATTTAGAAGGTGAGCATACTAAAGAAGAATTATTAAATGAAATAGATAAAGCATATAAAGAACTTAAATCTACTTTAGAAAGTATAGAAAATAAAACATTTAATTTTACTTTTATAGCGATTAAAGAAGAATCAAATAGTGTACCTTAATATATATAAAATATTTATCTAATAATTATTTCTTAATATTAGATAAATACATTTATAAATGTGTATATTTAAATTAATCAATTTAAATATATTGAAATAATTATTAGATAAATAAATTAATTATATTGATTATAGGAGGAAAATAATATGATTAAAAAAAATAATAAAAGAAATAAGATTATCATGTGGGGATTAATAGCTACTGCTAGTATTTCTTTAGCTAGTGTTGGTTTTGCTAGTTTTGTTATTAATACTATGACCCCAGGGACAGTTGATAATATCACAGTGAATGTTGGTAATGTAGTAGATAATACTTTAGAAACTACAATTGAGGGAGCTAGTGATTTAATTGTTTCTTTTGATCATGATGGTAAGGGAACAAATTTCGCTAATGGAGATAAAAATACTGAAGATTTATCATTTGGTATTACGACAACATTTACTGCTCCAACAGGTGTAAAAATTGCTAGTTTATTAAAAGGAGTTGAATTTAGTTTCACTATTGGTGAAGATTTAGCTAAATTAATTAATTCAAGTGATACTACAGGTGCAACAAATTATATTAATTCACCATCATTTATTGGAGCAGATAATAAATCAACAATTGGTTTTACTTGGAGTGATTCTAATTATTTAACTGAGAAGACTTTATATCCTGATAAAAAAGATCAATTTAAAGATGATATAGCTGGTAGTGCTGATGGAACTAGTAATACCATTACTTTCACTACTACATTTACTTTTGAATGGGGAAAAGCCTTTTTAAATACTAATCCTGCTAGCACAACAATTGGTGATACTGATAGTGATTCTTCATTAACTAAAACTACATTAATATCTAGACTTAAAGCATTTAAAGGAGCTTATAAAACTGGAGGCAAGTTCTTATCAATAACTGTTACTCCTAAAAATGGTTAATTATCTTATTTTTTTCTAATTTCTTTTTATGACCAGTATTGAAATAATCTCTTTAGTTGTTACGATTGTTTGTTTATTAAGTTTTTCTATAGTATTTACTTTTCTTTTTAGGTATTACTATATAACTAATATTAAAGAGATTAATGAAGGTCATAGTGATGTTGATTTATTAGAACTTGCTAAAGAAGAAGAAACAATAAATAAATCTAAGAAGAAGAAAGTAACTAATATCATGTCTAAAGTTATTAGTTACCTTCTTCTTAGTGTAGTATTATTTGGATTTGGAATTAGTGTTTATTCTAGATTTGCTAATAATAATTTAATACTAGGTAATGAAGGGTATGTAGTTATTAGTAGTGGATCAATGTCAAAAAGAAATGAAAGAAATGATTATTTAGATGAATATCATCTAAATAATCAATTTAATACCTATGATATTATTAATATTAGAAAATATGATAAACAAGAAGATGTTAAATTATATGATGTTATAGCTTTTAAAGGGGATGATGGTAATATCTATGTTCACCGTATTATTGAAATTAATGATGATAATACTTATGTTACTCGTGGTGATTCAAATAGTGCTAGTGATCCTAATCAATTATATAAAGGGAATTTAACATATAATAAGATTATAGGTTATTATACGAATAAGAAGATAAATTCATTAGGTATATTTGTAATATTTTTACAATCTAATAGTGGAATTATTACGATTATATCTATTATATATTGCGTTATGATGTTTGATCATTTTAGAAGTAAATATGATGAAGCAATATATAATAGAACTAATAAATTAATTAAATTATTAGAATTTGATATAAATGATGATGAAGAAATAAATAAATATGTAACTAATTTAAATGAAGAAATATTAATTTATAAAAATAATAAATATATTTTTATTCAAGGTGAATTAGTGAGTATTAATAAAGATATAAGTAATGAAGAATTAGAAAAGATTAAAAATATAAAAGTATTAGAGGATCATGAATTTAATAGAATAGAAACTAAAGAAATTAAGAAAGAAAATAATTTCTTTATTAAATTAAAAAACAAATTTAATAAAGAAAAGAAAGATAAATAAGTTAGTAATACTAATTAGGAGAGAAAATATGAAGACACATTTTACTAGGAAAAATTACATATTTATAGCCTTATCTTATGGCTATATTTTAATGGCTTTATTTGCTGGGTTAGCACTTGATGCTTCTAATCCAATTATGAAAAGTAATAATCCACTTCAAAAGTTAGCTAATGCTTTTGGATTTCCTTTAGTTAATCCTGGATTTGCTGGATATATATTACTTGCTTGTATTCTTATTTATATCTTAGTTTTTATTTGTAGTATTATTTATGAAATTAGATTAGCTAAATATTATGAAGATAAAATATTTTCTAAAAAATGGGTTAGTATTTATGTATTAACTTTCTTTATTAGTTTTGGATTATGTTTTGGTATTGGAATGGTTGCTCAATATCCATATATTAGTAAATATATGATTAATTCTTTACTATATATGTTAGAGAGTTTATTTATTGGATTATTATTATTTATTTTCTTAGGTTCAATTGTTTTTAGTATTTGTGCTTTAATTGTCAATTTTAAACATATTGATGAACCATTTAGATTTTTTGGTAGTAGAACTAAAGAATTAGAAAATAAAGAAAAAGAAGAAGAAGAAAATGAACTTAAAGATCTTGATGAACAAGGGAATTTAGCTGCTAGTTTTGGTGAAAGTAATGTCGATAGTAATACTAATCCTATTAATGGAACAATAAGTAATGGAAGTAATGGAGTTAGTGCTAATTCAAGTAATAATTTTGATACATTAACTAAAGAAAAAGAAAAGATTTTCCCAGGATTATGCTCTATTGATTTAATTAATGAATCTTATAAAGAAAAAGAATATAGTGATGATAATATTGATTTAGCTACTTTATGTAATAAATTTAGATTATATTTAGCTAAAGAGGAAAAATTATATTTTAATATTGATACAATTAGAGCTTTTATTAGTGGTTTAGCTAGTTCTAGACTTATCATTTTAGAAGGTCTTAGTGGTACTGGTAAATCTAGTTTAGCTCGTTATTTTAGTGAATTTATTTCAGAAGAATCTTTTTTTGAAGCTGTTCAAGCAACCTGGAGAGATCGTACTAATTTATTAGGTTATTATAATGATTTTTCAAAAACTTATAATGAAACTGAGTTTTTAAAAAGATTATATGATGCTACATTTAAACCTCATGACGTTAATATCATGGTTTTAGATGAAATTAATATTTCTCGTGTTGAATATTATTTTGCTGATTTCTTATCAATTATGGAATATCCAAGTGATAAATGGGCATTAAAGATTATGAATTTACCTTATGATTTTATTGCTCCTAATCATCTTGAAGATGGTATATTACATATTCCAGTTAATACTTGGTTTATTGGTACTGCTAATAAAGATGATTCAACTTACACAATTACTGATAAGGTTTATGACCGTGCTATTACAATTAATTTTGATGATCGTAATGAAGCTTTTGAAGTTAATGAAGAAGTTAATAAGATTTCTATTAGTTATGATCATTTAATATCTTTATTTAATGAGGCATTAAATAAAGAAGAAAATAAATTAACTAAAGAAGAATTAGATAAATTTAATATTATTACTAATTTTGTTTATGATACATTTGATTTAACTTTTGGTAACCGTATTATGCATCAAATTGAAGTATTAGTTCCGACATATCACGAGTGTGGAGGAAGTAAACTAGATGCCTTAGATTTTATGTTTTCAAGAAAAGTTATCTCTAAACTTGATGGAAGATTTGAAGATTATATTAAAAGTGGATTAATTAATTTAAAGAAATTAATTGTTAAAACTTATGGAGAAAATGAATTTAAATTAACGAGTCACGCTATTGATAAGTTATTAAGGAAATTATAATAAGCAATTATTAATTAAGTAAATTTATGAGAGAAATAGAGACGTTTTTAAAAGAATTTAATAATAAGATTATTAGAATTATTAATTCTAATAATTCTTTTACGTCTTTATATTCTTATTTTGAATTAGATAAAATTAAATTTAATAAGACTTTTGATTATGAAGATTGTTTATCTAGATTATTAATTATTAAAGATTTAATTAATAAAATAAGTAGTATTATTTATAAACCTCATATTAAAGTAGATACAAGTGAGATTATTATTCGTAGTGAATTAGCTAATAATATTTCTAATGATTCTTTTTTAAAAACTACTAAAGATTCTAAATTATGGAAATATAAAAATAATGAGTTAACTCCTGAGTTTGTTTATAATATTGAAAATATTGATACTATTTTAACTTATGAAAATAGATTTATAGCGTTATTAGTATCATTAATATATGATGAATTAAATAAAATTAATGTTTTAATTGAACCTTTAATTGAATCAATATTAGAAAAATATGAAATTAGTGATATTAGTTATGGAGAATATTCTATTTTTAAAGAATTTGATAATTATAAATATCCTTATAAAGATGTATTTATTAAATCTAAATCTAATTCTAATAAGGTTTATCGATTATCAATAGTTTTATTAAATAAAATTAAAAGATTAATGAATACTCAATTTTATAAAATTAATATAAAACATAAATTAGAAAAGAATGTATTACCTACTAATATATTAATTCATGATAATTTATATGCTTATTGTTATAAATTTTATAAGAATAATTATTTATCTAATTCAATTATTGAATTAGATAATAAAACATTAGATATATATTATTATAATTATGTTTTAATGTCTTTTATTAAATATTTATCTAAATTAAATGTTGCTAAAACTAGAGCTAGTTTATCTAGTAGTTTTAATGTTGATAGTTCTAAGCGTATTAGATTTAAGATGTTTTCTTTTAAAAAGGGAGTATTTTCTTATTTTATTAAAGAAGATATAAATAATTTAGGATTAATTGTTGAAACTAGATTTATTGATAATAAAGTTAAAACTAATTCTAAGGTCAATAAAGATAAATCTAGTTTATATTATATTAAAACTATTTATTCCTATAATAATGATAATTATCCTTTAATTAGTTCTATTTTACAAAATAAGATGAATAATGAAGGTTATGATAATGTTATTTTATTTACTCATGCTAATTTAATTAGACGTTATGATTTAGTAGCTACATTATCATATTATAAAGATAATCATGAATTATTATTTAAGAATATAATTAATTCTTTATCGATGTTATTTGATACTGATTCTAGTATTTATGAAAATAAATGTCCAATGTGTGGTAAACATAATATTAGTTATGATGGATTTAATTATATGTGTAATGATTGTGGATCAATATTTTCTTTAATAACATCTAAAAAAGAAGATAATAAAGAATTATTATGGATTAAGTCTTTTAAAAGGGAGAATTAGATATGGATAATTTAGATAAAAAGAATATAAATGATTTATTAGAAAAAAGTGAATTAGATAATAAATTAGAAACTCCTATACAAGTAGATTATGTTATTGAAATTAAAGATTTATTTAAAAGTTATGGAAAAAAAGAAGTTTTAAAAGATCTTAATCTAAAAGTTAAAAAAGGTGAAGTTTTTGGTTTTATTGGAAAAAATGGAATTGGTAAATCAACAACTATTGATTGTATTGTTGGATTAAAAGATTTTGATTCTGGCCATATTTTAATATGTGGAAAAGATAATGTTATTGATTCTCTTGATACTAAAATGATGATTGGTTATGTTCCTAGTGAACCTGTTACTTATGAAAATATGACTGGAAATGAATATTTACAGTTTATTGCTAGTGCTTATAATATGATTCAAGCTAGTTTTAATAAAAATTATGATTTTTTAGTAAAAAAATTTAATATGAATACGATTGATATGAATCGTAAGATTAAAGAATATAGTCATGGTATGAAGCAAAAGATTTGTTTAATGGCTAGTTTAATTCATAATCCAAAGATATGGATATTAGATGAACCAACAGTTGGTCTTGATATTATGGTTTATGAAGTTTTAGTTAAAATGATTAAGGATTTTGCTATCTTTGGTAAAACTGTATTTATAACTTCTCATAATATTGATTTAGTTAGTAAAGTATGTGATAGGGTCGCAATTATTAATGATGGGAAAGTAGTAGAACTTATTGATTTTAATAAAGAACCTCTTAAACGTCGTGATTTAAATAAGATTTTCTTTAAGATTTATGGGGAAAGTATAAGGTAAGCAATTTATGTTAATTGAATTAATCTATAAAGAATTTAAAAATGAATTAAATATAACTAGTGAAAATAAAGTTATTAAGATTTTTAATGTTCTTTTAAAATTAGTTTTTATTTCTTTATTTATTAGTTTAGAAGTATTTATTTTCTTATCTTTAGATAAGAAAATTAGTAATTATTCTAGTTATGGAACTTATGATTTTTTACTATTTTTCTTATTTATTATGATGGTTATTACAATCTTTTCTAGCTTATTAAAAGCTAGAAAAGTATTATTTAATAAATTAGATAGTGAGGTTTTATTTATTTTACCGATATCTAATTCAACTTTAGTATTTTCTAAATTAGTATTTATTTATATTAAAAGTGTATTACTTAATTTAATTATTTCTACTCCATTACTTATAACTTATGGTAGTACACGTGAGTTTATGCCATATTACTATATATTTAGTTTAATATATCCTTTTATTATTTCTTTATTTATTATTGGAGTTAGTTTAATTTTATTGATTCCTTATGAATATTTATATAAATTAATTAAACTTAATGATTATGTACAGTTTATTTTAGCTTCAATATTAGCAATATTATTATGTTTTATTTATAAATATGTTTTAGAGTTATTCTTAAATGCTTTAAATAATTCAAGTATTGGAGGAATGTTTTCTAAAAAGTTTATTGATGTTTTACATAATATTACTAAATATTTTTATCCTATAAGTAATATTTTTAATTCTTATATAAAGTCAATGAATAGACTTAGTAATACTTGCTTATTTATTGGAGGAGCATTAATTATATTTGTAATTGGATGGTTTATTACTACATTTTATTATAATAAACTTAATAAGAATGAATTAAATTTTTCTAGACTTAATGTCAATAAAAAAGAAAAAG
>ERZ808262.433-NODE-433-length-20425-cov-4.407806_pt1 | contig 20425 bp, 18 predicted proteins | sample MGYA00520895_ERZ808262 | MGnify/ENA primary metagenome ERZ808262 (study PRJEB31516, sample SAMN03275588) | gut metagenome | biome: mammalia-associated habitat; material: feces | host: Papio cynocephalus | place: Kenya | collected 2012-08-02 ... | reverse complement strand
CGTTGGCTGTTTTTTTCGCTTACGCTTAAACAATCCATAATTGTCCAAGGTGTTATTTTCGTCTTTGCGTTATTCAATTTACAAGGTACAGACGCGTTCCCGCTTGCCGTTCTACCGGCTTGCACCGAACTGTTTTAGTTTATCACATCTTTCAAGCTTTGTCAAGAAGTTTTTCTGTCTTTTTCAAAGATTTTCGAGCTGTGACGGCTGCGCTCCAAGCTTTCGCTCTTCATCACGCAACTTTTTGAGTTTACCATATTCGATTCCGTTTGTCAAGAACTTTTTTCATTTCCTTCCAAATTTCTCTCGAATTTGGCATTTTTTAGCTGCCCTCTCGGACAGCCTGAATATATTACCACCCATCTTCCCATTTGTCAAGGGTTTTCCGCAAAATTCCCCGATTATTTTTCTGTGCCGTACCAGGAGGCATCTGTGCATCGACTGCGCACAAATGCCTAAATCCGCCGGGACAGCCCTCCGCTGATTTCGCTCAGGGCATCCCCCGCGTCCAGGCTGCACTCCGGCTTGACGGCCAGGTCTCCCAGGCTCAGCATCCCGCACAGGCGGCCGTTTTCCGTCACCGGAAGCCGGCGAACCTGGCGGCTGGCCATCAGTCCCGCGGCCAGCTCCAAGTCCATATCCGGTCTTGCCGACACCACCGCCCGGGTCATGATCTCCTCCACCGCCGTGGTACTGGGCGACCGTCCCGCCGCCAGGCACCGGGTCACGATATCCCGGTCGGTGACGACCCCGCAGAGCCGTCCGTCGCTGCCGCACACCGGCAAGGCTCCGATATTCTCCCGCTCCAGCATCCGCGCCGCCACCCAGACCGTTTCCTTGGGGTGAATGCGCACGGCGGGGGCGGTCATAGCGTCCCGTATGGTCATAAAAATCCCTCCTGCCGGGAGCATTGCCCAGACGGGAGGGATTTATACAATATAATGTTTACTTCACCAGCAGCTCCGCGATCTGGATGGCGTTGGTAGCCGCGCCCTTGCGCACCTGGTCGCCGCAGCACCACAGGCACAGGCCGTTGTCGAACACCAGATCGGGACGGATCCGGCCTACGAAGACGATATCCTGATCGGAGGTGTCCAGGGGCATGGGGTACTTCCGGTTGGGCAGATCGTCCACCAGCTTCACGCCAGGAGCGTCCTTCAGAACCTGTCTGGCCTCCTCCACGGTGACGTGCCGGTCAAGATACACGGACACGGAAATGGAGTGGCTGCGCACCACAGGCACCCGGACGCAGGTGCAGCTGACCTTCAAATCGGGCAGGTGCATGATCTTCCGACCCTCGTTCTGCATCTTCATTTCCTCGCTGGTATAGCCCTCGAACTGCTCGCCGCCGATCTGGGGGATCAGGTTGTAGGCGATCTGGTAGGAGAACACCTTCGGCTCGTAGGTTTTCCCCTGGCGCAGTGCCTCCACCTCGTTTGCCAGCTCGATGGGGCCGCCCGCGCCCGCGCCGGACACGGCCTGGTAGGTGGAAGCGGTCATGGCCTGAATGGTGGCGATCTTGTTCAGAGCGTTGACGGCGGTGACGGTGATGATGGTGGAGCAGTTGGGGTTGGAGATAATGCCGTGATGGTTCTTCACGTCCTCCGGGTTGATCTCCGGGACGATCAGGGGTACGTCGGGATTCAGCCGGAAGGCGGAGGAATTGTCCACGAACACGGCCCCGGCCTTCACGATGGCGGGAGCGAACTTCTTGGCAATGTCGTTTTCCGCCGCGCCCAGCACGATGTCCACGCCCTCGAAGGCGGAATCGCAAGCTTCCTGAATGGTCACGTCCTCACCTCTGAACTTCACGGTCTTTCCGGCGGAACGGGCGGAGGCCAGCGGCACCAGCTTCCCCACCGGGAAATTCCGCTCGGCCAGAATCTTCATCATTTCCTGTCCCACGGCACCGGTGGCACCCAGGACGGCGACGGTATACTGTTTCATATTCTGATCCTCCTGTCACTTGGTAATAAAGCTGCTGTACAGAACCCGGATGGCTTCCTTGAAATCCTTGTTGTCCACGCCGAAGATAATGTTCAGCTCGTCCGGGCCCTGGTTGATCATGCGGATATTGATGCCGCTTTCGCCCAGGGCGGCGAAAATCTTGCCGGAAATACCGGGGCGGAAGGCCATCTTCCGGCCGACGGCGGCGACCACGGCGATGTGGTGATGCACGTCCAGGGTATCCGGCTGGACTTCCCTCTTGATCTCGGCCATGATGGTATAGAGGTCTTTTTCAATGGCCCAGGTGGGCAGCACCACGGACACGTTGTCGATGCCGTTGGGTACATAGTCCACGGAAATGCCGTGCCGCTCCAGCACGGTGAGTACCTTGCGCAGAACACCCACCTGGTTGCTCATGCCCCGCTTGCTCAGGGAGATGATGGAAAAATCCTTCTTGCCGGTGATGCCGGTGATGAACCGATCCGGATCGTGATCGCCGGGGAAGGCCTCCTGGATCATGGTGCCGGGCGCGTCGGGTTCGTTGGTATTGCGGATGTTCACGGGAATGTTCTTCTCCCGGACAGGGAAAATGGAATCCTCGTGGAGCACCTGAGCGCCGGAGTAGCTCAGCTCCCGAAGCTCGTCGTAGGTCACTTCGGGGATGGCCTGGGGATCGTCCACGATCCGGGGGTCGGCCATGAGAATGCCGGACACATCCGTCCAGTTCTCATACACGTCCGCGTCCAGTGCCGCGGCGGCCAGGGCGCCGGTGATGTCGCTGCCGCCCCGGGAGAAGGTGTGGATGGTGCCGTCGGGCATGGTGCCGTAGAAGCCGGGGATCACCGCGCCATAGCCCACCAGCACCTGGCTGTTCAGAGCCTTGTAGGACGCTTCCTCGTCGACGGTGCCGTCCATGTTGAACTTCACCCAGTCCGCGGCGTCCACGAACTGGAAGCCTAAGTACGCCGCCATCAGCTTGGCGGAGAAATACTCGCCCCGGCTGACCAGCTCCTCCTGGGAGATGGCCTTGGAATCGATGCGCTTTTTCAGCTCCGCCAGCTCCTCCTCAATGGGCAGGTCAAGACCCAGATCATCCCGGATGTCAATGTACCGCTCGGCGATCAGGTCGAAAATGGGGGAGCAGTCCACGCCGTACTGAATATGAGCGTAGCACAGGTACAATAGGTCAGTCAGCTTGTGATCCTTGGCAAACCGCTTGCCGGCGGCGGAGACGATCACCACCCGTCGGTCGGGATCGGCCGCGAGGATGTCCCGCACCTTCCGGTACTGACCCGCGTCCGCCATGGAGCTGCCGCCGAATTTTACTACTTTCATTTGGTCTTTCCTCTCTAAAGTCGGGTTATGCCCGAATTTCCGCGATGAAGGCGTCGGGATGTTCCTTCAGCCAGCCGTGGATTTCGCCCACCGCCACGGGAGCGGTGACAACGGCATCGCCCCAGGTTTCCTCCACGGCACCGTTCCAGCCGCCCCGGACGTAGAACCGGAGCAGGCCGGTGTTGTCGGCCTTGACGACCCGGCCGTAGGGGGCGTAAAAGCCCCGGCCTGCCAGAACGTCCACCAGATCCTCCACCACATTATATGCGGTGGGGTATCTGCCCGCGCCCTGGCCATAGAAGCTCATCCGATCGGAAGTGTCCCCCCGGAAGGTGATGAGGTTATAGTTCAGGGGCACGGCCGCCTCCAGCTCCCCGGCCTTCACCAGGGTGGGGTGCACATAGACGCTGTAGCCGCCTGCTGCCCGCTTGCCGGTGGAAATCAGCTTGCACACCAGGCCGTGAGCCCGGAAGTTCTCCACGTCGGCGGCGGTAATGTTCCGGATGCCCGCTACGGGGACGGTGGTCTTGTCCAGGCTCACGCCGAAGGCGATGTTGGAAGACAAAATCACCTTGTGCCAGGTGTCGATGCCGTCCACGTCGGTGGAGGGATTGGCCTCGGCATAGCCCAGGGACTGAGCCTGCTTCAGAGCCTCGTCGTAGCCCAGGCCGTTTCTCGTCATGTTGTCAAGAATATAGTTGCAGGTGCCGTTCATAATGCCGCCCACCTCGGCGATGGTCTGCACCCGGCGGGCGCGCTCCAGCTCGCTGAGCCAGCCGATGCCGCCGCCCACGGCGGCGGTGCAGCGGAAGAACACGCCCTTCTCCTTCACCAGAGGCAGCAGCTCATCGTAGAAGGTGCAAACCAGAGCCTTATTGGAGGTAACTACGTTCTTGCCCGCCTCGATCGCCGCCTTGACAAAGTCGAAGGCCGGATGCAGGCCGCCCATGGCCTCCACCACGGTGTCGATGGTCTCGTCATCGGTAATCGCCCGGATGTCCCGCACCGCCTGGGCATCGGGCAGTTGAATGTCCTCCAGGCACAGAACCTTCTTCACCTGCATGTCCGAGCGGTTTTCCGTGATTTCATAAACGCCCCGGCCGACTACGCCGAAGCCCAATAAACCGATATTCATAAAATAATCCTCCTAGTTTTGAAGGATTTCGGCAGGATGCGCAAAGAAGCTGTAGCCAAGCCGAAAACACTTGCTTTTTAACAAAAAACAGTATATCATATACCCATCAAAAAAGCAACTGCATCAAAAAGCCAAGGTTTTTGTGAGATTTTTTCGGTTTTTGTGCAATTAGCAACAAGGAATTGGGCACTTTTTAAGTGCCCCGCCGATCCATCAGGAGGTAAGAAAATGCGATACCACTCTACCCGAAACGAAACCGTCTTCGTGGACAGTGCCCAGGCCGTGCTGGAGGGACTGGCTCCCGACGGCGGCCTGTATATGCCGGAAAGTCTGCCCGCCTTCGACTGGCGGGAGTGCCTGAAGGGCAGCTCCATTCAGATGTCCACCCGGATTCTGTCCGCTTTGCTTCCGGACATTCCCGATATGCCGGAGCTGGTACGCAGAGCCTACACCGGAAAATTCGAGACGGAAGACCTGACCCCCGCCGTTCCCGTAGGCGGCTTTACCGTGCTGGAGCTGTTCCGGGGCCCCACCTCCGCCTTCAAGGACGTGGCGCTTTCCATGCTGCCTCAGCTGCTCACCGCCGCCAAGACCCTCAAGGGGCAGAAAAAGGACATTCTCATCCTCACCGCCACCTCCGGCGACACCGGCAAGGCCGCCCTGGAGGGCTTCCGGGACGTACCCGGCGTGCGCATCTGCGTGTTCTACCCCGACGGAGGCGTGTCCCAGGTCCAGCGGGCGCAGATGGTGACCCAGGAGGGAAATAACGTGGCCGTCTGCGCCGTCCGGGGGAACTTCGACGATGCCCAGACCGGGGTGAAGAACATCTTCGCCGCCTGCCAGGGCAAAGACCTGCCCGTAGCTCTGTCCAGTGCCAATTCCATCAACATCGGCCGTCTGGCCCCCCAGATCATGTACTATTTCCGAGCTTACCGGGATCTTCTGGACGCAGGGAAAATCCGGCTGGGGGATGAAGTGAATTTCTCCGTTCCCACCGGAAACTTCGGCGACATTCTGGCAGGGTACCTGGCAAAGCTGCTGGGTCTGCCTGTGGGCACGCTCATCTGCGCCTCCAACGCCAACAACGTGCTGACGGACTTCATCCGCACCGGCACCTATGACCGCCGCCGTCCGCTGCTGAAGACCACCTCCCCCTCCATGGACATTCTGGTGTCCTCCAACTTAGAGCGGCTGTTGTACCTGCTCAGCGGGGACACCAGGCTGGTGGCAGAGCTGATGAAGGAGCTGAACACCCAGGGTGTTTACACCGTGCCCGCCCAGCTGCTGGAGAAGATTCAGGGTCAGTTCTGGGCTGCCTGCTGCGACGATGCCCGAGCCGCCGAGATCATCGGCCGTGTCTACAAAGAGGACGGCTATCTGTGCGATCCTCACACCGCCTCCGGCTGGGCCGCCGCCGAGGATTATGTGGCGCAGACCGGCGACAAGAAACCCATGGTGGTGCTGTCCACCGCCTCCCCCTACAAGTTCCCCGCGGCGGTGCTTGCCGCCATCGGCGGCGACACCTCCGGCGACGAGTTCACCCAGATGACCCGGCTCAGCCAAATCACCGGCGTGCCCGTGCCCCGGAACCTGGCGTCTCTGCAAGGAAAGCCCGAAAAGCACACCGGGGTCATCGACAAGGACAAGATGCTGAGCTTTGTCCTGAGCCTGTAAGGGAGAACGCCATGAAACGAGTTACCGTCCGCGTTCCCGCCACCACCGCCAACTTAGGGCCGGGCTTTGACGCCTTCGGCTGCGCCCTGAGCCTGTATACCGACGTGACCTTCGAGGAAACAGCGGAAGGCCTGGAGATCACCGGCTGTGACGAGGCCTACACCGGCCCGGACAATCTGGCCTACACCGCCTACTGCGCGGTGCTGAACACCCTGAGCGAGGAAGTCCGTGGGGTGAAAATCCACATCGACGCTCACATTCCCATCTGCAGAGGGTTAGGCTCCTCCGCCGCCCTGCTGGTGGCCGGTGCCATGGGAGCCAACATACTCCACGGCAGCAGGCTGTCCACCCAGGGCCTTCTGAACATCACCAACGCCATGGAGGGTCATCCGGACAACCTGGCTCCGGCCTTCTACGGCGGCCTCACCGCCTCCATGGTGGACGGCGGTCTGCCGGTGTGCGTCAGCTTCCCCCTGCATCCGGGCTGGGAATTTCTGGCTCTGGTGCCGGAATTCAGCCTGTCCACCAGTCTGGCTCGTTCGGTGCTGCCGGAGCAGGTGAACCGGGCGGATGCCATCTACAATATCTCCCACGGCGCATTGGTACTTAAGGCTCTGGAGCTGGGAGACGAGAAGCTCCTGCGCACGGCCATGCAGGACAGGCTCCACCAGAAGTACCGGAAGAGCCTGATCCCGGATTACGAGAAAATCGAGGCTCTGGTTCGCACCATCGGGGCGGGCTTCTGCCTGTCCGGTGCGGGGCCAACCCTTCTGTGCGTCACCCGGAACCCGGGGCTGGAGGAAAAGCTTGCCAAGAAGCTGGATGCCATCACCGACCACACCTGGCAGATGCTTCCGCTGCATGTGGAGTTCCAGGGCGCTCACGTTCTCAATGCGCAATAACCGGGAAAACCGGCATAAAAAGCGGGCGGCCATTGGCCGCCCGTATCGTATTTCTTCACAGCACTTGAATCGATGCTGTCATTGCGAACAAGTGTGCGCCCGGATAGAGAGTGTCATTGCGAGCCAGTGCGCACACTGGCGTGGCAATCCGTACCCCTGCCTTCCCCCGCGGGGAAGGTGGCACGGCACAGCCGTGACGGATGAGGGCAAAAACGTAAAGCGACCTTATCCGCCCTCCGGGCACCTATACATTATTGTTATTGTGCAATTGCCACTGGCAATTGTTAAATTTGAATTCGCTGCGCGGAGCACCACTCCTCTCAGGAGAAGGCTTGGGTTACGGATTGCCACGTCGGCCGCTGGCCTCCTCGCAATGACATGCGTGATTCAATAGTTCCCGGAATGTTTCGGGGATTGCCACACCAGTCTGCGGACTGGTTCGCAATGACACGGTTTTCGGCAGGCTGGCCGGTAGAGCTGGCCGTTTCACATTTACAGAATTTAGGCCCGCTGCGATCGCAGCGGGCCTTTGGTGTTTCTTATTTCAGGTCTTCGCCGGTGATGTACTTCTTGGCGGGGGTCTTCATCAGAATGACACCCACCACCAGGATCACCACCATATCCGGCAGCATATAAGCGGCGTTGTACAGGGCGGAGTAGACCCAGGGGGTGGTCATGGTCATGTGGAAGAAGGTCTCCGGCATGTACTCAGCCCAGATGGTCGCACCCACAACGTAATGCACCAGGAACCGTGCCACGCAGGCAACGACCGTCGCGGGGATGAACCTGCCCCGGAACAGCCCCGCCAGGCCAAGCACGGTGTAGGCCACGAGGAAGTCGCCCAGGATGCTCTGCCAGCCGATGGCAATGCCGCCCTCAAAGAGGGTCTGGAACACGGCGTGGGCAAAGGACACCACGAGCCCTGGGCCGAAGCCCCAGCGGACGCAGAACAGGATGATGGGCAGCATGGCCAGATCCACGGAGCCGCCCCAGGGCATTTTGTACAGGGGCAGGAAGCTCAGGATCTCCGCCAGAGCGATGCACAGCGCGCCCTCGGTGAGCATGCGCACCTTGCGATGGGAATGGTTCATAGAGAATACCTCCGAAACAAAAAAATCGCACTGCAAACCCGTCCAGGTGCAATGCGATTACCAACAGGTGGTATTCTGCCTTTCCCTCCGACGGTACGAACCGTATCAGGTACACGGGTCAGAGCCTGTCGCTCTATCTCAGCCGGAAATGCCGGCTCCCCGAAGACGTATCTGCTATGCGTTGGGACGATTATAACCCATCGGCGGGGGAAAATCAACAATTTCCCCCCCCCTTTTTAAAATGCCCCCAAGGTCGCCGCATCCGCGGCAGAGCAGTTGACAAATCGGCAAAATCGTGCTATCGTAAAAGCACAGGGTGCCGCCAGCAGGACGGCTCCCCCAAAGATCAGTTAAGAAGAGATAACCGTGGCTTTGGAAGAGGACGGTTATCTCTTCTTATTATTTGCCTGGAGAACCAGGGCAATGACAGCAGTAATGACCATGCAGAATTGAAAAATTCCTTCCCATGTAACCATAACCGTCACCCCCTTTCTGTACTGAAGGGGGTAAAAGAAGAGACTATCACCCCCGAAGAATCGGGGGAACCGCCTGCCGGGGTGCTGGCAGCACCACGTTCAGGATAGCACATTATTCGGCAAATTGCAAGAAAAAAGCGGAGGATGCCACCCAGGCGCGCAGTGGTATCCTCCGCTTTTTCTCTATCAGAAGTACAGCTCCGTGGCCAGATTCCCGTGGACGTACAGGCAAACGGCCTTCCGGACGAACTCCTCCGTCACGTCGAACCGCTCCGCCAGCTCCCACAGCTCCGTGCAGCCCTCGGCCACCGCCTGATCCAGATCGTCCACCGGAATCAGGTTCTGGACTGCCCACCTGTCCGCCTGATTTTCGTGCCGCTGACGGCAGTCCACCGCCGTGTTCCGGCTGTAAAAGCTGCCGGTGAAGCAGTGACCCAGCTCATGCCCCAGGTGAACCCGCTCCAGGGCACCGCCGTCCAGCACCCCCGGATCCATGCCGATGCTGCACTGCCCCCATTCGTCCATAATGGACATGGAACCGGTATTGGGAAGGGAAAACCGGATGACCCCAATATTCTCTTTTTCCGCAAGAGCGTACAGCATCGGAATGTCCATAGCTACTCCTTCTTCTCCGCCTCCCGCTGCCGGACAAAGGCGGCAAACTGCTTCACCTCCTCGTACATGGCATCGGTGATTTCCCCGTCGCCGCCGAAGAGCGCGAACTTGATTTCCTCGTCACTGACCTGTCTGCCAGCAGCTTCCGGCTCCTTGCCGCAGAGCAGGTAGTCCGTTGTTACCCCCAGGTAGGCAGCCAGCTTCCCGGCGGTGGTGCCGTTGGGCTTGCCCCCGGCCTTCCACTTGGCCACCGCGCTGCGGTTCAGCCCCACGTCCTCGCAGGCCCGGTACACACTGACTCCCTTTTTCTTGCACAAAGTCTGGAATCTGTCAAAAAACACAAAGTGCCCCCCTCACCGTTGTGCAATTCGCAGAAGAATACTTTTGTAGCTATTTCTCTATTGACAAGCTACTAAAGTAGCGCTACAATGCGTCCGTGAGATTACTTTAGTATTCTTCTCCATCTATATTCTTTTCATTGCACGGAAATATTGTAGCATAGCAGAATACTAAAGTCAACTCTTTTCCGTCTGATTTTGCCGGAAATCCTTCGACGGATTTCCCCAAGATTAGCACACAAACCGTCCAACAAAACGGGTATTATTTTAAGGAGGAACCAAACATGCGTAATCTGGAAATGCAGGTAGACACCCTGATGCGGCTGTGCGCCGCGGAAACCCCCGCCCAAAAGGAGCGGCTTCGCCGGGAGCTGCTGGTTCTGCTGAACCAGTCCCGGGTCAACCGTCTGGATCCGGAGTATCTGACCCGGCAGATTCTGCTGGACATCGGCGCGCCGGATCATCTGCTGGGTCATCCCTTCGTGGTGGAGGCGGTGGTGCTGTGCGTCAACGACGGCTGCTACATCAACAACATCACCTTCGGTCTCTATCCCCAGGTGGCCGCCAAGTTCGACACCACCGCCTCCCGGGTGGAGCGGGGCATCCGCCACCTGATCGAGGTCACCTGGACCCGGGCGGACATGGACATTCTGTGCGGCTATTTCGGCAACACGGTCAGCCCCGACCGGGGCAAGCCCACCAATGGGGAGTTCATCGCCCGGATCGCCAACGTGGTTCGCCAGCGTATGCGCGAAGCCGCCTAGCCACCGGCAAGACGCTGCCAACGCGCGTCCGGTTTGCCGGAAGGCGTCAGGCCTCCGGGTACCGCTTGCGGTATCGTTTCTGCCGGCGTATTCGGATTTAAGGCGACACCGCACAATTGCGTCTTCGCGTCTCAAGTGCCTTTTTGCCCCGCTTCTTCCATTTGAAATACAGCGCAGCCGTTGCCGGCGTAGGCCGGCTTACGGCTGCGCTGTATTTCCCGCTTTTGAAGCCGCACGGATAGAGTATCCGGCCGCAGGCGATTGATTCAGAGGCTCCCGAAAAGATACTTTTTATCAACCCCGTCAAGGGATCACTCCTCCGCATAATTCCCATTTTTCCGCAAACACTAGCCCTGGGAATAACTACAAGGAGAGGAACCAATATGAAAGCAACTGGCATTGTCCGCCGGGTGGACGACCTGGGTCGGATCGTCATCCCCAAGGAAATCCGCAGAACCCTGCGTATCCGCGAAGGCGACCCGTTGGAGATTTACACAGAAAAGGACGGAGGCGTGATCTTCCGGAAGTACTCACCCATGGGAGACTTGCAGGAATTTGCCGCCCAGATGTGCGAGTCCATCGGCTCCGCCACCGGCCACATCGCCGCGGTCTCCGACCGGGACAGCATCATCGCCCTCCACGGCGCCCCCAAGCGGGAGCTGATGGATAAGCCCAACTCCGCCGAGCTGGCCCGGCTCATGGAGCAGCGGCGCAACTACCTCTTCCACCCCGGGGACACCCCGGTGTTCGCCGCGGACGGGGCGGAAAAGTACCGGCTGGGGGCGGCCAGCCCCATCCTCTCCCAGGGAGACCTGATGGGCTGCGTCATGCTGCTGCTGGAGGAGAACGACGCGCCGCTGGCCGAGGGCGACCAGAGTGTCGCAAAAACCGCCGCCGGATTTCTCGGACGGCAGCTGGAGAGCTGAAATACTGCCCCGCTGACCGTTCTCCTGGCCAAAAATACGGATTCAGGCACAAAGCTGTCATTCCTGACACGCCGGGAGCAGATTGCCGCTGTGACACATACAACGCAATCAAAACGACCCCCGGGGCGATTGCCCCGGGGGTACGTTATCGGATGGCAGAATGGATAACCGGAAGCCTTACTTGGTCAGGAACTGATCGATGGCCTCGGCGCCCTTCTTGCCGGCACCCATGGCCAGGATCACGGTGGCCGCGCCGGTAACGGCGTCGCCGCCGGCGAACACGCCCTCACGGGTGGTCATCTCGTTCTCGTTGACGATCAGGCAGCCCTTCTTGTTGGTGTCCAGGCCGGGAGTGGTGGAGCGGATCAGGGGGTTGGGGCTGGTGCCCAGAGCCATGATCACGGTGTCCACATCCAGCTGGAATTCGCTGCCCGGAATCTCCACGGGACGGCGGCGGCCGGAAGCGTCAGGCTCGCCCAGCTCCATGCGCACGCACTTCATGCCCTTCACCCGTCCGTCCTCGTCGGCCAGGATCTCCACGGGATTGCACAGGGTCTTGAACTCGATGCCCTCCTCCTTGGCGTGGTGCTGCTCCTCCTTCCGGGCGGGCATCTCGGCCTCGCCCCGGCGGTAAACGATGTACACCTTGTCCGCACCCAGACGCATGGCGCAGCGGGCGGCATCCATGGCCACGTTGCCGCCGCCCACCACGGCCACCGCCTTGGAGCGGATGACGGGGGTGTCGGAATCCGGGTTGTAGGCCTTCATCAGGTTGGTACGGGTCAGGTACTCGTTGGCGGACAGGACGCCCTTCAGGCTCTCGCCGGGGATGTGCATGAACATGGGCAGGCCCGCGCCGGAGCCAACGAACACGGCCTTATAGCCCATCCCGAACAGCTCGTCGATGGTCAGCACCCGGCCGATGACCATGTTGGTCATGATCTCCACGCCCTGAGCCTGAAGCTTAGTGACCTCGTTGGCCACGATGGCCTTGGGAAGACGGAACTCAGGAATGCCGTAGACCAGCACGCCGCCGGCGGTGTGCAGAGCCTCGAACACGGACACCTGATAGCCCTTCTTGGCCAGGTCGCTGGCGCAGGTCAGACCGGCGGGGCCGGAGCCCACCACGGCCACCTTGATGCCGTTGGAGGGAGCCTTCTCAGGCATGGCGTTGACGTTTTCACGGTACCAGTCGGCCACGAACCGCTCCAGACGGCCGATGGCTACCGGCTCCCCCTTGATGCCCCGGACGCACTTGCTCTCGCACTGGCTCTCCTGGGGACACACCCGGCCGGAAAGGGCGGGCAGGGCGTTGGTGGAGGTGATGATCTCGTAGGCCTTCTGGAAATTGCCTTCGGCCACCTCGTGAATGAATTCAGGAATGCGCACGTTGACGGGGCAGCCCTCCACGCACTGAGGCTTCTTGCACTTCAGGCAGCGGCCGGCCTCCTCCTTGGCCATTTCCTCGGTATAGCCCAGGGTGACTTCCTGGAAATTCCGGGCACGAACCAGCGGCTCCTGCTCGGGCATGGGAACCTTCTTCAAAGACATATTCGCCATTTTCCCGTACCTCCTTACTTGATGAGGGCCTTGCCCATGGCTTCCATCCGGCAGACGTGATCCTTGGCCACCTCCGCCTCCCGGTCACGGTAGGTGCCGTTGCGGCTCATCAGCTCGGCGTAGTCCACCTTGTGGCCGTCGAACTCAGGGCCGTCCACGCAGGCGAACTTGGTCTCGCCGCCCACGGTGACGCGGCAGCCGCCGCACATGCCGGTGCCGTCCACCATGATGGGGTTCAGGGAGACCATGGTGTGAACGCCGAAGGGCTCGGTGGTCTTGCAGACAAACTTCATCATAGGCACGGGGCCGATGGCCAGCACCTCGTCGTACTGAGTACCCGCCTCCAGCAGTGCCTGGAGCTTGACGGTGCCGAAGCCCTTCTCACCGTAGGAGCCGTCGTCGGTCATCAGGTACAGGTTGTCCGCGCAGGCGCGGAACTCGTCCTCCAGAATGACGATGTCCTTATTCCGGAAGCCGATGATCACATCAACGATGGCACCGGCTTCTTTGAAGGCACGAGCCGCGGGCAGAGCGATGGCGCAGCCCACGCCGCCGCCGACAACGCACACCCGCTTCTTGCCCTCCACATCGGTGGGCTTGCCCAGCGGGCCGACAAAGTCGTGGATGTAGTCGCCCTCGTTCAGTTCACCCAGAGCCTTGGTGGTGAAGCCCACCTTCTGGAAGATGATGCTGACAGTCCCCTTCTCACGGTCATAGCCGGCGATGGTCAGCGGCACACGCTCGCCCATCTCATCGATCCGGAAGATGATGAACTGACCTGCCTTTGCCTTTCTGGCAACAAAGGGGGCCTCAATGTCCATCAGGGTGACGTTGGCGTTCAGCTCCTTCTTACGCACGATTTTATACATTTCCGATCCGTCCTTTTCCTTTTCAGAATGGTGAATAACGCAATTTGGTTTTTCCACCCAAACATCTTCATTATAACGGGTTTCGTCACATTTGTCAAACCATATTGTACGGTTTTGTAACGGTTTCATAAAAGTCAGCCCGGCGCCCGGGCAAGCAGTGGGTGCTCGGCCGGTCTGTCATTGTGATACCTTTGGGTACCGCTCGGTATCGTTCTGCTTTCAGAGCAGAAGCAATGACATGGAAAATCGATGCTGCTGCGGTATCCGCAGGACGGTCAGTCTCCCTTTTGGGTCTGCTTTTCTTCCTCCGGGATGAAATCCAGAACGATCTGCTTCAGCTTCGTTCTCAGCTGGATATATTTCACCCCGGCGGAGTCCATCATCCGCTTGGAGGCCAGGGTAGAAAGAGAATCGGCGTACTTGTCGGAAAGATAATACACTTCCTTCACCCCGCTCTGGATGATGGCCTTGGCGCACTCGTTGCAGGGGAAAAGAGCCACATACAGCCGGCTTCCCCGCAGGTCACGGCCGTTGGCGTTGAGCACCGCGTTCAGCTCCGCGTGGACGACGTAGGGGTACTTGGTGGCGCTGCCCTCCCGCTCCCAGGGGTACTCGTCGTCGGAGCAGCCCTTGGGCATACCGTTGTAGCCGGTGGAAATGATGATGTTGTCCGGGGAGACGATGCAGGCCCCCACCTGGGTGTTGGGGTCCTTGCTCCGCTTGGCCGCCAGCATGGCAATGCCCATGAAATACTCGTCCCAGCTGATATAATCCGCTCGCTTCATGTCGGTTCCTCCTATGACTGGCAATAGAGTGTGCAGGGGCGGCGGGCGGCCGCCCGTTTTTTTCGGTAGCTATTTCTCCAGTATAGCAAAAAAGCAGGCCGGTCACAAGTACCGGTCTGCATTTTTTACCCGAAAATATTCTTCAGGTTGTCGATGAACTTTTTCCGCTTGGGGGACACCTCGATAGTGCCGTCCAGCTTGCGCAGCAGCTCCTTCTGCTCCCCGGTCAGATGGGTAGGTGTCTCCACCACCACGGTGAAGCGTTCGTTGCCCCGGCGGCGGGAATTGCCCACCTCGGGAATGCCCTTCTCCCGGAGGATGAACTCCCGGCCGGTCTGGGTTCCCTCGGGCAGGTCGAAGTCCACCTTGCCGTCCAGGGTAGGTACCTGGATCCTCGCGCCCAGAGCCGCCTGGGTGAAGGTGACAGGCACCTCACACAGCACATCCGTGCCCTGGCGGCTGAAGATGGGATGCCGCCGGATGAGAATTTCCACCAGCAGATCGCCGTTGGGGCCGCCGTTGGCTCCCACGCAGCCCTCGCCCCGGACGCGGACGCTCTGTCCGGCATCCACGCCGGCGGGAATCTTCACCTTCACCCGGCGATTGCGGCGCACCTTGCCCTTGCCCTTACAGGTGGGGCAGGGATTCTTGATGATCTTGCCCCGGCCGCCGCAGGCCGGACAGGTGGTGGTGGACTGCATCTGCATACCCATGAAATTCTGCACCGAGCGTACCTGGCCGGTGCCGTGGCACTGGGAGCAGGTCTCGACCACGCCGTCGGCAGAGCCTGAGCCGTGGCAGGCGGGGCAGTTCTCGATTCTGGGGGCAGCGACCACCTTTTCGCAGCCGAAGGCGGCCTCCTCAAAGGTCAGCTCCAGCCGGGCAGCCACGTTTTCGCCCCGGCGGGGGGCATTCTGGGTGCCGGCCCGGCTTCTGCCGCCGGAACCGCCGCCGAAGAACTCACCGAAGATATCGCCTAAGTCACCGAAATCTCCGAAGCCGCCGAATCCGGCTCCGCCGTAGCCGCCGCCGAAGCCACCGCCGCCGGCTCCGGCGGGATTGAAGTTGGGGTCAACCCCCGCAAAGCCGAACTGATCGTACTTGGCCTTCTTGTCCGCGTCGGACAGCACCGCATAGGCCTCGCCCACCTCCTTGAATTTCTCCTCAGCGGTCTTGTCGCCGGGGTTCCGGTCAGGATGGTACTTCATGGCCAACTTCCGGTAGGCCTTCTTTATATCATCGGCACTGGCGCTTTTGTCCACGCCCAGTACCTCATAGTAATCACGTTTATTTTCAGCCACAGATATTCACCTCGAAAAATAGGTTTCGTCCTCCGATACCGGTAGACACACCGCTATGGCAATCGGGATGGTTTGCCGAAAGACTCCATTCGACCTCATCCGCCCGACCGGCACCTTCTCCTGCCAGGGAAAGGCTTGGAAACGGATTGCCACACCAGTCTGCTTACACTAAGGTATGACTGCCACTGGCAGTCATTCAGATTTTGATTCGCTGCGCGGAGCACCACTGGTTCGCAATGACATGTGTTTTGAAAGCGGAATGCAGGGGCGGTGCCCCGCGCAGCGAATTAAAATTCAATCGTTGCCAGTGGCAATGAAACCGAACTCTATCGGCCATCGGCCGCTCGCCATATTCTATGAGAGACTTCCGATTTTACGGGCGGCCGATGGCCGCCCCTACAGATTTCGTCGGGAGTAATTCATAAGCACCTAAGGGGCGGCGTGAGCCGCCCCTTGGGATTTACAATCAGTCAATGGTCTCGTAGTCCGCGTCAACGACACCGTCATCGCCGGGCTTACCGCCCTGAGAACCGGTGCTCTGGGTGTTGTTCTGAGCACCCTCGCCCTGTGCGCCGGGCTGCTGATACAGCTTCTCGGACACCGCGTAGAAGGCCTTCTGGACTTCCTCGGTAGCGGCCTTGATGGCGGCTACGTCATTGCCCTTGTTGACTTCCTTCAGCTTGTCGATGGCAGCCTGGATGGTGGCCTTCTCGGTGGCGTCGATCTTGTCGCCCAGATCGTTCAGAGTCTTCTCGGTCTGATAGACGGTCTGGTCGGCGGCGTTGTGGGCATCCACCTCGTCCTTCCGAGCCTTGTCCTCGGCGGCGTACTTCTCGGCATCCTTCACGGCCTTGTCGATATCCTCCTTGCTCAGGTTGGTGGAAGCGGTGATGGAGATGTTGGCCTCCTTGCCGGTGCCCAGATCCTTGGCGGAGACGTTCACGATGCCGTTGGCGTCGATGTCGAAGGTGACTTCGATCTGAGGCACGCCACGGGGCGCGGGAGCGATGCCGGTCAGCTGGAACCGACCCAGGGTCTTGTTATCGGCAGCCATTTCCCGCTCGCCCTGAAGGACGTGAACCTCAACGGAGGTCTGGCCGTCGGCGGCGGTGGAGAAGATCTGCTTCTTCTGAACGGGGATGGTGGTGTTCCGGTCTACCAGACGGGTGAACACGCCGCCCATGGTCTCAATGCCCAGGGACAGGGGGGTCACATCCAGCAGCAGGATGTCGTTGACATCGCCGGTGAGCACGCCGCCCTGAATGGCAGCACCCACGGCCACGCACTCATCGGGGTTGATGCCCTTGAAGCCTTCCTTGCCGGTGATTTTCTTCACGGCCTCCTGGACGGCGGGGATACGGGTGGAGCCGCCAACCAGCAGCACCTTCTGAATGTCGGAAGCACTCAGATTCGCGTCGGACATGGCCTGACGGACAGGCTTCATGGTGCGCTCCACCAGATCGGCGGTCAGCTCATTGAACTTCGCCCGGGTCAGGGTCACGTCCAGATGCTTGGGGCCGGTAGCGTCGGCGGTGATATAAGGCAGGTTGATGTTGGTGGAGGTCACGCCGGACAGCTCAATCTTGGCCTTCTCGGCAGCCTCCTTCAGACGCTGCATAGCCACCTTATCGCTGGCCAGGTTGATGCCCTCGGCCTTCTTGAACTCGTCGACCAGGTAATCCATGATTCTCTGGTCGAAGTCGTCGCCGCCCAGGTGGGTGTCGCCGGCGGTAGCCAGAACCTCGATGACACCGTCGCCGATGTCCAGGATGGACACATCGAAGGTGCCGCCGCCCAGGTCGTAAACCATGATCTTCTGCTCGGACTCCTTGTCCAGGCCGTAGGCCAGAGCCGCGGCGGTAGGCTCGTTGATGATCCGCTTCACATCCAGGCCGGCGATCTTACCGGCGTCCTTCGTTGCCTGACGCTGCGCGTCGGAGAAGTAAGCGGGAACGGTGATGACGGCCTCAGTAACGGGCTGTCCCAGATAGCTCTCGGCGTCGGCCTTCAGCTTCTGCAGGATCATGGCGGAAATCTCCTGAGGGGTGTAGCTCTTGCCGTCGATGGTCACATGATAATTCTCGCCCATGTGACGCTTGATGGAAGACACGGTGCGATCGGCGTTGGTGACGGCCTGACGCTTTGCCACCTGGCCGACCATCCGCTCACCGGTCTTGGAAAATGCCACCACGGAAGGGGTGGTACGGTTGCCTTCGGCGTTGGCGATGACGACAGGCTCGCCGCCCTCCAGAACAGCAACACAGGAATTCGTTGTACCAAGGTCAATACCAATAATCTTTGCCATAATTGTTTTCCTCCTATATTTCATGAAAAGAATTTACTAATTTATATTTGCGCTGTCTCGAATAACATATGTCATTGCGAACCAGTGCGCACACTGGTGTGGCCCCCGCTGGGGATTCCCTCCGGTCACAATCCCCCGGTCATTCCGGGTGCTTGCCACCTCAGTTGGCAACCTGAACCATCGCGAACCGCACAACCTTATTGCCGATCCTGAAGCCCTTCTGGAAGACCTGAACCAGGACGTTCTTGCCCAGGCTCTCATCCTCCGTGTGCATCACGGCGTTGTGCAGGTTGGGATCAAAGGGGTCTCCGGGGGCACCAAAGATTTCCACGCCCAGACCGTTCAGGATTTTGGTAAGCTCGGTCATGGTCATCTCCACGCCCTTTTTATAAGCGGCATCCTCGGTGGGCTGGTTCAGCGCCCGCTCCAGGTTGTCGTAAATGGGAAGAATCTTCGCAACCGTGTCGGCCTTGCCGTTTCCGTAGGCCCCGTCCTTTTCCTTGACGGCGCGCTTGCGGAAATTGTCATATTCCGCGGCGAGCCGCAGACGGGCATCCCGCTCGGCGTTGTATTTTTCCTCCCAGGGATCGGTTCCTTTGGTTTCCTTCACTTCTTCCGGAGCTTCCTCCTGAGGCACTTCCTCAGGGGCGGAAACCGGCTCCAGTTCCTCTTCGGCCTTCTTTTCTTCTGCCACGTTCATTCCTCCCTATCATACGCCCTGCGGCGTTCCGTTGTCTTTTTTCTCCGGGTTGGGCAGCTGGGGCTGCTCAGGCTTGGCGAACATCTTGGAAAGGCTTTCGGCAAAGTAGCTGAGCCTTGCCGTGACCTTCGCGTAGTCCATCCGGGTGGGGCCGACCACGCCGATCATGCCCTGCAGACCGTCGCCGATGTCGAACTTCGTGACCACCACGGAGGTGTCCCTCAGCTCCTCGGATACATTCTCCGGCCCTACGATGACCTTGGTGCCGTTGGCGCTTTTCATCACCGCGGGCAGGTTCGCCAGAGCCTCCTCGTCGATGGAGGCCATGACCCGCTGAGCCTTGTCCACGTCCCGGTACTCCGGAAGTCCCAGAAGCCGGGACTGACCGACGATGGCCACGTTGGGGCTTTCGCTGGCCCGCAGGGTCTCCTGGACGAAATCCACGATCACGGGAACCAGGGAGGCGGCTTTGCCGGCCGAACGCATGACCTTATCCAGAAGCTCGGCGGTGACGCGCTCCGGAGCGATGTCCGTTAAGGAAGCGTTAAGCACCGCGCTGAGGATTTTCAGATCCCCGTCGCCTACCTCCACCGGAAGCTTGATGAGCTTGTTGCCCACCTGCTCATTGCTGAGCATCAGAACGACGATTACGCTGCCGGGGCCTGCCAGGATCAGATCAAAACGCTTGACGGTCAGCTGACCGCTGTGCGCTGCGGCGGAAATGGCCGGAAGATCCGTTGCCTGGGAAACCAGCCTTGCCACCTTCTCCACCATCTTATCCACACGCTGCATCTTTTCCTCAATGGCGGTGTTGATGGATTTGGTTTCGTCGATGCTCAGCCGGTAGTCCATCATCAGCTCATCCACATACAGCCGATAGCCAGCGGCGGAGGGAATCCGACCGGCACTGGTGTGAGGCTGCTCCAGATAGCCAAGGGCGGTAAGCTCTGCCATCTCGTTGCGGATGGTTGCGGAGGAGTACTTCATATCCGGAAGCTCGGTGATTGCCTTGGAGCCGACCGGCTCGGCAGTGCGGATATAAAGGTCAACGACGCTTCGCAGAACCTTCTTTTTCCGGTCACTGAGTTCCATCGTTCCTCCTCCTTTCTCTTTAGCACTCCCTTCTCTCGAGTGCTAAACACACTATACACCAGAGTGCTGAAAAAGTCAATGGGTTGATTTTGAATTATTCTTGAACATTTTGCCCGGGGACATACAATATATAAAATAAATGCTCCCGGCAGTCCGGGAGCATTGCGAGTTGCCGGAATATCATGTCATTGCGAACCAGTGGTGCTCCGCGCAGCGAATCAAAATCTGAATGACTGCCAGTGGCAGTCATACCTTAGTGTAAGCAGACTGGTGTGGCAATCCGTTTCCTTCGTTCCCCCTTGGCTCCCACTCTGGGGGAGCTGTCACGAAGTGACTGAGAGGGTAATAACACGCCCTCTCTGCCCCGACCGGGCACCTCTCCCATAGGGAGAGGCAAGTAGCCCTCATCCGTCACGGCTGCGCCGTGCCACCTTCCCCCAAGGGCAATGTCATCAACTTAAGGTCAAAATGATGTTCTGCGTGTAGGGGTCGATGCCCACATCGGCCCAAATTCCGAAAAATTGGGGTCGGTAAAATCAAACGTACCGGCCAGTCGACGCACATAAGGGTCGATGTGGGCATCGACCCCTACGCTGAAATCCTTAAGTTG
>ERZ808262.430-NODE-430-length-20679-cov-4.110260_pt1 | contig 20679 bp, 11 predicted proteins | sample MGYA00520895_ERZ808262 | MGnify/ENA primary metagenome ERZ808262 (study PRJEB31516, sample SAMN03275588) | gut metagenome | biome: mammalia-associated habitat; material: feces | host: Papio cynocephalus | place: Kenya | collected 2012-08-02 ... | reverse complement strand
CGCGGTCGTCTCGTGTGGTGTCGCCGGCCCCGAGCGTCAAGCACGAACCGCGCACAGGCCGCCGTGACGGCTACGAGGAAGTCCCCCTCTGTCCGTATTTCTGAGGGGGGCGGGCGGCGGACGCCGCAAGCACAGGGCAAGGCGGCGGAGCGCGGGGGCGCAGGGGGTATTTAACCGTGTAGAGAATGTAGAAAATGAAGAAGAGGGGGGAGAAGTCCGCTGAACACATAGAAAGTCACCTGCGGCGGCACACAGAAGACACGGAAACGAGGTGTCTTTTCCCGTGTGTTCTGCGCGGCGCGAAGCGTCCTCTGTGTGTTCTATGGCCTAAAACAAGAGAGAGGGGGGTGGTGGGGGTAAAGGCTCGCGGACTGGGGTGTTTGCCTGGACGGTTGACAATTTTCGAGAAAGATAAAAAACGGGGTTGACTTTCGGCGTCAAATTTGAGATAATATGTCCTCGTAGCACCCGTGGTGAAATTGGCATACACGCCAGATTCAGGTTCTGGTGCCGCAAGGTGTGTGGGTTCAAATCCCACCGGGTGCACCAATGCGTGGCCCCTTCGTCTATCGGCTAGGACACCTGGTTCTCATCCAGGTAAGAGCGGTTCGACTCCGCTAGGGGCTGCCAAATGCAGCGTGAGCAAAGAAAGATGCGGCAAGGATTGAAGAGTGTCTTGAAGGGCGCGATGAGAGCGGTGAAGTACGGCTTCATCGCCCTTTTTGTCTACCTCCTCAGTCTTTTCTTCCGTGAAGAGCGTTTGCCGACTTCGTGGGTGGACGCGATTTGCGACCGGTACTCGACGTCGAACATCGTCCTGCGGTGCGACGGGGCCGCGTTCGGCTTCCGCCGGGGCGTGCGGCTGAAGAATCCGGCCATCTACGACGTGCGCAAGAAAGACGCGCTCGAGCCAGTCGTGCGTGCGGAGTCCATTTCGGTCAATCATCTGTCGCGGAAGGTGCGGCTGGTGGGGCTCACATATCCGCGGCTGCCCGATTCGTACTATCAGCCGGGCTACCGCGAGATTCCGGATCCGGGGATTGTGTTCACGTTGCCGCGGCTTCCGGCCTTCGATCTCGTGCTGATACGTCCTTCGATTCTGGGGCTGGAGCCCACGCGGGTCACGGGGCGTATCGAGTTGACGCCGCAATTGGGGCTCGTGAAGAATTTGCGGATAGGCTGGTCCAACAAGGAGTACAACACCGCGTTGGAGGGGGATGTCCGGGTGGATTTGAACGCGCGGCAGATCCGCATCGCCGTCGAGGGGCTCACGACGCAGCGCCAGATACGTCCCTTTGTGGAGCGGCTGGACATCACGAGCGCGCTCCCGTACATGGACGCCTTCACCGAGATTGCCGCGCCGGTCCCCGCGCGGGGCGTTTTCACGGTCGACCTGCGCAAGGGCGATTTCGGCATGGAGCTGCGGTTGCAGCCGACCATGGGACGGTACAACGGGGTCGCGATGGACCGCGCGGACGGCACGATTTCCGTGCAGACGCGGATACGCGGCACGAATTGCAATGTGCACGTAGGGGTCTCGTTGCCTCTGGCGGCCGATTTGAAGGGGCGCATGCTGGACGGGCGCGTCGCCGTGGACCGGGTGGACAACGTGGTCCGGCTGGGCTTCGACGCGCGCAGCAGTTTCCCTTTCCTGGATGTCCTGGCGATAACGGACTTCCTGGACCCGGCGCTGGTGGCGGACGTGACGTGCAAGGCGGCGCCGACACTGACCTGCGTAGGGCGCGCGGGGACAAGCGCCGCGGACAAGGCGTACAACGACCTCGGGGGCTTCGCCTCTTTGGCCGCGGGTTCGCTTTTCGATTTCCAGTTTCGCGACCTCACGCTGAACTGGCGTCTGGCGGGGGATAAGCTCGCGTTCACGGATATTCAGGCGCGGGGCAGGGAAGGCGGCGTGATTTCGGGGCAGAGCACGCTGCATTTGACGGATTTCGATGCGGCCAAGGCGCGTTTCGACATGGAGGCGCACTATCGCGGGGGCACGCTGGAGGAATTGGCGGATTTCCTCAAGTTCGAGGTGGCCGACCGGCGGGGGCGCGTGGACGCGGACGTGGCGTTTTCGGGTCCGCTCGGCACGAATGTTCTCTCGCAGCTCGACGGGCGCGGCAGTTTGAAGGTCATGAACGGGCATTTGGCGCAATTGAGGCTGTTTGCCGGCCTTACCAAGGAGCTGGCGACACACGTGCCGGGCGTGGACTATCTGACGAACCTGTCGGACGCCTCGGGCGATTTCGTCGTCGAGAACGGGATTCTGGCGACGACGAACGTCGTCGTTTCGGGCGGGCTTGTCACGGTGGAGGCGCAGGGGACGTATGACATCGCCCGAGACAAGCTCGATTTCCACGCCCGGGCGTGCCTCTTCCAGAATGCGCCGATCGTCAGCGTGCTCGTAAGCCCCGTCACATGGATGCTGACGAAGCTGCTGCTGGAATTCCACGTGGTGGGTTCGGCGCACGATCCGAAGTGGGAGTACATCAGTCCGATGGACAGGCTGGGGTCGTGGTTTGGCGGCGGGGGGGAAGATCCGTCTTCGCACGGAGAGGAGAACGAATGAATTTGACGAGTCCTACGCAGGTCAAGGCCTGGTGCATAGAAAACGGATTCCATCCGAACAAAGTTCTTGGGCAAAACTTCCTGATCGACCGCAACGCGCTCACGGCCATCGTGGACGCCGGGTTGGGGACGGGGTCCGCCGCGGGACGGCGGGTGCTGGAGATCGGTCCGGGATTGGGCGTGCTGACGGAAGAGATGCTCGCCCGCGGCGCGCAGGTCACGGCGGTGGAGAAGGACCCGGTTCTGGCCGCGCGGCTGGCGTCCGCGCTCTCCAATCCGTCCGGCTTGACGGTCGTCGCCGCGGACGCGCTGGACTATCTGGCGCGCGGACCGGACCGTGCGGCCGCGGCGCTTGATGCGCGGCAAGAGGGGGCGTTCGACGCCATGGTTTCGAATCTGCCCTACCAGGCGGGGACGCGGATTCTGCTCGACCTCGTGCAGATGCGGACGATTCCCGTCATCACGGCGCTTGTGCAGACGGAAGTCGCGGAACGTCTGGCGGCGCCGGAAGGGTCCAAGACGCGCGGACTGGCGGGCGTCTGGGCGCAGCTGGACTACGACGTCAAGGTGGTGCGGAAGGTTTCCGCAAGCTGTTTCTGGCCGCGTCCGGCGATTGGCTCGAGTGTGGTCACGCTGGTTCGGCATGACCGGAACGCGGATCTGACGCGGGAAGAACGCGATTTCTTCCACAATCTGACGAAAAAAGCGTTTGCCCACCGAAGAAAACAACTTGGCAACGTGTTCAAAGATATGATACAATCTACTGCGAGAGCCGAAACTCTCTCTAATCTAGACTGGATAAACCTAACGAAAGGACTGATGCATGAAGACGCCTGAAGAATTCCTCGCGGCTCACGGTTTCGTGACGGCTGCGGAACTGGACCGCTCGGCCATGATAGCCGCGTTTCTGACGGAGATGGAGCGTGGGCTGAAGGGCGAGACCTCGTCCCTCATGATGATACCGACCTACGTCGGCGTCGAGGGGAAGGTTCCGCAAGGCGTGAAGGTCGCCGTGCTTGACGCGGGCGGCACGAACTTCCGCGGGGCGGTGGTCTCGATTCCGCCCACGATCGAGGAGAAGCACAACCAGCCGATGCCGGGATCCAAGGAGCATGTGGACACCGAGCAGTTCTATGCGCCTTTCGTGGCGGAGTTGAAGCGTCTTGCGGCGTACGCGGACGCGACGAAGGTGGGCTGGTGCTTCTCGTATCCGGCCGCGGCGACGCCCGACCTGGACGCGCGGCTCGTGCGCTGGACGAAGGGTGTCGACGCGCCGACGATCGTGGGCCAGTACGTCGGCAAGGAACTCCGCAAGCGCTCGGGGGGCGACAAGATCGCCATCGTCAACGATACGGTCGCGACGCTTCTGGCGGCCAAGGCGACGGAAGGCGACCGGACCTACTCTTCCTACATCGGCTTCATCCTGGGCACGGGAACGAACGCGGCGTACGTCGAGAAGAACGCCAACATCGCCAAACTGGCGGATCTGGATCCCGAAGACTCCATGATCATCAACGCCGAATCGGGCGCCTTCAACCAGTTGGCGCGGAGCACGTTCGACATTGCCGTGGACGACAAGAGCGCGAATCCGGGGGCGCAGTTCCTCGAGAAGCAGATTTCGGGGGCGTATCTGGGTCCGATCGGGCTGGAAATCCTCAAGACGGCGGCGAAGGAAGGTTTCTTCACGCCGAAGGCCACGGCGAAGATCGTCGGGCTGGGCGCGCTCGAGACGATGGATTTCGACAATTTCTGCGCGGCGTACGTCAAGCCGGGGCGCGAGAACGTGCTGGACGCGATCTTCGAGGATCCCAACGATGCGCGGATGGCGCGGCGGCTGGGCATTCCGGTTTTCGAGCGCGCGGCGGCTTTGACGGCGATTCATCTGGCGGCGTTCGTCATCAAGACGGGCGCGGGCGTGGACGCGTCGGCGCCGGTGGCGATCAATGCGGACGGTTCCACCTACTACAAGACGCGGGCGATTCCGTTCGCCACGACCGTGAAGCGCGAATTGGACCAGATGCTCGTCAAGATGCGCAACATCCACTATGAGATCACGCCGCCCGTGGAAGATGCGCCGATGATCGGCGCGGCCATCGCGGCGCTTCTGTAAAGGAGAGAGGCAGACAGCATGAAAAGCCGTTTTTCGTTCGGGGTTGCCGCGTACATTCTGTGCGCGGCGCCTCTCGCGGCGATCGAGGTCGACGGCCTCGCCGCCACGGTGGGGGATGTTTCGATTCTGCGGAGCGACGTCATCGACGACATGCGCCGGGCAACCGGCTCATCGACCGTCAGCTCATCCTCAAGGCGGCCGCGACGGCCAAGGTCACGATGCAGGAGTGGGTCGTGGACAACCGCGTCAAGGAGATCACGGACCGCTTCTTCCAGGGCGATCGCAACAAGCTCATCGCTTCGCTCGCCGAGAGCCGCACCACGTTCGCGGACTTCCGCCGGCGCACAAAAGAGGACCTGATCGTCGGGGCGATGCGCTGGAACATCGTGGACAAGATGGTGACGGCCACGCCGGCCGAGATGCGCGCCGAGTACAAGGCGCACCCCGCGCGCTACGGCGAGCCGGGCACGGTGGACGTTTCGGTCATCCTGCTCAAGCCCGAGCAGGCGGCGCTCAAGACGGCGGTGTCCGACGAGCTGAAGACGAACGATTTCGCCCAGGTGGCGCTGAAGTGGTCCGCCGATTCGCATGCGACCCAGGGCGGCGCGTGGACGAATGTGGTGCCCGCGGCGGTGTTCAAGCCCGCAATCTGCGCCGAAATCGCCAAAATGCCGGTCGGAACGCTCAGCAATTGGGTCGACCTCGACGGCTGGAGCTTCCTTTTGCGCAAGGACGCGGAGCGTCCGGCCCAGACGCGCACGTTCGCCGCGGCGTATGAGGATATCGAGCGCAACGTGAAGGAAGCCAAGGGCCGGAAGGCGTACGACGCGTGGATGGACCGCCTCAAGGCGGAAACGTACATCCGGATCTACTGAATGCCGCGGAAGGAAGGCTGACGAAATGAAGAAGATGAACATGGTCATAGCCCAGTCGGGCGGTCCCAGCATGGTAATCAACGAATCGCTCGTGGGGGCGGTTCTGGAAGCGCGCAAAAGTCCGCGCATCGGCAAGATCCTCGGGGCCCGCCACGGCATCGAGGGCATCCTGAACGACGCCTACATCGACCTGCGCAAGCCGTCCGTCGCGAAGTTGGAGGCCATCGCCCAGACGCCCTCTTCGGCGCTGGGCAGTTGTCGCCGCAAGCCGGACGCGGCGGACTGCAGGGCCATTTTCGAGGCGTTTCGCCGGTTGGACGTGGGTTATTTCTTCTATATTGGCGGGAACGACTCGGCGGACGCGGCGCGGATCGTGGCGGAAGAGGCCGAGAAGGCGGGCTATCCGCTCACGGTCTACCATATCCCCAAGACGATAGACAACGACCTGCGCAGTTGCGACCATACGCCGGGGTTCGGTTCCGCCGCGCGTTTCGTGGCGTGCGCGTTCATGGGGGACGACCTGGACAACCGGGCGCTGGGCGGGGTGAAGATCGACGTGGTCATGGGGCGCGACGCGGGCTTTCTGACGGCGGCTTCGGCCCTGGCGCGGCGGAACAAGGGGGACGGTCCGCACCTCATCTACCTGCCGGAAGTTCCGTTCTCGCTGGAGCGGTTCGAGGCGGACGTACTGGCCGTCCTGAAGAAGGAAGGGCGCTGCGTCGTGGCGGTGTCGGAAGGCATCCGCGACGCCGAAGGGCGGTCCATCGGCGCACAATTCGCGGGCGGCGAGAAGGATAGCCACGGCAATGTGCAGATGTCCGGCACGGGCGCGCTGGGGGACTACCTGGCGAAGACGCTGAAGGCGACGGGGAAGGTCAAGCGCGTGCGGGCGGATACATTCGGCTATCTGCAGCGCAGTTTCCCGGGGATTGCGTCCAAAGTGGACCAGAAAGAGGCGCGTCTGGCGGGCCGGGCGGCGGTGAAAGCCGCGCTGAAGGGGGAACTTTCCAAGGGAACCATCGCCATTTTGCGCGAGAAGGGCAAGGACTACCGGGTCGCGTTCGCGCCCCAGCCCATCCAGAACGCGGCGAAATACACGCGCAGTCTGCCGCCGAACTACATCGCCAAGAACGGACACGACGTGACGAAGGCGTTTCTGGACTACGTGCGCCCGATCGTGGGGCCCTTGCCGGAGTGCGAAATCTTCTGATATGGTCGACTACGCCGAACTGCGCCGGAAATTCCCGCCCAAGAAGCCGAACGGCGCCGCGCACCGCGCGAAAATAGAGGCGGTGCGCCGGGAATTCGCGCGCAAGCGGGCGGAAATGGGGGGTGTGAACGCGCCCACCTTCAAAAAGGGGTTCGTGTTCTACACCGTCGTCGTCATCGGCCTTTTGATGCTCGGCTCGCTCGTCCTGTCGGCGACGGGGCGGGGAGGTCGCGCCCCCATCTCCAAGGCGCTCCTCCAGGCGCACAAGTCGGTGGACGCCCTCGCGGTGGCGCTTGGACGCTACCGCTACCACGTCGGGACGTATCCGACGACGGCGGAGGGGTTGGCGTTTCTCGCCTCGGACAAGGTGCGCAAACGCGGGTGGAACGGTCCGTACATCCGCCGCGTGGTGAAAGACCCGTGGGGGCAGGACTATGTCTACGCGTGGGACGGGGCCTCCGAAACGCCGGTCCTGTATTCGAAGGGTCCCGACCGCGGCGCCGGGACGGCGGACGACATTCTGCCGGCGGCCGGACTTTTCGAGGAACCTTTCCGCGATACGGGCTGGACGCGCGAGTGGATGCCGTACCGCTACCGCGGCTATGTTCTGGCGCCTGACAAGGAGACGAAAGCCGCCCTCGAGAAGCAGGTCGGGGAATTGCGCCGCGCGGCGGCCGCGGCGGATGACGCGCGCCACCGGTTAGTCCGCCCCGATGATGCGACGTTGATCCAGCGGGCGTGCCGGCAGCGGGAGGCCCTCCGGGCGCAGGAACAGGCGCGGGCGGTCCGCCTGCTGACGGACTGGACGCATCCGGGCCGGGAGGGGCAGCGGGTGACGGTCGTCTGCGAAACGCGGGGGGACGGTGCGCTTCTTTACGTCGACAACGAGCCGTTGGGCGCGGCGAATGTCACCAATTTGCCGCGTCTGGCGTGGAATGTGCCCTATCGCCCCGGCGAATTGAAGGTCATCGCCTATGCGGAAGGCTCCCCGATCGGGGAGGCCAGCGTGCGGACCGCCCAGAAGGCGGCGGCTTTGACATTCGCCGCGGACCGTCCGGCGCTCGCGGACGGGGCCTGCGAACTCGTGGACGTCCTTTTGGTGGACGAGGCGGGGGTTCGCCGGCCCGATTCCGGGGCGGAAGTCGCCCTTTCGCTGGAAGGTCCGGGCGAAATCGTGGCGTCCGGCGACTACACGCTCGACGGGGCGGGGCTTGTCCCGGGGCGGCGGACGGTCCGCCTGAAGGACGGACGCGCCACATTTCTCGTCTGGCGCAAGCCCGGTTCGGGGCATCCCCTCGAATTGCGCGCGCAAAGCGCGGGCTTGCGCCCTGCCCGGCAGACGCTTCCTTGGGAGGCGGCGGACTAAAGCTCCACGGGAATTTGGACAAAACTCCGGCAAAATGCAAGCGTGGTGAGACACCGCGCTGAAGATTTCTCCGCGTCCTGCCGGCAGCAGTCCGACCATTCTCGTTGGGTTCCCTTGCGTGGTTTCGGCAATCCCGTCCCTGGGCAGGGTTGCACCGTTGCGCCGGAACGGCGATGCCGTTGCGCCGGAACGGCGATGCCGTTGCGCCGGAACGGCGATGGCGTTGCGCCGGAACGGCGATGGCGTTGCGCCGGAACGGCCGCGCGGTGCAGAAAGGAGGCGATATGCGGGGGCGGGGGGCTTTTACATTCACGCGGCAATATGTTATACTGTAGAGAGCAGAACGGAGAAGGATAGGTTAATATGACGACAACCGAGTATGTTCGGGAATTGGCGCGGAAAGCACGGGGCGCGGCGGCGAATTTGCGTCGCGCCACGACGGCCGTGAAGAATGCGCGCCTCTTGGCGCTGGCCGACGAACTGGAGGCCGCCTACGGGACGATATGCAAGGCGAACGCGGCGGATGTGGCCGCGGCGCAGGCGGCGGGGCTCTCCCCGGCGCTTGTCGACCGCCTGACCCTGACGCCGGCGCGCTTCGAGGCGATGGTGGCGGGGGTCCGCACGGTGGCCGGCCTGCCCGATCCGGTCGGCGAGACCATCTGGAAGCGGACGCGTCCGAGCGGGATCACCATCGAGAAGACGCGGGAGCCGTTCGGCGTCGTCGCCGTCGTTTTCGAGTCGCGTCCGAACGTTTTCATCGATACCGCGGCGCTTTGCGTGAAGACAGGCAACGCCGTCATTTTGCGCGGAGGCAAGGAAGCCGCCCAGAGCAACGCGGCGTTGGCGGAGGTCGCCCGGCGCGTCCTGGGCGAGGCGGTCCAGTTCGTGGCGATTCCCGACCACGCGGCGGTGACGGAACTTGTCCGCGCCGTGGGGCTGGTGGACGTGGCGATTCCGCGCGGCGGGGAGCGGTTGATCCGGGCGATGTGCGAAGCGGCGCTCATACCCGTGCTGAAGCACTACAAGGGGGTTTGCCACCTCTATGTGGACGACGCGGCGGATTTGGCCATGGCGCTTTCGATTCTGGACAACGCCAAGGTGCAGCGTCCGTCCGCCTGCAACGCCGTCGAATGCCTGCTCGTGCACGAGAAAGTGGCGCCGCTCTTCCTGAAAATGGTAGAATCTTGGGCGAAAGGGCGCGGCGTGACGGTGCACATGCCCGACGAGCCGGACCACGATTGGGGGCGCGAATTCCTGGCGCTCGAGCTGAACGTGGGCGTCGTCCCCGATTGCGCCGCGGCGATCGCCCACATCAACGCCCACGGCTCCCACCATTCGGACGCGATCGTCACGGCGGACGCGGCCCACGCCGCCCAATTCCTGCGCGATGTGGATTCCGCCTGCGTCTACCACAACGCGTCCACCCGCTTCACGGACGGCGCGGAGTTCGGCATGGGGGCGGAAATCGGCATTTCGACGGACAAATTGCATGCACGCGGTCCGATGGGGCTCGAGGAGCTCACGACCTACAAGTACCGCGTCACGGGCGAAGGGACGGTCCGGTCATGACAAAGTGGGCAATCGGGGCGGTTTTCGCCGCAATTCTCGCGTTTTTGGCGTTTTTCGCGTGGCGGCAGGCGTCCGGCGCGTCCCATGGCCAGATCTATGCGGCGGTGAGGGACGGGACGGACGCGGTACTCGGGCGGATCGACGCGCGTGGCGACCGTCTGGAAGGCCGGCTGGGGCAGGTGTCGGCCCAGCTGGACCGCGTGGAGGCGAAATTGGACAGAATTCTTGAACTGGCCGCGCGTCCCTTGCCGGACGGACTCGAACCGGCACGGTAGGCCGGGGGGAGAATCGCGTTTTTTTTCGACACAAGCCGGTCGAAATAGTGTATACTAGTAGGTGTTCAACGTAAGGTAAAGCCTAAAGGAGGGCAAAATGAACATGAAGAACATGCTGGCTGTTGCGGTTGTCGCAGGTCTCGCGGCGTTTGTCGCCGGATGCCACACGTGCAGGCCGGAGAAAGCGTACTGCAAGAACTGCAAGCCGGGCGCGGCCTGCGTCTGCGGGTGCGGACAGAATACGTGCGCGTGCACGGGGAACGGTTGTTCCGCGGCGAAATAAGCGCCGGACGCGGTCTTTTGCGGGCGCACAGGCGTCTTCCGCCGCAAGGACGGGGGAGGCTTTGCGTCCGCGAACCGCGTGGTTTGGTCGGATTTTGGATGAAAACGAAAGGATTCGGAACCTATGGTGGATTTTGAAAGTCAATTCAAGCGGGGCGAATACGGGGCCCCCGCCACATTCGCCGCGGAAACCGCCGCGGTGTTTCGCCAGGTCTATGGCTGGATGGCCGCGGGGCTTGCGCTTTCGGGCGTGGTCGCGTGGTATGTCGCGAACAGCGCCGCGGCGGAAGTCGTGCTGAAGGGGCTGGTTTTCCTGATCTGCGCGATCGCGGAAATCCTCCTCGTTTTGGGGATTTCGGCCGGGATACGCAAATTGTCCCCCTTCGCCGCGCTGGTCCTGTTCCTGGTCTACGCCGCGCTGAACGGGCTGACGCTCTCGGTCATCTTCCTGGCGTATGACCTCGCGCTTATCGGCCGCGCCTTTTTCGTCTCCGCGGCCATGTTCGGCGGCCTGGCCGTCTGGGGTACCGTCACGAAGGGCGATCTGACCAGTATCGGGTCCGTCTGCGGCATGGCGCTCTGGGGGCTGATCATTGCCTCGATTGTGAACATTTTCCTGCGCAGCAGCGGGCTCGATTGGGCGGTTTCCTTCGCGGGCGTGCTCATCTTCTCGGGTCTGACCATGTATGACGCGCAGAAAATCAAGCTTCTCGCGGCGGATACGACGCTTGCGGAAGCGGGCATGCGGCGCAAAGTGGCGTTGCTGGGGGCGCTTTCCCTCTATCTGGACTTCATCAACCTCTTCTTGAGCCTTTTGCGCCTCATGGGACGCAAAGACAACTGATGCGGGCACGGAGAAAAGCGTGTCAGAAAGCGCCGCGGAGCTTCCGCGGCGCTTTTTTTTGTCCGGATTCCGGCGAGAACCATGCAGACAATCATGATATTATACGGATTTCAACAAAGGGCTTCACAGGCGGCGCGTACTATGCTATAATATATTGGATTTGGTTCTAGTATCCACTATCACTCTAAGCATAAGAGAGCGAGGTTGAAGATGACGAAAACAGAAATATTCGGCCTTTGGCGACGGGGACTGTCCGCATGCGCGGCGGTTCTGGGCGTGTTTTCCCTTTCCGCGGCCTATGCCGCGCCGGGCGGGACGTTGACGGTCGTCGAACACCCCGGCACGTATCCGGCGCCGCAGAACCTGAAGGCCGAGCTGGTCGACGACGGCCGGAACATCCAGCTCGAATGGGACGGCGTGCGGTGGCCCGCCGACGGTTATCCCGAGAAGGTCGACGGGAAAGACGTGCCGACCAACTTCTACTACGAGGTCTTTTGCCGCACGCGGGAGAGCGGTACGACCGAATGGAGCGCGTGGTGGAATAGCGACAATCCGGGTCGATTTGACTGGAAGACCGATGCGTTCCTCGAGCGCGTGACGATGACGCGCGCCGCCGGCGCCGGCACGAACTACCAGTTCCGCGTCCGCTGCGTCCAGTACGTCAACCCGAAGGATCCACACTTGCTCCCGGAGTCGGAGCGGATTCAGAATGTCTACAGCAGCGACTATACCGACATCGTGACAGCCTACAAGACCCTCGACAAGCTCGAAATCGCGTTGCAGGATTACGGCTATAACCCTCTGCAAGGCATGCTCGCAATCAACCTCACATACGACTACACCTCGTCTCGTGCGGCCGAGGGCGAGGAACCGCTGTACTTTACCTTCAAGGCCATTGAAGTCCCGTATCCGGCACCCGGCACGGTGTCCGAGAAACCGGCGGAAGGGAGCAAACCCTACGCGCGGCGGGACGGTACGCCGCTCACGGTGAAGTCGCTGGATGTCTGTCCTCCCGATTCTTTTGATTGGGAGAGAGTCGATCCGACGAACTTCACCCTCACGGCGGTCTCCGGCACGGTGGAATATCCAGGGGAGATTGCCTGGTACGTGTACGATGATCTCAAGAACTACTACCACACGAACGTGACGATCTGGGTGCAGGGCTGGGCGAAGCCCGAGACGGCGGGCGGCAAGCCGCGCCTCGTGCTGGACGAGGCGATCGGGGATCTCACCATCGATACGCGGCATCTCACGGCCACGCCGCAGCCCGACCAGGGCAGTGTTCTCCTCACCTGGCCGACCGTGCCGGGCGCGGCAACGTACAAAGTCTGGCGCGCGGGCATCAAGGAGTCGGACCCCTTCGCCTGCCTCGAAAAATATTCCCCCATGGGTCAGGCGGGGACGGTGTCGTTTACGAACATGAACGTCGTCCCGTTAACGCGCTACAGATACAAAGTCGAGGCGCTGGACGCGGCCGGCACCCAGATTGACGAGAGCGATTCAGTCATTGGCTACAGCCAGCTGGACGACCTCTCGCTGGTTGCCGTTCAGCCGCAGACGCCCTGGAACGGCAAGGTGGATATTCTCCTCAAGTACAAGACGGCGCGCGACGTTTGGGGACGTGATGGTATCCCCCGATTCAAACTGTTTGCCCAGAAAGGGGGCGAGCCCGTCGAGGTCAAGACGCTTCGCCGCTCGGTGGGCGGGCCTTACGATACGGAAATTGGTACGGATGACTTCTCGCTGTATGGAACGGTGCCGCTGAACCGTCTCGAGTGGGACGTGGGCACAGACCTCGGCGCGGGAACCTTTGATGACCTCACCTTCTCGATTGAATGTGTGAGAGTTGAGCAGGCGGATGTAACCCTGTTGCCATGGACGGATGGCGCGGTCTCGGGCACGATTCCACACCTCGACACGCGCAGTCCCCGCGAGGTGAATCTCGCGGAAGGAACGCGGGTCTATGTCGATCTCGATTGGATTAAGGATGGTAACGTGTGCGAGAGGGCGGAAGTCTTCTGCAACGGCAAGAAGGTGTTTGAACTGCCGGATGAGGCGGGTAACACGCGCGGCAGCGTCACCTTGGGCAAAAACGAACTGAACATCTGGGGCGAGAACGAACTGAAGTTCGTCCCCGACTACGGCGAGGGGAAGACGGCCATCATCAAGTATCCCGACTTCGATTTCTCGGTGTCGCAGGGCGTGGCGGACGGCATCACGCTCATGTGGAGCACGCTCGACTCAAACGCCGTGAGCGGCTACCAGATCCGGCGGCGCGCCCAAGGCTCGGCGGACTTCGAGACGGTCAAGACCGTGGGGCCGGACGTGACGACGTACACGGACACGACGGCGGACGAGGCGGGAGCCTACGAGTACACGGTCGTGCCGCTGAATTCCGACGGCGAGGCCATCGGCCCCGCGCCGGCGGCGCAGCGCGGCTACCGGTCGCTCGACAAGATCGAAATCGTCCAGGCGCGGCAGCTCTATCCGTGGACGACGCAGGTCGCGCTCGACGTCTATTTTGCGAGTGGACGCGACGAGGCGACGGACGGCGCGGTGACATACAGGCTGGAGGCCAAATTGGCGGACGGTACGCCGATTCCGCTGAGGAGCGAGGACAAGACTCTGCGGCTCGAAACGGTGGACGGGTTCTCCCTCGATCCGGCGAACATTCCGTTCGGTTCGAAGCCGCTCCCCTCCGGCAAGACGACGCGCATTTGGTGGAACGCCCCGAATCTCGGCCAGGTCCAGGTGTCCGATCCGGTTGTCTCGAACATCGTCCTGCGGATCGTGCCGAAGCTCGCGGACGATGCGCCGGAAGGGGCGGTCGCCGCGCCCGCACCGGCCGTGAAGGACGGCCTGACGGTGGATCTGCGCACGGTGCGCCCCGTCCAGGTCGGCGAGAAGATTCCGATCGTCTGGGAGTGGATGCGCACGGACACGCGCGACGAGACGAAGGACCGCACCGAAATCTCTTTACAGTTGGTGGACGGGACGGAAAAGGTCATTTTGACGCCGGAGCAGAAGACGGGCGCGGGCGAGATTGAAGTCACGGACGAGATGTGGACGGGCTTCCATCTCCTCAAGCGCGAGAAGAACGACGATGACGAATCCGATGTGAACGTGATCGAGCTGACGAGCGAAGTCCTCTTCCAGCTGCCGGCCGAACCGGTCGCGAACGTGACGGCGTCGCAGGGGAATGCGTCCACCGTGACGGTGGAGTGGGGCCGGGAGCCGAACGCGATGTCCTACCAGCTGACGATTGCCACCTATGGTACACAAGGTACGCCGACGACGCGCACGCAATACGTCTCTGGCAGGACGTCGTATGTCGATAAGGATGCGCCCGAGATCGGTCTCGTGAAGTATACGGTGGCGGCGGTCTATCCGAACGGGGCGACGGGCGCATCGTCCGAGCCGGCCGTCGGCTGGCGGGCGCTGGACAAGGCGGAACTGACGAACGTCTCGACGCGCCGGCCGTGGAACGGCACGGTGGATATTGATCTCGCCTACCACACGGCGCGCAGCCAGTATGGGAAGGTCGTGGACGGGGCGGCCCCCCTGCCGGGCAAGACCGTGACGGTCGCGGTGACGACGGCGGATGGCGAGGCGTTCGCCGTCCAGTCGCTCGTCCGCGAGACGCTTGACGGCCGCGTCATCCGCCGCGAGGAGGTGATGAACGCGGCGTTCACGCTCGGCGCGAACGACCGCCTCATCTGGGATGCGCGGGCGGACGCGCCCAGGATGTACGAGCCGGGCGCGACCTTGACGGTCATGTTGGAGGGCGACTTATACAGCGAGACGATCGTGCTCGAGAAGACCTTCGACCTCGACACGCGCACCGGGGTCATCGATCTGCCGTTCGGTTCGGTGAACGTGCCGATTCCGTGGTCCACGCGCTGGGCGAAGCCGGAGGTGACAGACGGGTATCTCGGCGCTGGTGAAAACGACGCCTGGTGGAAGCAGACGGCGGTGCTGACAGACGTCACGGACAGTGCGAATCCCGTGGAGATTCTGAGAACCGAAGCCAAACTCGGCGAGGGTACGATCAATTCGTGGACGCCGAAGAACTGGGGCTTGAACACGATTACGCTGATACTCAAGCCAGTCTCCGGCGGCAACGAGCAGCCGGAGTATGCGGCCGTCTTCAGGCTGCCCGACTTCGCGTTTTCGGCGACGACGGACAACGCGGATGGCGTGACGATTACGTGGAACGAACTGGATGGTGCGGCTTCCTACGAGATCCGCCGCCGCAAGGCAGGAACGACGAACGACTACGAGACGGTCACGAGCGTGACGAACGCGACGAGCTGGACGGACAGTTCCGTCGACACGGTCGTCGGCGACTTCGAGTACGTGGTCGTGCCGATTGCGAAGTCCGGCGCGACGCTGCCGCTTCTGGATCCGAAGTCCGGCACGCGCGGCGCGCCGCAGACGGTGCAGAACGTAGTCGCCTCGCAGGGCGACACGAACGCCGTGACGGTGACTTGGGACGCCGTGCCGAACGCGGCGCACTACCGGATCGGCAGAATCATCTACGGACCGCAAGGCCAGAACCATGAAGAAATAGACGTGGACGGGACGCGCTATGTCGACACGGCGATGCCGCTGGTCAGCCTCGTGAAGTACACGGTGAAGGCGATCTACGCGAACGGCATGGAAGGCGCGAAGTCCGATGCGACCGTCGGCTGGCGGGCGCTGGACGCAGTGGATTGGAAGGGCGTCTCGACGCGCTGGCCGTGGAACGGCGCGGTGGATATCGACTTCGTCTACCAGACGGTGCGTGGCCGGTATGCGGAGGCCACGGGGGCGGCCACCAACCTGCCGGAGCGGACCGTGACGGTCGCGGTGAAGACGGCGGGCGGCGCGGCGATCAATGTCAAAACCCTTGCGCTCGAGGCGCTGGATTCCCTCGCCGGTACCCTCAAGCGCCAGAAGGTCAATGCGAACGGATCTTTCACGCTGACCTTCGCGGATCCGGCGTCCGAAAACAACGCCATCATTGTCGCGGACCGTTTGACGTGGAATGCGCCGGCGGATCAGCGCCTGCTCTCGCCGGAAAGCGTCCTCACGGTCACGCTGGCGGGCGACGCCTATGGCGAGCCAATCGTGTTCGAGAAGACCTTCGACCTCGACTCGAGACGCAAGACCGCCATCGAACTCCCGTTCGGAGCGGCGGATATCCAAATTCCGTGGTCTACTCGCTGGGCGATGCCGGAGGCGACCTCGCTCGGCTCCACCGACAACTGGTGGATGGCGACGGCCGTACTGAGCGACAACAGCGCGTCTCCTGTGGAGGTGCTGAAAACAAACGGTGTGCTCGGTGTTGGCGCGGTCGCGGCCTGGACGCCGAAGAAGTGGGGAGTGAACATGCTGACGCTCGTGCTCTCTCCGGCTTCCGGAGGCAATTCGACGACGAATGCCGCGCTTTTCAAACTGCCCGAATTCGACTTCTCGGCGACGACGAACGATGCGGATGGCGTGACGATCACGTGGAACGAACTGGATGGTGCGGCTTCCTACGAGATCCGCCGCCGCCAGGCAGGAACGACGAACGACTACGAGACGGTCACGAGCGTGACGAACGCGACGAGCTGGACGGACAGTTCCGTCGACACGGTCGTCGGCGACTTCGAGTACGTGGTCGTGCCGATTGCGAAGTCCGGCGCGACGCTGCCGCTTCTGGATCCGAAGTCCGGCACGCGCGGCGCGCCGCAGACGGTGCAGAACGTAGTCGCCTCGCAGGGCGACACGAACGCCGTGACGGTGACTTGGGACGCCGTGCCGCATGCGGCGTATTACAAGGTGGCGGTGGAAAACTGGGATGTCGCGATCAACAAGAAGACGCGCACCGTGGAGACGAATGAGGCGTGTTTCGTCGATACGGAACTGCCGCAGCCGGGCCTCGGACGCTACACGGTGACGGCGGTCTATCCGAACGGCATGAAGGGCGCGCCGTCCGAGGCGACCGTCGGCTATGCGGTGCTGGACACGATGAAGATTCAGGGCGTCTCGACGCGCTGGCCGTGGAACGGCAAGGTCGATCTCGACGTGGAGTACAAGACGGTGCGGACGCGCTTCAACGAACTCTTCGGGCTCCCGAACCTGCCGTACCCGACGAACGTCACGCTTGCCGCGCAGACGGCGGAGGGTACGGCCATCATGGTTTCGACGCTCGAAAAGGAGCCGGCGGTCGATTGGAACTACACGGTCAACCGCAAGGCGGTGGAGAACGGCACGGCGATCTTCTCGGGGTCGAGTTCGCTGCGGCTCATGTGGGATGCGGATACGGATACGCAGAACAGCCTCGTGGCGACGAATGCGATGCTGACGCTCACGGTCGCCGACGACTACAGTTCGCTGACGGACAGCTGCACGGTGGACATCGACACGACGAAGCCGGTGGCGATCCCGCTCCCGGAGGCATCTGAGGAAAACGATCGGGAGATTGCGTTCCCGTGGGCGGCGCGTTGGGCGGACGAGGCTTCGCGATCCCTCAACATGCAGGACGGCACGGATTTGGAGATCACCGAGGTCGCGCGGTACGGCACGGTGACGAACGTGGTCGAGACGCAGACGCAGCTGTCCGACGAGGGCGGCGTGTACACGTGGCGTCCGGGTGGGTACTACGGCGTCCTCATCGTGGAGGGCTCGTTCTCGAACCGCGCGACGGCGGCATCTTCGACCTACCGGAGCAAGTTCCTCCGCTCGGTGGCGACGCCTGTCACGGTGGAACGCGTACCGGGGAAGAACGCCCTCGACATCAAGTGGACGTTTTCGGCCGACTGCACCTACTACCAGATCATCCGCCGCGAGGTCTACGCCGACGGGACGCGCAGCCCTTGGCAGAACATGGCGCCGCTTTCGGGCCCCTGGTACCGCGACATCGGCGTGACGGGTGGAAAGACCTACGAATACGCCGCGTGCCCGATGTATCCCGACCCGGATACGCACGACTACATCACGGCCGAGCCGGTCGTCTGGACGGCCGGCAGCGCGGCGGTGGGCGTGACCTTCGACGCGCTCGGACCCTACCTCTCGGACGGCAAGACCGAGGTCGAGCAGTATCTGGGCGAAGCGTACGGCACGCTCCCGGAGCCTGAGCGCGCAGGTTGCCGGTTCGAGGGCTGGTTCCTGGGCGTCACGAACGGGGCCCCCGAGGCGGTTTCGGGCGCGAACCTGCTCGTCCCGGACAACCACAGGCTGTACGCGAAGTGGGGGACGGCGGTCGCCGTCTCGGTCTCGCGCGACATGGCGAACGGCGGAATCGACGTTTCCTGGGATGCCGCCGCCGGAGTGGCGGGCTACGACATCCTGCGCCGACGGATCAACCGCGACGGCACGACGGAAGCCTGGACGGTACGCGCGACGGTCGGGGCGGACGTGACGTCCTGGCGGGATACGGGGGTCGACGGCGTGTCCGTCTACGAGTACGCCGTCCGCATCCGCGACGCGAACCCGGTCGTGCCGGGCGAGACGCTGGAAACGACACCCTCCGGGAGCGCTTCCGGCTGGGTGCAACGGGACCGGCTGACTCTCACGGACGCGCAGATCAGCAATCCGTGGGACGGGACCGTATCGGTCTCGTTCACCTATGCCTCGGGACAGCCGATTGCGTCCAACGAGGGTGTCTGCGAAGTCCGCGTGCTTGACCGGGATGGGAATCCCTTGACGGTGCGGACGCTCAAGCTGAATGGGCAGACGGTCGCCAACGGCGCGTTCACGCTCGACCTCGACACGGCGCAGGGCGCGGTCTCGCGCGGCCGGATCGTATGGACGGCGGGGGTGGACATGCCCAAGACGTATCTCGAGGGTGTCACGCTCCGCGTACGGATGGTCAAGACAGGCACGGAGGCGACGACCGCGTCGTTTACGCTCAACACCTACGATACGCACGTTGTGTTCGACGCGCTTGGTCACTGGTTCGCCACTGGCACGTCTGTCGTCACGCAGACGGTCGGCTCGGTCTACGGTGCATTCCCGGCGGCGGCGCGCGCAGGCTACCAATTCCTGGGCTGGTTCGATGGCGTCACGAACGGGGCCCCCGAGGCGGTTTCGGGCGCGACGCCCTTGACGCGCGAGAATCACACGCTCTACGCGAAGTGGGCGGTCGATCCCGCCGTCTCACCGGTCGTGGACGCGGACGGCAACTCCATCTTCAAGTGGGAGATCGCGGATGACGGTCAGACGGTGCGGATCCTCGGCTTCCGCGACCCGAACCAAAAGATCACGAACCTGGTCTTCCCGGACTCCATCAACGGCTATCCCGTCACGGAGATCGCGCCGGACGCGTTCGCCACTTCGAGCTGCGGCGTAATGGCGGTGACGCTGCCGGTCTACTGCACGGACATCGGCAATCGCGCGTTCATCGCCACGACCCTAAAGGTGCTCACGTTCACGCCTGTTCGCGACTGGAAGGATCCGGCTTGTGCGGGCACCCAGAAGATCGGCGACTTCGCCTTCGCGGGCACGGGGCTGGAGACGCTTGTGTTGCCGGTCGAGGTCGCGTCGATCGGAGGCTACGCCTTCGCGCACTGCCCGCGGCTGACGGACGTGACGATTCTCGGATATCCCGCGATAGACGGCAGCCGTCCGTTCCGCTGCTCCGGCACGGTCGTCGGCGCACGGCCGACCGTCCGAATCGCCCCCGAACACGCGGCGGACGTGGCCTACATGGCGAAGCTGACGGCGGACCTCGGCTACGATACGGTCGTCAGCCGCGACGTGACCGTGCGGACGGATGCGGTCGTGACAGGGCTCTCCGTTTCGCGGTTTTCCTTGCCGGCGGTCCGGACGGCGCGGCTGACGGTCGATGTGACGCGCGCGGCGGAATGGGGGCAGGTGGACGCCGCGCGCGTGCGGGTCGAGTACCGGGCGCGTCTCGGCGACGAGCCGCAACTTTTGACACCCAACCTGTTGACGCACAATGCGGACGGGTCCATCACTGTCGAAATCGAGGTACCGGAAAGCCCGTCCGGATTCTTCCGGGTGAAGCTGGTGGACTAAAAGAAGGAAAATATGAATATGAACGGGGCGGCGGCCGTGCCGTCTGTAGCGTCCGCGCGCACGGTCAAGTATGACAAGCCCGCCCCGACGTAGGTCGGCTACGAGTGGGTGGACGACTTCGACGTCTCCGCCGCGGGGGTTCGTTCCACGATGGACTTCTCCTCGCTCGTCGTCTCGGCCGGCATCGTCCTGCGGTTCTGAGTCCGGGGGCTCTACGGCAAACCCGTGCGGGCGGCAGGGACTGCCGCCCCTACCATTGGGTTGGGGGCGGCGGGCGAAGCCAGTGGCGAAGCGTTAGCGTAGCCTTTTTCGCCCCTCAGAGTTTATTAACCGTGTAGAGAATGTAGAAAATGTAGAAGGAGGGCGGGATTTATGGGGGTGGGTGGCCATGTGTCGTCCAACGGTAGAGGCGGCGTCCCACCTGTTCCGCCTGTCCCAGTTGTCCCGTTCCTCCCGCCAGCCCTTGGTCGTCCTTCGGCGTTTACACCTTCCATTCCGAAACCGGGGCGTCTCCGTTGCCGCATGCGCTTTCCACCCCTCGGAACGACCTGTCCCGGGTGTCTCACGACAT
>ERZ808262.429-NODE-429-length-20831-cov-3.686898_pt1 | contig 20831 bp, 20 predicted proteins | sample MGYA00520895_ERZ808262 | MGnify/ENA primary metagenome ERZ808262 (study PRJEB31516, sample SAMN03275588) | gut metagenome | biome: mammalia-associated habitat; material: feces | host: Papio cynocephalus | place: Kenya | collected 2012-08-02 ... | reverse complement strand
GCACAAAAAGCCCAAGGTGACGGCGGGAGTTACCATCGCCTCGTCGCTGGTGAACGTGGTACTCAATTACCTGTTCATCCTGAAAATCGGCATGGCCGGGGCGGCTGTGGCCACTCTGATCTCCCACGGGGTTCAGCTGGCTCTTCACTATGGCTATTGCCGGTTTCTTCTGGGGAGGAAGGACTATCCCTTCCCGGTGAAGCTGTGGCTTTCCTACACCCTGATATTCGCGGCGGTGGCGGCTCTGGTGCTGCTGACCCCGAACCTGTGGCTTCCCCGATGGTCTGGCGGTGCCGTCATCGGCATTTTTGAGCTTCTGCGCATCCGCAGGCGGAAGGTTTTGATCTGAATCATTTGGTGCCTGAGCATTTCCGCTCAGGCACTTTTTCTCAGGGTTGCATTTTATCGGAAAAAGGTGTACAATACAACCGGAATTGTGACCATTTTCCGCCGGAAAAGGCGGCGGGGTCAGAACGGGAGGGAAGCCGGATGAAAAAGGTGCTGTTTGTTGCCACGGTGGTGAAAACCCACATCATGCAGTTCCATCTGCCATACCTGAAGATGTTCCAGGACGCGGGCTGGGAAACGGCGGTGGCCTCCCGGAACGACTATGAAGACCCGGCGGATTGCCGGATTCCTTACTGCGATCACTTTTACGATATTCCCTTTGAGCGGCTGCCCTGGAAGCCGAAAAATGTCACCGCCTATCGGATGCTGAAAAAAATCATCGATTCGGAGTGCTACGACATCATCCACTGCCACACTCCGGTGGGGGCCTTGATCGCCCGCCTTGCCGCCAGGGACGCCAGAAAGCATGGCACCCGTGTGATCTATACCGCTCATGGCTTTCACTTTTTTACCGGCGCGCCGCTGAAAAACTGGCTGCTGTTCTACCCGCCGGAGCGGCTGCTGGCTCCGGTGACGGACGTGCTCATTACCATTAACCGGGAGGACTACGCCCGGGCTAAAAAGCGTCTTCCGGCCAAGCGTATTGAATACGTCCCCGGGGTGGGCATTCCCACGGGAAAATTCCGGAATCTGTCCTTGGACGTGGCAGCCAAACGGCAGTCCCTGGGCTTTTCCGAGGAAGATTTTCTGATGCTCACCGTGGCGGAAATGACCGCCAATAAAAATCATATTACCGTCCTGCGGGCTCTGGCCGCCCTGAAAGACAAGCCGGAATTTGCCCGAATCCACTACCTGATCGTAGGTCGGGGGGAAATGTGGCCGTCCTTGGAGGCCAGCGCGAAGGAGCTGGGCATTTCCGACCACGTCCATTTCCTGGGCTATCGGTCGGACGCGCCGGAGCTGTACCGCAGCTGTGATCTGTTTGCCTTCATGTCCTTCCGGGAGGGGCTGTCCGTGGCTCTGATGGAGGCCATGAGCAGCGGCATGCCCATCGTCTGTACCAGAATCCGGGGCAACACCGACCTGATCGAAGACGGCGTTTCCGGTCTGTTCTGCGAGAACACCCCGGAGGCCCTGAGCAAAACCGTTTTGCGTCTGTACGCCGACCCTGCCTACCGGAAGCAGCTGGGGCAGGCAGCCCAGACCCGGGCGGAGCTTTTCGACGAGAAAACCGTCCACGCTCAGATGCGGAAAATTTACTTTGGAGAGGGGTGAACGCTGATATGCCGGGAACGCTGATTGTATCTTTGGATTTTGAGCTGTTCTGGGGCATGCTGGACGTGTGCCCGCTGGAAGACTATCAGGCCCATGTACTGGGGGGCCGGAAAGCAATCCCCCAACTTCTGGAGCTTTTTCAGAAGTACGGCATTCACGCCACCTGGGCCGCCGTGGGCTTCCTGTTCGCGGATTCCAAGGCGGAGCTGGCAAAATTCTGCCCCGCCGAAAAGCCCGCCTATGATAATCCGAAAATCGCCCCCTATGAGTATCTTGCCGGGGTGGGGGAGAACGAAAAAGCGGCCCCCTGCTTCTTTGCCCCGTCTTTGCTGCAAATCATTGCCCGGACCCCGGGCCAGGAGGTGGGAAGCCACACCTTCAGCCACTATTACTGCCGGGAGCCGGGTCAGACCCCGGCCCAGTTTGCCCGGGACATGGCAGCGGCGAAGGCCATCGGTAAGGCGCAGGGCTTTGATCTGACCTCCGCGATTTTACCCCGGAATCAGTGCGAGCCGGAATATACGGAAGTCCTCCGGGAAGCCGACTTCACCGCCTACCGGGACGAGGAGAACGACTGGATTCACAAAAAAATCGCCTTTCTGCCCCTGCGCCGGGCCCTGCGCCTGCTGGACGTGTACCTGCCCCTGACCGGTCAGGGTGGCTATACCCCCAAAAACGAGGGGGGCATCTGGAACCTGACAGGCTCGAGAATGTACAAGCCCATTCTGCGCCCACTGGCCTTTCTGGAGGGGCTGAAGCTTCGCAGAATCAAACGCCAGATGCTTCACGCGGCAAAAAACGGCTTGACCTTCCACCTGTGGTGGCATCCCCACAACATCGGTGTCAATACCGAGGCCCACTTAAAGCAGCTGGAAGAGATTTTCGAGTATTACGCCCGGCTGCAAAAAACCTACGGCATGAAGAGCCTGAACATGGGCGAAGCTGCCCGGACGCTGGAAAAAGAGGGACATTTATGAAAGTGATGCACGTTCTGAACTCCCGGATCTATTCCGGCGCGGAGAAGGTAGTCTGTCAGATCATCCACGCCTTCGCGGGCGAAATCGAGATGGTCTATTGCAGCCCGGAAAGCGACATCGTCCGCCAGATGGTGGAAGGCCAGGGCGTTACCTACCTTCCCATAAAGACCATGTGTACTTCCGAGCTGAGCCGGGTCATCCGGGAGCAGAAACCCGATCTCATTCACGCCCACGATATGCGGGCGGGCTTCTTTTCCGCCCTGTGCTGCGGGAAAATTCCCCTGGTTTCTCACATTCACAACAACGCCTACGATGCCAGGGGCCTGTCCCCCAAAACCGTGGGCTATCTGCTGGCGGGCTTCCGGGCAAAGCATATTTTCTGGGTGTCCCAAAGCTCCTTCGACGGCTACGCCTTTCACAGGCTGTTTGCCAAAAAGAGCAGCGTCCTGTATAATGTGATCGACACCGACGAAATTTACGCCAAGCTCTCTCAGGACGCGAATACCTACGACTACGATATGATTTATGTGGGCCGCCTGACCTATCAGAAGAACCCCCAGCGGCTTCTGCGGCTGTGCGCCCGACTGAAGCAGGATAAGCCGGATTTGAAGGCGGCCATCGTGGGCACCGGCGAGCTGGAGGACGAATTAAAAGCTCTGTGTCAGGAGCTCAACCTGGAAGACACGGTGCATTTCCTGGGCTTCCAGCCGAACCCTATCAAAATGGTGGCGGATAGTAAAGCTATGATCCTTACCTCCCGCTGGGAGGGCACCCCTATGTGCGCTTTGGAGGCCATGGCCCTGGGCACCCCGGTGGTCAGCACCCCCTCGGACGGCATGAAGGACTTGCTCACCGACGGTGTCAGCGGCTACCTGACCGAGGACGACGAGCAGATGGCGGCAGATTTACTGAAAATCTTCACTCAGCCGGAGCACCGGCGGCTTTTGGCGGAAAACGCCCGGAAAACATTCGATTCTCTCAACGACGGGGAAGCCTACAAGCGGGCAATCATGGCTGCTTATCAATAAGGAGTTTGTATGAAAATCATGCAGGTGATTCCCTATTTCTGCTTCGGCGGGGCGGAAACCATGTGCGAAAATCTCACCTACGCTCTGACGGCTCTGGGCCACAAAGTGGTGGTGGTGAGTCTTTATAGCGAGCGCACGCCCATCTCCCGGCGGATGGAGGAAGCAGGAGTAAAAATCCATTACCTGGATAAAAAGCTGGGTCTGGATTTGTCCATGATCGGCAAGCTGAAAAAGCTCATGCTGGCGGAAAAGCCCAACGTGGTGCACACCCACCTGGATGTGATCAAATACGCCGCGGCAGCGGCCAGGCTGGCAGGCGTTCCCCGCTGCGTCCACACCGTCCACAACGTGGCGGATAAGGAGGCCGAGGGCCGGGCGCAGAAGATCATCAACGGCTTCTATTTTTCCCACGGCTGGTCTACCCCCGTGGCTCTCAGCCCGGAGGTGCAAAAGAGCGTCGCCTCTTTCTATGGCCTGCCGATGGAAAAAATTCCCGTCATTTACAATGGCATCGATCTTTCCCGGTGCCAGAAAAAGCAGAACTATACTCTGCAAAATCCGGCGATTTTGACCCATATCGGCCGGTTTAACGAGCAGAAAAATCACAATAGTCTTCTGAGGACTTTCGCTCTGATTCATCAAAAATACCCCCACACCCGGCTGAATCTTCTGGGCGATGGGGAGCTTCTGAAGCCCACCCAGGCCTTGGCTAAGACCCTGGGCATTTCCGACAGTGTGGACTTTCTGGGAAGTCAAAGTAACGTCTACCCCTATCTGCAAAATTCCGACATTTTTCTGCTGCCCTCGCTTTATGAGGGTATGCCCATGACCCTGATCGAAGCCATGGGCACCGGCCTTCCCATTGTCGCAAGCAGGGTCGGCGGCGTGCCGGATATGCTGGAAGACGGAAAAAGTGCCCTTTTGACGGACTGCGCCCCGAAAAGCGTCGCCCAGGCGGCGGAAGAACTTCTGGAAGACGAGACCCTGCGGGTACGCCTGGGTCAGGCCGCGAAAACAGCCAGCGAAAAATTCTCTTCCGCCCACATGGCGGAAAGCTATGTCCGGGTCTACCGGGCAGAAGGAGCGTAGCATGGAGCGAATTTCCGTGGTTGTCCCCGCCTACAATTTAGCCCCCTACCTGGGCGCAAGCCTCGATAGCCTCCTGGCCCAGACCTACCCGGAGCTGGAAATTGTCGTGGTAGACGACGGCTCCCGGGACGAAACCGCCCAGGTTATCCGGAATTACATGGAAAAGCACCCCAATATCCGGGGGATTTTCCAGGAAAACGGCGGTGTCACCTCCGCTCGTCTCACCGGCGCGGCGGCGGCCACGGGGGACTGGATTGGCTTTATGGATGGGGACGACTGGGTGGAGCCGACGATGTACGCCCGGCTGCTGGAAAACGCCAAGTCCACCGGGGCGGACATTTCCCACTGCGGCCACCAGATTCACTTCCCGGACGGACGAATCGAATACGTCCACCAATCGGGAAAGCTTCGCACCCAGAATCACGCCACCGGACTCCGGGAATTGCTGGATAATCGTGAGGTCAGCCTGAGCCTCTGCACCAAGCTGTACCGCCGGGCGCTTTTCGAGGGGTTATCCTCCTGGATGCCCCGGGACATCCGCTATAACGAAGACCTTCTGATGAATTATTACCTCTTTGACCGGGCAAAATCGGCGGTTTTCGAGGGAATCTGCCCCTACCACTACCTTCTGCGAGGAGATTCCGCCTCCTGCAAGGGCATTTCGGAAGCCTATATTTTTGATCCCATCCGGGTGAGACGTCTGCTTCTGGAGCGCTGCGCCCCGGACATGAAGGATATGTGTCGGCAGGCCCTTCTTCGCAATCTTCTTTTCAACTACGCTCAGCTGGACGTACACCCCAGGCGAGGGGAATATGCGGAATTTCGCCATCGGGTGCGGCAGATGCTCCTGGCGGAAAAGAGTACCTTTTCGCTTTTATCTCCCCGGAATCGAATCCTTGCGAATATGATCTGCTATGCTCCCTGGAGCTTCCGCCTGGCCTACGGAGCCTATGTGGCTCTATTCCAGCGGGAGCAGCAGCATTAAGAAGGAGAAAATATGGAAAATCCTCCCCTGATTACGGTCATTGTCCCGGTATACCGGGTGGAAAAATACCTGGATCGGTGTCTGACCTCCATCACCGGCCAGACCTATGAAAACCTGGAAATTCTTCTGGTGGACGACGGCTCCCCGGATGCAAGCGGTGCCATCTGCGACCGGTGGGCAGGCCGGGACAGCCGGATCCGGGTGATCCACAAGGCCAACGCCGGTGCTGGCGCGGCTCGGAACACCGCCTTGGACGAAGCGAAAGGGAGCCTCATCGGCTTCGTGGACAGCGACGATTACCTTCACCCCAATTTTTATCATTATCTTTCCGGCCTGATGACGGAGGACGTGGGCATTGCCGAGTGCGTCATCGGCGAAACGGATTCTGACGATCTTCCTATGACCGACGGAACCGGGGCGAACGTCCTTGTCTGCGATACCCAGGAAGCTCTCCGGCTGCACATCCGGGACGAAATGTTCCGCCAGACACCCCCCAACAAGCTCTACCGGGCGGAAACCGTCGGCGATATCCGCTTCCCGGAGGGAAACCTCATTGACGACGAGTTTTTCACCTACCGGGTCATCGGCAATGCCAAAAGGCTTGCCCATTCCGATGCCTGCATGTACGCCTACCGGCAGACTCCGGGCAGTGCCATGCACAAGCCCTATTCTCTGCGCCGCCTCCAGGGGCTGGATGCCAAGACGCAGCGGCTGGCCTATTTCCAGAAGCGTTTTCCCGGCCTGGTGGCGGAAGCCAAGCGTGATTTGCTGCTTACCTGCCTGTTTTCCATGCAGGGCTGCCTGAAAAGCCTATCCCTGGAGGAAATGACCGTCGCCCGTCAGAAAATCGGCGGCGCGGCGGCTCTGACGACCCCTCTGGAAATCCCGGAAGACCTGGGCATCAAACGGCGGTGGCTGCTGAAGGCCGCGCAAAAGAACCTGGAGGGTACCGCAAAGCTTCTGAACTTTCTCATCCGCATTCATGTGCTGAACTGAGGTGAATTATGGAATTTTCCTATCCCGTGACCGTATTTACCCCCACCTACAACCGAGCCTACATTCTGGGACAGCTTTACCATTCCTTGCAGCGTCAGACCTGTAGGAACTTTGAGTGGCTCATCGTGGACGATGGCTCTGCCGACGACACGAAGTCCCTGGTGGCTTCCTGGCAGGGGGAGGAAAACCCCTTTCCCATCCGCTATATCTACCAGGAAAACGGCGGCAAGTGCCGAGCCATCAACCGGGGGCTGAAGGAAGCGGACGGCCGCCTGTTCTTCACCGTGGATTCTGACGACTACCTGACGGACGACGCCATCGAGAAGGTGATTCGCTGGGATAAGGAGCTTCCCCCGGACGGCCATTTCTGCGGCTATGTGGGAAACCGGGGCACTACCCCAACAGAAACCCCCAACCGCCTGTTCCCCGGAGGATACCTGGACGGTACTGCCCTGGATCGTTATGACCAGGTGGACGGGGAGCGAGCTTTCGTGTTCTATACGGAAATTCACCGGAAGTATCTCTACCCGGAATTTCCCGGGGAGAAGTTCCTGACGGAGGCGGTGACCTGGGACAAAATGGCGAACGACGGCTATAAAATGCGCTTTTACAACGATATCATCTGGATCTGGGAATACAAGGACGATGGTCTGACCCGGGCGGGCTACCGGGTGTTTCTGGAAAATCCCCAGGGGACTGGGCTGTTCTTCCGGCAGAAGGCGCAGTTCCTCCACTATTCCCTCTGGAATAAGCTGACCCTGTGGTACGGCTACGCAACCGATGCCATGGATCGCTGCACGGATGCCCAGATCGCCCGGTATATCGGAATGCCCAAACTCCTGGTGCCCCCTTGCCGGTGGCTCCACTCTCTGGTACAGATTTTGAAGAAGAGGTAAGCTATGGCTGAAACATCCTATCATACCCACATTACCGCCAAGCACAGATGGCTGGAGCTGAACCTGAAGGAGGTCTGGCAGTATCGGGATCTGATCCTGCTGTTTACCAAGCGGAACTTTATCGTCTCCTACAAGCAGACCATTCTGGGGCCGGCCTGGCTGTTCCTGACCCCCCTGATGAGCAGTATCGTCCAGGCCTTCGTCTTCGGCGAAATCGCGGGCATCGGCACCGACGGCGTGCCAACCTATCTATTCTACCTTTGCAGCAACGCCATCTGGGCCTATTTTTCCAACTGCCTGAATACCAACGCCAATACCTTCACCGCCAATGCGGGGGTTTTCGGCAAGGTCTATTTCCCCAGGCTTGTCACCCCCATTTCCAACGTGATTTCCACAGTCATCCGCTTCTTTATCCAGATGATTCTGGTCATGGGCTTTTTGCTTTACTACCTGTTCCGTGGGGAGATTGCCCCTCACTGGGGAGCCTGGCTGGTGATCCCCATGGAATTACTTCACATGGGCATTCTGGGCATGGGCTGCGGCATCATCATTTCCAGCCTGACCACCAAGTACCGGGACTTAACGGTTCTGGTGGGCTTCGGCGTTCAGCTGTGGATGTACCTGACACCGGTGGTGTACCCCCTGTCTACCGTGGGAGCGGGATGGAAGCACACCGCCCTGTGCCTGAATCCTGTGACCAGCTCCGTAGAGCTTATGCGTTACGCCATCCTGGGTCAGGGCAGTCTGAGCTGGGGCTACTACGGCCTTTCCTGGCTGGTGACGGTGCTGGTAGCGGTGGTCGGCATTATGATTTTCAACAAGGTGGAGCGTACCTTTATGGATACGGTGTAAGGAGGCAAGGAAGTGGAACAAGCACAAAATCGGGAAATTGCCCTGCGCCTGACCGGTATCAAGAAGCGATATAAGCTGGGTCAGATCGGCGGCGGCACCCTGACCGCCGACCTGCAAAGCTGGTGGGCCAGGGTTCGGGGCAAGGAAGACCCCAATGTGATGATCGGCACCGACCAGCGGCTGGTGGGCAAGGAGTTCATGGCTCTCAACGGCATCGACCTGACGGTTTACAAGGGCGAGGCTCTGGGCATCATCGGCGGCAACGGCGCGGGCAAGAGCACCATGCTCAAGCTCCTGTGCCGGGTCACTGCCCCCACCGAGGGCGAAATCGACCTGTACGGCCGGATCGCCTCCATGCTGGAGGTGGGCACTGGCTTCAATGGCGAAATGACCGGCCGGGAGAACATCTACATGAACGGCGCGATTCTCGGTATGAGCAAGGCGGAGATTGATGAAAAGATGGAGGCCATCATCGACTTTTCCGAGGTTCGGGACTTTATCGACACCCCGGTCAAGCGGTATTCCAGCGGCATGTTCGTCAAGCTGGCATTCTCCGTGGCGGCTCACCTGGACAGCGAGATCATGATTATGGACGAGGTGCTGGCGGTGGGCGACGTGGCCTTCCAGCGCAAGTGCCTGGACAAAATGCGGGACGTGGCGAAAAAGGACGGCAGAACCGTGCTCTATGTCTCCCACAACATGAGCACCATCCGTAGGCTTTGTGACCGGTGCATCGTCATGGACAAGGGTCGGATCATCTTCAACGGCGGGGTAGAGGAAGCCATCGAAATTTACCTCAGCAACGCCCACGAGCAGTGGTCGGACAATCAGACGGAATTTGACCTGTCCCAGGCGGATACCCGATCTCCCTACACCCCCGGAAACGTCCGGATCACCTGGCTGAAGCTGCTGGACAAGGAAAGTGCCATGTACGCATCCGGCGAGAAAATCCGGACGCAGCTGCGTGTTGCCGCGAGAACCGCTTTTTCCGACCTGCATTTGCGCCTGGAGCTGCGCAGCCGGGACGAAACACCGGTGGGTACCATGCCGGACGTGCTGCTGGGGGCTATCCAGGCGGAAACCGCACAGGATTACCTGGTGGAGCTGGATCCCATCTGCCTGACCAATGGCCGTTACCGGCTGGACATGGTGCTTTTTGAAAAGGACGACTGCGGAAACAGCTTCGACCAGGAGCTTTTGCTGCCAGCCTTCAACTTCGAGGTGCAGCAGGTCGAGGACATCGTCTGGAACCAGTCCAACTGGGGTCATATCCGGTTTCCGGACGCAGCCCTCACGCGGTGCACCCGGGAGGGGAAGCCCCTATGAGAAAAATCAGGATCACCTTTGTAGACTATAAGCTGGTCTGCGGGGGGGCGGAGCAGGCTCTGTTTGATCTTATCAATCTGCTGGATAAGGACAAATTTGAGGTTTCTGTCTTTGTTCAGGATCCCGGCGGCAGCTGGGAGAAAAAATTCTGGGACACCGGAGTCCCCATTCTCCACGACTACGACTGCCGGAGAACCGGGGGAAATTTGTTGAAAAAGCTCCAGAATCCCTGGAAAAAGCATCTGGTTGCGAAAGCCTACAAAAATGGAGGCCGGGGGCTTCTGGACGTATGCCTGCCGGAAAAGCCGGATATTGTGGTGTCCTATTCTGCCTGGGTGCATGAGGAAACCCCCTTCGTAGAAGGTGCCAAAACCGTGAAGTATATCCACGGCGATCCGGGCACCAATCCGGTTTACCGGGAAGAAGCGACACGGCAGAAGGAAATGCTCAGCCGCTTCGACCGGATCGTCTGCGTGTCCCAGGCGGCCTATCAGTCCTTTGTATCCCTCAGCGGCCTGGGGGAGAAGACGGAGCTGCATTACAACCCCTTGAACAGCGATAATGTGCGCCGCCTTTCCTTAGAGCCGGCAGACCTGCCCGATGATCTGCCCCTGGTCTGCGCCGTAGGACGGCTTTCTGAGGAGAAGGGCTTCGAGCGGCTGCTGGTTGCCCACCGGCATTTGCTGGATCGGGGCATTCGCCACAGACTGGTGCTGGTGGGGGATGGGCCGGACGGTTCCTTCCTCCGGCGGCTGACCGCCGCCCTGGATATTATGGATACCGTGATTTTCGCGGGCTACCAGTCCAACCCCTATCCCTATATGCGCCGGAGCCGCTTTCTGGTGAACTCCTCGTTCACCGAGGGCTTGCCGGTGATCGCCATGGAAGCCCTGAGCCTGGGAAAGCCCCTTGTGGCCACCGTCCCCTCGGTGCGGGAAGCTTTCGGCGAGGAAACCTGTGGCCTGATTGCGGAAAACAGCGTTCCCGGTCTGGAAGCGGGCATGGAGAAGCTGCTGACCGACGAAGCCTTTTACGCCCAGGTCAAGGCCGGGGCGCAGAAGCGCAGCGCGTTTTTTGACGGAAAACGCATGGTAAAAGAAGTGGAAGACATGTTCCTGTCCCTTGTGCGGGAACCCTGACAGGAGGCGCGGCCATGGCTCAGATCAGCGTGATTGTGGCGGTTTACAAAATGCCGGAGTATCTGCCCCGGTGCATCGAGGGCATTCTGTCCCAGACCTTCCGGGACTTAGAGCTGATCCTGGTGGACGACGGCAGCCCGGACAATTGCGGGGAAATCTGCGACAGCTACGCCGCGAAGGATTCCAGGGTTCACGTCATTCACAAGCGCAACGCCGGGGTCTGCGCGGCGAGAAACACCGGCTTGGACTGGGTTTATGACCATTCGGACAGTCAGTGGATTTTCTTCCATGACAACGACGACTGGATTCACCCGGAAACTCTGGAGCGGATGCTCTCCGCCGCCCAAGCGATGCAAACAGACCTGTGCGTCTGCGGCTATCAGGAGACCTCCGGGGCGAACCCCGAAATCAAAGCCGAGGATTTGCATCCGGTTTCCTGGACACCCAAGGCCTTTTTCATGGAGCACCACGTCAACGCCACGGTCTGCTGGGGCAAGCTTTACAGCCGCACTTTGTTTTCCGGAAAGCGTTACCCGGAGGGAAAATACATTGAGGACGAATTTCTCACCTACCGGCTGCTCTTTGCCTGTGACCGGTTGGCGGTGATTCCCGCGCCGCTGTATGCCTACTTTGTCAATTCCGCGGGGATTTCCAAAAAGCCCTGGATTCCCAAACGGCTGGATGCCTGGGAGGCCTTCGACCAGCAGCTTGTTTTCTTCCGGGAAATGGGCGACCGGGACTTGATTCAATATCGGATGCGTCAGTATCTGGAAAACGCGGTGGGCTATTACGATGCCGCCCTGGCGGCCCCCAACGCGCAAGAACTGAAGCCCGTCCTTCGGAAAATGAAAAAGCACATCCGCCATCTTATCCGGGAAAGCCGGAAGGAACAGGTGCTGTCCTTCTGGATCGACTACGATATGCTTCACAGGTTCTTTCCCGTGCGCATGTGGCTTTTGCGCTTTTATCGTGAGCGGTTTCGATAAATAAAAAGGAGACAGAATATGCAAAATGCGCCGAAGATTACGGTAATTGTCCCGGTTTATCGGGCGGAAAAGTACCTGCGTGACTGTGTGGACAGTATTCTGTCTCAGACTCTTTCGGACTTTCAGCTGATCCTGGTGGACGATGGCAGCCCGGACGGCTGCGGGCGTATCTGCGATGATTACGCTGCCCGGGACAACCGGGTACTGAGCCTTCACCAGGAGAACGCCGGTCAGGCCGCCGCCCGGAATCTGGCTTTGGAAAAGGCGGCGGGGGAGTGGCTGTGCTTCGTGGACAGCGACGACCGGATCCACCCGGATATGCTGAAACTTCTGTATCAGACGGCTCAGGAAAGCGGCGCGGGCATCAGCCTGTGCCGGATGCTGGAAAGCCCGGTGTTTCCGCCGGATTTTGGCCGCCCCAGAGATGGAAGCTACCACCTGGAAACCATGGACGAGGAAAATCTTCTGCGGCTTTACGACGGGGATGCCTACCCAGGCTGGGTGGCCTGCGCCAAGCTCATCCGGGCGGAATTTGTGAAAGCCTATCCCTTCTGTCCGGGCAGGGTTTACGAGGACAACGAGGCCGTGTGCCATTGGCTGATTCCGGCGAAAAAAATCGCGGTTTTGCCGGAAGACCTGTATTTTTACCGGACAAACCCCAATAGCACCACCAAGAGCCGGTTTACCCTGAAGCGGCTGGACTACCTCTGGGCTTTGGAAAGGATCCAATCCTTCTATCGAAGCCAGGGCTATCGCCGGCTGGCGGAGCGGTTCCTGGAGCGGTATGTGACGGCGGTGGAAAACGCCTGTACCGGCGTTCGCCGGGACTTGAACCGGCCGGAGCTGTCCGGGAAAATCGCCGCCCAAGCCCGGCGGTACCTGCGCCGGGAGAAGATAAAACTCACCAAGCGGCAGAAGCTCACCATCCTGGAGGCGGCCTATCCCAAGGAAATGTCCCGGTTCTGGTACGCCGCCGGGAAACTGAAAAAGCTGCTGCGGAAGGGGGGACATGGGGCGTGATCCCGAAGACAATTCACTATTGCTGGTTCGGCGGAAGACCCAAGCCGCCCCTGGCGGAAAAATGTCTGAAAAGCTGGAAAAAGTACTGTCCGGACTGGAAAATCGTCGAATGGAATGAGCAAAACTTTGATTTATCCGCCGCCCCCGCCTATGTCCATCAGGCCATGGAGGCAGGACGCTGGGCCTTCGTGACGGACTACGTCCGCCTGTGCGCCCTGGTAAACCAGGGCGGGGTGTACCTGGACACGGACGTGGAGCTGATAAAGCCCCTGACCCCATATCTTAAGCACACCGCCTTTGCGGGCTTTGAAACGGCGGATCGGGTGCAGACCGGCCTGCTTGCCTGTGAGGCCGGATTCCCTCTGTTCCGGGAATTTCTGGCTTACTATGACAACGCCCGATTTATCCGCCCGGACGGCAGTCTGAACACCACCACCAACGTAAAAATTCTCACCGACCTGTGCCTGCAAAAGGGTCTGGTTCCCAACGGACAGCAGCAGACCGTAGCGGGGCTGACGATTTATCCAAAGGAAATCTTCTGCCCGGTGGAGTTTGAGACCCGGCTTCTGCGCAAAACCCGGAAAACCGCCTGTATTCACTGGTTTTCCGGCAGCTGGCAGACCCAGCAGGAGCAGGAATACCTGAAAAAGGAGACCCTGCGTCTGGCCGCCGAGCGGCGCAGTGCCCGGCGTGTGGCCATCGGCACCCGGCTTCTTGGACAGAAGGGCTACGCAAGACTCAAGGCTCTGCTGAAGGGGAGGTAGCCATGGCGAATATCAGTGTGATCGTGCCGGTTTATAAGGTGGAGGCTTTTCTGAGCCGCTGTGTGGAGAGCATTTTAGCCCAGACCTACCGGGATTTTGAGCTGATCCTGGTGGACGATGGCTCCCCGGACGGCTGCGGCGTCCTGTGCGACGGCTACGCCCGCCGGGACAGCCGCGTTCACGTCATTCACCAGGAAAACGGCGGCCTGTCCGCCGCCCGGAACACCGGCATCGACTGGGTTTTCGCGAACAGCGTCAGCCGTTGGATCGCCTTTGTGGACAGCGACGACTGGGTACACCCGGATTTTCTGAAGGTGCTCTACGAAACTGCCGAGAAGACCGCCTGCAAGCTCAGCGTCTGCGACTATTTCCGCACCGCCGGGGAGGATTTCCCGGTTCAGCCGGACGGGGAAGCCCGGAAGCTTTCCAGCGACGACTATTACTGCGGCCGCTACCACAACGGCGGAACCGCCACGGCCTGGAACAAGCTCTACCACCGGTCTCTCTTTCAGCACCTGCGCTACCCCGTGGGCAAGCTCCACGAGGACGAATTTACCACCTACCGTCTGATCTATCAGGGGAAGGAGGTGGGCTTCAGCCCCCGGGTGCTGTACGCCTACTATCAGAACCCTGCGGGGATCATGAAATCCGCCTGGAGTCCCAAGCGGCTGGACGCGCTGGAGGCCTTTGAGGGGCAGATCGCCTTCGCCCAGGAGCGGGGGGACGGGAAGCTTCTGGAAAAAGCGGTGAAAAGCTACCTTTACGGCACCTACGAGCAGCTAGAACAGGCTCCCAAGGTTTTTTGCCGGGAGCTTCGGAAGAAGCTCCGCATGGCCTTAAAGCTTGCGAAACAATGTGACTGCCTGCCCCGGAATCAGAAGAATCGCTGGGTCTACGAGGCGGCCTATCCCTGCAAGCCCTTCTGGTGGCTGGCCTCCAAATTCGCCCGGCAGAAAGGGGAGAGAGCCCGTGAATAAGACCATTTCCGTCATCGTCCCGGTCTACAACGTGGCGGCTTACCTCCCCCAGTGCCTGGAGAGTATCCTGCATCAGGACTACCGGGAGCTGCAGGTGCTTCTTATTGACGACGGCTCCACCGATGATTCCGGTGCAATTTGCGACGGGCTTGCCGCCCGGGATTCCCGGATTCAGGTGATCCACCAGAAAAACGCCGGCGGGGCGGCGGCGAAAAACGCCGGTCTCCGGGCAGCCAGGGGGGAATACCTGAGCTTTGTGGACAGCGACGACTACCTGGAGCCGGATGTCTACGGCTTTCTGGCAAAAACCCTGGAGGAAAGCCAGGCGGATGCCGTCCAGGGTGCCTTCCGGGAGGTTTACCGCGGTCGGACGGAGGAAAAACCCCTCAAGCCGGAAACCCTGGAGGGCTACGACTACCTTCTGCGTTTCCCGAAAGACTTTACCTGCGCCCTGCTGTGGAATAAGCTCTACCGCCGGGAAATTTTCGCCGGGGTTTTCTTCGAGGAAGGCCATAAAATCGACGACGAATACTTCACCTATCAGGGCTTTCTGAGGCCCCGGAAACTGGTCTGCACCGACCGGGTGATCTACAACTACCGCAAGCGAGCCTCCAGCGTTATGGCCTCCCCGGAATCCGCCGAGCAGCGCATTCTGGACTGCCTGGACAGCACTGCCAAGCGGCGGCAGAAAATCCGCGCCTGTGTGCCGGAATTGTCCGGGGTCTTTGACGAAAACTACCTGGATGCCCTCTGGTATCTGTCCGGCAACGTGGGGAACACGGAAAGAAGCCTTGCGGCTCTGAAATCGGGCTTGTGGGACTATCTGCTCCGCTTCGGCAGCCGTTTCCCGCCCCGCTACCTCTGGAAGGGTCTTTTCCGTCTGCTCGTCACGCCCACGGACACCCTCCTGGCGGACTGCGCGTCCCGCCGTCAGGCGGCGAATGTTGAGGATTTCTTTCCTTGATGGTTTTCTCCAAGAAAAAATGCTTGCAATCGTGGACTTTTTTGGTATACTAGGATTCGGTAATTTGACGAAATGAGAGCGATTGGTTTATGAATATTGAATTTGACGTTTACAAGCAGAAACTGAACGACTGCCGTCCGGCCCTGGAGGGTCTGGCGGATTCTCTGAACGTGGAGGGCCTGAAAAACGAGCTGGAGCGGCTTCACGCCATGCAGGAGGCTCCCGGCTTCTGGGACGATCCGGAGAAAAGCCAGAAGATCGTGGTGAAGACCCGGCAGACCGAGACCAAAATCCAGCGTTACGAGAAAATGCTCTCTTCCTGGGACGACCTGATGACCATCTGCGAGATGGCTCAGGAGGAGGACGACGACTCCATGCTGGAGGAGCTGAAGGCGGGCTACGAGGCCCTGACCCAGGAGATGGAGGAGTGCCGCCTGGAGACCCTGCTCACCGGCAAATATGACAAGAACAACGCCATTATGAGCTTCCAGGCCGGTGCCGGCGGCACCGAGGCTCAGGACTGGTGCCAGATGCTCTACCGGATGTATACCCGCTGGGCGGAACGCCACGGCTTCCAGTACCAGCTGCTGGACTATCAGGAGGGCGATGAGGCCGGCATCAAGTCCGCTTCCATTATGGTCACCGGCGAGAATGCCTACGGCTTCCTGAAGGGAGAGAACGGCGTTCACCGGCTGGTTCGGGTGTCTCCCTTTGATGCCAACGCCCGCCGTCAGACCTCCTTCTCCGCGGTGGAGGTGATCCCGGAGATTGAGGACGAGTCCGAGGACTTCGAGATTCGCCCGGAGGATTATGAAATGCAGGTTTACCGTTCCTCCGGTGCCGGGGGCCAGAAGGTCAACAAGACCTCCTCTGCCGTCCGCCTGATCCACAAATCCGGCATTGTGGTTTCCTGCCAGACCGAGCGGAGCCAGTTCCAGAACAAGGAGACCTGCCTGCGGATGCTTCGCTCCAAGCTGGTGGAAATCCGGGAGCGGGAACACCTGGCGAACATCAACGACATCAAGGGCGTTCAGCAGAAGATCGAGTGGGGCAGCCAGATCCGCAACTATGTGTTCATGCCCTACACTCTGGTCAAGGACACCCGCACCGGCTGCGAGACCTCCAACGTCAACGCCGTCATGGACGGTGCCCTGGATCCCTTCATCGAAAGCTACCTGAACTGCCTTGCTACGGGTAACTGGGTACAGAAATAATTAAAAAGCCACGAATTTTCCCTTGCTATTTGCTTTTTCTTGTGCTATACTGTATTGGCTGTTATAAGGCTCACGGTATTTGCTGAGCTATTTTCCATTTGCGTGTTCCGCAAGTTTCGAAGCGGAAGGAGGTTACTGATAATGGGAACTTTGAAGACCATTCTGATCGTGATTGAGGCAATCTGCTCCATCGCGCTGATCGTGGTTGTATTGCTGCAGTCCGGTAAGGAGGCTGGCCTGTCCAGCGCGCTGACCGGTGCTTCCGAGACTTACCTGAGCAAGAATAAGCAGGGCAATCTGGATGCCAAGCTGGCGTCCGCCACTAAGTGGATCGCCCTGGCGTGGGTTCTGCTGACCCTGGCTCTGAGCCTGGTGTAATGAACTGCCGACAAGACCACGGAAGCATTTCCGTGGTCTTTTGCTTTTTGAGGGAAACTCTGAGAAAATCGTCTGCGGCTGGATAGCGGATCTTTTCCGCTATCCGTGCGGTTCCAAAAGCGGGAAATATAGCGCAACCGTTGCCAGCGCGAGCTGGCTTACGGATGCGGCATACCCCTTGCGGGTGCACAAAGTATTCCTCCGCTTCCGGAACCTTCGGCTAGCGAAAAATCTCTCGCTCCCAGCTCTTGCCGATTTCCTCAGAGCTTCCCAGATGGATTCTAATCTACATTTTTAGAGAGGACAGGTATTTATGAAACCACTGATTGCGGATTTACATATGCACTCCCTCATGAGCGGCCACGCCTTCGGCACCATCCGGGAGCTGGCCTTTGCCGCGGCGGAGCGGAAGCTTCTCGCCATCGGCGTGACGGAGCACGGCCCCGGCATCCCCGGCACGGTGCAGCCCATCTACTTCCGGAACCTGATCGACGCGCCCCGGCGGCTCTACGGCGTGGAAATGCTCTACGGCAGCGAGGTGAACGTGCTGGAGAGCGGCACCGTTGACCTGGACGAGCGGCATCTCAAATGCCTGGACTATGCGGTGGCCGGCATTCACGGCCTGTGCTACGAGGACGCGGGCAGGGTGAAAAATACGGACAATATCATTTCCTGCCTGGAAATCGGCAAGGTCAAGTTCATTTCCCACCCGGACTGCGACGCCTACCCGGTGGATTATCCCGCACTGGTTGCCGGGGCTAAGGCTACGGGCAAGGCTCTGGAGCTGAACAACAGCTCCCTGCGCAAGCCAAAGCTTCGCCCGGGCTGCGTGAAGAACTACCATGAAATGCTGCCCCTGTGCGCGCAAATGGGCGTGCCCATCATTATAAACACCGATGCCCACGACCCCTCCTATGTAGGCGACTTCACCCTGGCGCAGGCTCTGGTGGAGGAAATCGGCATGCCGGACGAGCTGATTCTCAATAACGACCTGGACAAATTGAAGGCATTTCTCCTGGCTCCCTGAGCGTTCCCCCTGCTTTGACGAAAAACACGGGAAAGCCCTTTCGGATTTTCGGTAGACTTATTCATAATCCTGTGATAGGATAGGACTGTGAATGAAAAGGAAAAGGAGCAACGACTATGGAAGCGAAAAAATTGGCGGGTCTGGAGCCTGCGTCCGTTTTCGGCTATTTTGAGGAAATCTGCGCCATTCCCCACGGCTCCCGGAATACAAAGGCGATATCCGATTATGTGGTAGACTTTGCCAAGACCCACGGCCTTCGGTACGTTCAGGATGAGATGAACAATGTGATTCTCTACGCCCCTGGCACCTGCGGCCTGGAAAATCACCCCACCGTGATCCTTCAGGGACACCTGGACATGGTCTGCGAAAAGAATGCCGACTGCCCCATCGACATGGCCACCCAGGGTCTGGACGTGACCCATGATGACAGGTTTGTCTTTGCCAAGGGCACCACTCTGGGCGGCGACGACGGCATTGCCATTGCCATGGGGCTGGCTCTGCTGGACGACCCTGCCATTGCCCATCCGCCGGTAGAGCTGGTGTGCACCACCGAGGAGGAAATCGGCTGCCTGGGCGCGGCTGCGCTGGATATGTCCGTGCTGCGGGGCAGAACCATGATTAATCTGGACTCCGAGGCCGAGGGTATTTTCACCGTCTCCTGCGCCGGCGGCTGTACGGCGGTCATCACCCTGCCCGTGGAGCGGCGGGCGGTTTATGGTCCCTGCATCCGGCTCAGCGTGGACGGCCTTCAGGGCGGCCACTCCGGGGCGGATATCCACTTGAAGCGAGCCAACGCCAACAAGGTCATGGGGGAATTCCTGAGCCGGATCCAGAAGCGCATGCCCCTGTGCCTGACCTCCTACACCGGCGGCACCAAGGGCAATGCCATTCCTCGTTCCTGTCAGGCCAACCTGGTTGCCATGGGCATTCACCTGGAGCGGATCAACGAGATCGCCCAGACCCTCCAGACGGAAATCCGGGAGCGGTATGACGAGCCGGAGGCACTGATCCAGGCCTTTGACGTGGATGCCCTGGGGGGCAACAGCCTGACCACCGAATCCACCGCCAAGGTCATCAGCCTTTTATGCTCCGCCCCCAACGGAGTGCGCAAGTGGAGCGAGGACATCGAAGGGCTGGTGCAGACCAGCCTGAACCTGGGCATTGCCAAGCTGGGCGACCGGTTCAGTGCCACCTTCTCCGTGCGCAGCAGCGTGAACGCGGAGAAGAAGGAGCTGCTGGAGCAGCTGCGTCAGCTGGCGGGTATGCTGGAGGGCGGCTATAGCCAGGACGGGGAGTACCCCGCCTGGGAGTACCGGAAGGAATCTCACCTGCGGGATACCATGGTGCCTATCTTCCGGAAAATGTTTGGCACCGAGCCACGGGTGGAGGCCATTCACGCGGGACTGGAATGCGGCCTGTTCAGCGCGCGGCTGACGGGTCTTGACTGCGTGTCCATTGGCCCGGATATTCTGGACATCCATACCAGCCGGGAGCGGCTGGACATTGCCTCTGTCCAGCGCACCTGGAGCTTCCTGCTGGAAGTGCTGAAGAACCTGTAAAGGCAGAATACGAAAAAATCACCACACAATCCCGCGGATTGTGTGGTGATTCTCCTTACGCCTGAACCCGGTCGTGGATATACTGCCGGATATCCTGCTTGGGAAGATCCAGGGCGAAGGAAAATTCCTGATCGATGATATTCTGAGCCTTGTGAAGAATGTCCAGCTCACTGGAGGGCAGCCCCTTTTCCTCCCGGCGGGTCTGGAGGCAGAAGGCCATCAGCAGAAGACTTCTTGGCTCCGACTGGGAGAGAATCTGCTGGAACCGAGCTACCCGAGCCTTCCGATCGTCAATCCAGGCCATTCGCTCCGACCGGATGTCGGCGAGCACGGAATCGATTTCCGCTTTGGTCAGCACCGGGCGGATTTTTGTCTGGATCTTCGGATTGTCGGCGGACAGATAAATGGTGGCGCCGTTTTCACTGATGGGCGCAATGACAAGATAGTCCTGTTCGCCTCTTCCAAAATTCATTTTCCGCAGTCCGTCGATCCGGCATACGCCGTGGCCGCAATAGCTGATAAAGCTGCCTTCCTGAGGCATGTTTTCAACACCTACCCTTCCTGTAGTCTTGTTCTGATTGTATTTTATCAAAAAACCAGGGAAAAAAGCAAATGTCGTTTTTCCCAAAGAAAGGTGAAATTTTTTGGTAAAAAATGCCACAGACTCCATCAGAACCGGGATACTTTTCCAATTCTTTTAGCCTTTACGGGAAAGGGAAGCCGGGGGAGAATCGGCTGGAGCACATGCCAAAGCGTTTACATAATTTTCAAAAAAGTTAACATAAAACAAAAAAATCAGCTGAAATTTGACTTTCTTGACATCATATGTTATAATATCGCCGAAATCAAGAATTCTTTGACACGGCCGAGAATTCGACTGTATTTTTGCTGGCTTCGTATTATCATGAAAGCCGGGGAAATTCGCCGAGATATCGGGAAACTTTGGGTTCCCTGCCTTGGGGCGGGAGCCTTCCCGGCAAGACCCAGCGGCGAAATCAGAAGGAGATGATATGATGGATCCAATTGTGAAT
>ERZ808262.426-NODE-426-length-20911-cov-3.827628_pt1 | contig 20911 bp, 17 predicted proteins | sample MGYA00520895_ERZ808262 | MGnify/ENA primary metagenome ERZ808262 (study PRJEB31516, sample SAMN03275588) | gut metagenome | biome: mammalia-associated habitat; material: feces | host: Papio cynocephalus | place: Kenya | collected 2012-08-02 ... | reverse complement strand
TATATCAACCGTTCAATGAACTCAATGTTTGGGTTCTCCCGCAATCCGATGGCAGAGCTGTATCCGAAAAAGTCAACTGTGGACGTTTACTACTGCCCCGACAATCCGAAATTGGCCTATGTCCTGAGATACTGCAACAAGAAATGGGCGTTCTGGCTGACGTTCCTTTCCGCCTGCGCGGTTCTGGTGACGGACTTGCTGCTTCTGATTTTGCTGTAATAGGAGGCTTCACTATGGATTCGGAATATTTTGTGGTATGGCTGCCGGCTGCCCTGTCAGCGGCATTCAGTTTAATTGGATTTTTCATTGCCAGACTATCGGCCAAGCCAAAGGTTGATGCAGACGCGAAACGACTCGATCCGCCGGAGAATATTGACGCCGCGGTGGCGTCGGCCGTATTGAACGGCGGCGAGTTGGATTGCGACAAGACGGCACTGCTGATCATGGATCTTGCATTTGACGGTTATTTGAAGATTCGTCCGAACGATCAGGAAGATCCGTATGATTTAACATTGATGAGGGTTCGTGATTATGACGGAGGGAATGCCGCAAAGGCAAGGCTGATGGACATTCTGTTCGCCGATGGCCGCAAAGAAGTCTCCACCGATGAGCTGTACGATCATATTGACGGCGATATGGCGGATCTGGCAGCCGATATCCGCAAGAGCGACCGTGTGAAACGCCTGTTTAGCCGGGCAAAGGGGCGGAAGGGAAAGACGATTACCTTCCTGCAGATCGCAGCGGCGGTCTGTTTGCCGCTGGCATTTTGGGCTGCCGGCGGATTTGCAGATACCGGTTTGAGAGCATTTTTTGTCTGTGTCGGTGCAATGCTGTTTGAGGTGGTTTTGAATTCGACAGCCATGCGAATGAATTTTATCATACGTATATTGGTAAATGGGCTGATTGCCGCCGCTCTCGGCACAGCCATTGTTCCGGGGCTGATGCATCTGGTTGACGGAGCCAAGTTTGAACGCATGGTGCATATTGTGAATTATGGCACATCGGCAATGGCGATCGTTGTCCTGGGGTGTTTCAGGAGCAAAACCGATACATACAGCGCGGAAGGCGAGCAAATTTATCAGAAGTTGATGGAATTGGAGCATTATCTGGAGCAGGCGGATAACCGTAATATTCTCCTGCAATTACAGATAGACCCGGATTATTGTTACAGAATGCTGCCCTATGCTGCCGCGATGAACTGCTCGGCGCTATGGTTTGATCGCCTCGCTGATCTGCCCCTGTCAAAGCCGGTCTGGTATGATGATTCTTCGGTACCGTTCAGCCGGGAAACCTTCCTGAACTTCCTGGCGAATTTCGAAAACATCTGCTATTACATGACAGATCATTTTGACGACAGCGGCAGCTCGGCCGATTAAGACTGACACAGGGAATGCTCGGGGGAAAGCGCGGTCAGGGGCAGGATGGATGTTATCCGTCCTGCCCCTTTAAATTACCCCGGGGGTCTGGTATAATAGCGGAAAAGATTTGTGTACAAAATCCGGACCGGCAGGGGGAATACAATGAGATCTGACATAGAGATCGCGCAGGCGTGCCGAATGCGCCCCATAGGGGAGATCGCCGCGCTTGCAGGCATAGACGAAAAATATCTGGAGCAGTACGGACGCTATAAGGCGAAGGTCGCGCTGGACTTTCTTGAAAATGCGCCGGAGGACGCGGCGCAGGGCAAGCTCATCCTTGTCACGGCGATAACGCCGACCGCGGCGGGCGAGGGCAAGACCACCGCCGCCATCGGGCTTGCCGATGCGCTGCGGCGCATCGGCAAAAGCGCCGTCATCGCCATGCGCGAGCCCTCGCTCGGTCCGGTGTTCGGCTTAAAAGGCGGCGCGGCGGGCGGCGGATACGCGCAGGTTGTCCCCATGGAGGACATCAACCTCCACTTCACCGGGGACATCCACGCCATCGGCGCGGCAAACAACCTCCTCGCCGCAATGATCGACAACCATATCTATCAGGGCAACGCCCTCAATATCGACCCTGCGCGCATCACGTGGCGGCGCTGCGTGGACATGAACGACAGGCAGCTGCGGCACATACGCGATGGGCTTGGCAAAGCGACGGACGGTGTGGAGCGCGAGGATGCCTTTGACATCACCGTCGCCACGGAGACCATGGCGATTTTCTGCATGGCGCGCTCTCTTGCTGATCTCAAGGCGCGCCTTGCGCGCATCATCGTGGGCTACACCTATGACGGTGAGCCCGTCACCGCAAGGCAGCTCAACGCCGTCGGCGCGATGGCGGCACTGCTGAAGGATGCGATAAAGCCAAACCTTGTGCAGACGCTGGAGGGCACGCCGGCGTTCGTGCACGGCGGACCGTTTGCCAACATCGCGCATGGGTGCAGCTCCGTCACCGCCACGCGCATGGCGCTGCGCTGTGCGGACTATACCGTGACGGAGGCGGGCTTCGGCGCGGATCTCGGCGCGGAGAAGTTTGTTGACATCAAGTGCCGCGCGGCGAAGCTGCGTCCGGACGCGGCGGTCGTCGTGGCGACGGTGCGCGCGCTGAAGATGCACGGCGGCGCGGACAAGGCTGCGCTCGACAGAGAAAACCTCGCCGCGCTCGCGGCGGGGATGCCCAATCTCCTGCGCCACGTAACCAATATGCGCGACACCTTCGGGCTCAACTGCGTCGTGGCGCTCAACCGCTTTGAAGGCGACACCGAGGCGGAGCTTCGCCTTGTGGAGGAGGAGTGCCGCGCGCTGGGCGCGGCGGTGTGCCTGTGCGACGTGTGGGCGCGCGGCGGCGCGGGCGGAGAGGAGCTTGCGCGCGAGGTCGTGCGCCTTTGCAAAGAGCCGTCGCACTTCCGCTTTGCCTACCCCGGCGATGCGACGCTGGAGCAGAAGCTCGCCGCCGTGACGCGGAGGGTGTACGGCGGGCGCGGCGTGGTGTTCACGCCGGAGGCGCGCCGCCAGCTGGAAAAGCTTGAGGAGCTGGGCTTCGGGGCACTGCCGGTGTGCGTGGCGAAAACGCAGTACAGCTTTTCCGACGATAAAACGCGCATCGGCGCGCCGACGGATTTCGACATCACCGTGCGCGAGGTGAAGGTTTCTGCCGGGGCAGGCTTCGTCGTGGCACTCACGGGCGACATCCTCACCATGCCGGGGCTGCCGAAAAAGCCCGCCGCAGAGGGTATAGACGTCACGGACGAGGGGAAGATAACAGGGCTTTTCTGAGGCAGCGCCGCATAACGCCCAATTACCTATTGACAAAGTAGGAATATGGTAGTATCATCTGCGCATTCCGTGTTCGGAAAAGGAAAGGGTGTGCGGAAAATGGAGGAAAGAGCGGCAGGGAAGAGAAGGCTCGACCGCGCGGCGGTAAAAACCGCCTTTATAAAATCGCTGCCGGTCATGTTCAGCTATCTTTTCATCGGCATCGCCTACGGCATGACGATGGAGGAGGCGGGGCTGAAATGGTACTGGTCGCTCGCGGTCAGCTCGGTTGTGTATACGGGCGCATTCCAGTTTGTGCTGATAACGTTTCTCTCAAGCGGCGCGTCGCTTCTGACGGTGGCGCTGACGGCGCTTCTGATGAACAGCCGCCAGAGCTTTTACGCGCTGACGTTCCTCAATGACTTCAAGCGCATGGGAAGACGCGAGCTTTACATGATCCACACCCTCACCGACGAGACCTACGCCGTCAACTGCACGCTCGGCGATATGCCGCAGCACGAGCGGGAGGACACGATGTTCGCCGTCGCCGTGCTCTGCCGCTTTTACTGGATCGCAAGCTCCGTTCTCGGCGGCGTTATCGGGCAGCTTATCCCGTTTCAGATGGAGGGGATAGACTTCTGCATGACGGCGCTGTTCGTGACAATCTTCATCGACCAGTGGGAGCGCGCGCAGCGCCACACCCCCGCCCTTGCGGGGCTGGGCATAGGCGTCGCGTGCCTTCTGATATTCGGGGAGAGCCGGTTTATGCTGCCGGCGCTTCTGATAACCTCCGGGCTGCTGGCGATACTCGGCGGGAAGGAGGCGCAGGCATGAGCACGACCTATGCCGTCCTCGCCGTTGCGGTGTCCGCCGCGGTGACGTTTATGCTGCGCGCGCTGCCGTTTGCGGCGTTCCGCGGGGAAAAGACCATGCCCGCCTGGCTCGAGCGCCTCGGGCAGGCGCTGCCGGGCGCCATCATGGCGGTGCTCATCGTCTACTGCCTCAAGGGCGCCGCGTCGGACTTTACCGGCACGGGCGTGCCGCAGCTTATCGCGGTCGCCGTGGTGGCGGTGAGCTATAAGCTCCGCCACAGCACGTTTCTGAGCATCCTGCTCGGCACGGGCGCATATATGGCGCTGCTGAGATTTATGTGAAGCGTGTGCGTAACACCTGCGCGTAAACAGAGTAACACCGGAAAAAAACACCCCTGGAAAGCGAGCCGTGTCCGCCGCCGTGCGGAACACGGCTCTTGCCGCAGCTGAGGCAGAAAATCACGGATTTGCCGAAAACAGGGCTTTTCTTTTCACTCTGCATCTGCTATACTCAAGGAGGGAAGAAACACGGAACAAAAAGAGTAACGCTGTTACAGCCGGCGGTAACAAGGGGAAAGCGGTCATGGATTTTTACGAGCAGACCAGCAGCAATATGCCAAAGCTCTCCTCCACGGAGCAGAACATTTTCAACTACGTGATAAAGAACATGCACCTTGTGAAGAATATGAGCATCCGTGACCTGTCGCAGACCTGCTTTGTCTCGACGACGACGCTCTTCCGCTTCGTAAAGAAGCTGGGCTTCGAGGGGTATGCGGACTTCATAGAGGCGGTGCGCCGCACGGAGACGGAGAGCCGCAAAATACATATCCCCAAGATCGTGCATGACGACAATTACCGCGACAGCTATCTCAAAAACGTCGTGGAGGCGGTGAAGGTCATCACGGATGAGAAAATAGAGAAATTCCACACCATAATGAACCGCAACCCGCATATCTACATTCTTGCCGAGGGGCTGAGCCGCGAGGTGGGCAAGTATTTTTCCCGCCTGCTGACGACGATGGGCTATAACGTGGAAATGCCGACGGAGGAGTATGAGTTCGCCTCGCTCCTGCGCCGCGTCAAGCGCGACGATGTGCTGCTCATTTTGTCCTACACCGGCAACAACCACAACGTCATCCATGAGATAGAGCGCATCTTTGCCATCGCAACGCCCACGATCATATCCTTCACCCGCGCCGACAACAACGCCGTGCAGAACATGAGCGATCTCAACTTCTACGTTTTTGCCGACGAGATAGACTATGAGGGTATAGACGTGACCTCGCGCTGCGGCATGATTGCGATAATGGAGACGCTGATCTATAAGCGCCTCACACGCACGCAGAACGCGCCGATGGATGTATAAACGACAAAAAACGCCGGCATTCGCCGCAAAGCGGTATTTTTCGACAAAATGAGACGCATTACGCACCGCAGGAAACGCGCCGTTACCGGATAAGTAACGGCGCGACTTTTTTATTTGCGGCGTTACAATACCGGGTGAACAAATTGACAAAAAAATAATTATAAGATATTCTTGTGCTATGGGACGATGCGAAGACCGCCGCACGCGGCGTGATATGTGGAAAACCGACAAAAAGCGCCCGCGCCGGACGGAGCTTGCGGCAGCGTTGGTTTTCCGGCATGGTAACGGCGGAGAGTATCGCAGGAACGAATACACAACTACAATACATGAAAGGACACGGACACCATGGCAAAACGTATTGACAGCACACCGAAAAAAGACGGCTTCAGAATGCCGGCGGAGTTTGAGCCGCAGAAGCAGATATGGATGCTCTGGCCGGAGCGCCCTGATAACTGGCGCAACGGCGCAAAGCCCGCGCAGAAGGTATTTGCGGACGTGGCAAGGGCAATAAGCGAGTTTGAGCCTGTGACCATGTGCGTCAGCCCTGCGCAGTATGCCCACGCCCGCAACGTCCTGCCCCCGGAGATCCGCGTGGTGGAGATGACCTCCAACGACGCATGGATACGCGACTGCGGTCCGACGTTCGTCGTCAACGACAAGGGCGGGGTCCGCGCAAACGACTGGTCGTTCAACGCATGGGGCGGGCTTTTCGACGGTCTGTACTTCCCGTGGGATCAGGACGATCTCGTGGCGCAGAAGGTATGCGAGATCGAGGGCGTGGACACCTACCGCACGCCTGATTTCGTGCTTGAGGGCGGGTCTATCCACGTTGACGGCGAGGGCACGCTGCTCACCACGAAGATGTGCCTGCTCAGCGAGGGGCGCAACCCCGACATGACGCAGGAGGAGATAGAGGAGAAGCTCAAGGAGCATCTCAATATCGAAAAGATCATATGGATAACCGACGGCATCGACCCGGCGGAAACGAACGGGCACATTGACGACGTGGCGTGCTTTGTGCGCCCGGGCGAGGTCGCGTGCATCTGGACGGACGACCCCGAGCATCCGTTCTATGAGCAGGCGCAGGCGGCGTATAAGGAGCTGAGCGAGGCGACAGACGCCAAGGGCAGAAAGCTCAGGATACACAAGCTCTGCCTGACGAAGAAGCCCTGCCTGCTGCACGGCGCGGACACGATAGAGTCCATCGAGGGCACGCTTCCCCGCGAGGACGGCGAGGTCGCAATCGCGTCCTACATGAACTTCCTCATCGTCAACGGCGGCATCATCCTGCCCCAGTACGGCGACGAGAACGACCGGCTCGCCATTGAGCAGGTCCAGGCAATGTTCCCCGAGCGCAAGGTCGTCGGCGTGCGCACGGAGGAGGTCGCCTACGGCGGCGGCAACATCCACTGCATCACCCAGCAGCAGCCCCTCGGATAAAGTCGAATAAAGTCGGAAACTGCGTCAACAACTGCGGCGCGGCGGCAGACCGCCCCGCGCCGCCCGAGAGAAAAAGGAGGATTTTAAAAGTGGAAGACAACAAAAAGGTTAGCCTTATAAAAACAGTATTGTTCACGGTGTGCAGCATCCTCGTTCTCGACTCGTTCGTTGCACCCGCGATAATCGGCGTGTCGTCCATCACGATATGGATAGTCACGGCAATAATCTTCTTCATCCCCTACGGCCTTCTGTCCGCCGAGCTTGGCAGCACATATCCTGACGACGGCGGCATAGTAAGCTGGGTAGACCGCGCGTTCGGCGAGTACCCGAGCGTTCTGGTGGGCTGGATGTACTGGGTCAACGTGGCGTTCTGGATGCCCGCTGTGTTCACGGCGTTCTCCGGCTGGCTCACTCTCGCGATCTTCCCGGATATGAGCACCGTCGTGCAGGCGATCATCGCCGTGGCGATGTGCTGGGTCATAGTGTGGATAGGCGTGCGCGGCATAGAGCTTTCCGTGCTCGTGTCGAGCATCATGGCCATCATCAAGATGGCGATACTCGTTATCTTCGGCTTCATGGGCATTGCCTACGGCATCAAGTACGGTCTGGCGAACGACTTCTCCCTGCCGAACTGGATACCCACCTGGGACAACACCGTCACCTATGTCGCGGCGATAGTCTATAACCTCCTCGGCTTTGAGCTTATCGGCTCCATAGGCTCGAAGATAGAAGACCCCAAGCACACCGTGCCCAAGATGACCATCATCGCCGGCGCTGCGATCACCTTCCTGTACGCTTTCGGCACGTTCGGCGTGCTCGCCGCGATCCCCGCGGCGGATGTGGACGAGGTAGACGGCTTTGTATATGCGCTCAAGGAGCTGTGCACCGTGTTCGGTCCTGCGCAGATGCCGGTGTTCTATGTCCTTGTCGTCCTTGCCATCCTCACCCTCGTCGCCAACATGATCACCTGGGCGATGGGCGCAAACGAGTCCTTCATGGGCGCCCAGCTTGACAAGCGCGTCAAGTTCTTCGGACACCGCAGCAAGAAGTACGGCACGGCGGATAACCTCTACTACCTCATGGGCGGCATCGCCTCCGTGCTCATCATCCTCAACTACTCCCTCTCCGGCGATGCAAACGACATCTTCTGGACGCTCTTCTCGTTCTCGTCCATCGTGTTCATGCTCAACTACCTCTTCATGTTCCCCGCAGCCCTCAAGCTCAAGTACACCGACAACACCCCGCGTCAGTACGCCGTTCCCGGCGGCAAGGCCGGCATGTGGGTATGCTCGGTGCTGTGCTTTGCGTGCGTGGCGCTCGCGTGCTACTTCCTTGTTGACTGGGACGTCACCGGCTACGCCTTCTGGATGCAGCTTATAGGCGTTATACTTGTGGTGATCTCCGGCACGTGGATATACAGGGCGGGTAAGAAAAAATCCTGAGCATAGGCGCAGGAACCGAATTTCAGGATAAAGAGGGCGATGAGCGCGTGAAGACAAGGAGAATATCATGTCTGCTGCTGATATTGGCGGCGGTCATCGCCGTCGTGTATCTCGGCTTCGTGTCCGGCGCCATGCCGGGCACGGACTCGCCCGCGGCGCTGGGGTCGAGCCTTGGCGCGATGAGCCTGATGCCCATCATCCTCGCCGTGGCGCTCGCGTTTGCAACGGGGGATGTGATACTCTCGCTCTTCACAGGGTACATCGGCGGCATGGCGATGCTTGCCGTGGCGGAGGGCACGGGCGCTGCGGCGCTGCCTGGCGCGGTGCTTGGGGATGCCTGCCGGGGGATCGTCGCCACGGCGAGCTCATGGGACAACGCCTCGGTGCTCATCCTCTGCGTCGCCGTGGGCGGCATGGTGGAGGTGCTGCGCTGCACGGGCGGCTTTTCGGTGCTCGCGCGCAGGCTCGTCCGGCGCATAGACAGCCCGCGCAAGGCTAACGTGATCTCGCAGCTGTTCTGCACGCTCTTTTTCTTCGACGATTACGCCAACGCCCTCATTTCAGGTCCCGTGCTTCAGACAATGACCGACAAGGCGGGGCTGAGCCGTGCGCGGCTTGCCTACGTCGTCGATTCCACCGCCGCGCCCGTTGCGGGCATCGCGGTGGTGTCGAGCTGGGTGGCGGTGGAGGTGTCGGTGATAGACGAAGGGCTGGCGCTGGCGGGGCTGGGCATGTCCGGGTTCGAGCTTTTCCTGCACAGCATACCGTATTGCTTTTACTGCCTGTTCTGTCTGGCGTTCATGCTGCTTGGCTCCCTGATGGGGCGCGAATACGGACCGATGCTCACGGCGGAGCGCGAAGCGCGCCGCGCCCGGCGCGGGAGCGCCGGCATATCCGCCCCGGCGGAAGACGCCGCCGCGGACAAGAAGGACGGACGGCGGATATTCGTGTGCGTTTTCAGCGTGGCGCTGCTTCTTGTGACGGCGATGCTGTCGTTCTACATCTCCGGGCGCGCGGAGGCGGTGGCGCTGGGGCTCATCGCGCCGGGCGCGCCCTTCACGCTTGCCACGGTGTCCACGGCCGTGGCGCAGGCTGACACGATCTTCCTTGTGCTGCGCGCCGCGCTGCTGTGCGGACTGGCGGCGATCGCGCTGTCAACGCTGCTGGGGCTTGGCTCGGTGGGCGAGGGGATAAAGGCGTGGCTGCACGGCGCGGAGGCGCTCATGCCGACGATAGTGATACTGCTTCTGGCGTGGTCGCTTGCCGATGTGGTCAAAAACCTCGGCACGGTCTACTATGTTGTGGAGATAATAAGCGCGGGCGTTCCGGCGTTTCTGGTGCCGACGCTTATATTTGTGTGCTGCTGCCTTATCTCGTTCGCATCGGGAAGCTATGGGTGCATGTTTATGGTCATGCCAATGGCGATACCCATCGCGTCTGCCGTGACGGGCGCGGAAAACCTCGCCGGAGACAGCAGCTTTCTGCTGCTGTGCGTGGCGTCGGTGCTGTCCGGCAGCATCTTCGGCGACCACTGCTCCCCCATGACGGACTGCACCGTTCTCGCCGCGCTCGGCAGCGGATGCAGCATCATGGAGCATGTCAAAACTCAGCTGCCCTACGCGATGACCGTCGCCGTGACGGCGATAGTGTTCGGCACGCTTTCTACGGCGCTTGGAGTGAACGTGTGGCTGTCGCTCGCGCTGGGCTGCGCGGCGATGGCGGCGGTGCTGCTCGCCGTCGGCAGGAAGCCGTGAGATATAACATGTATACTATAAAATTTTACATACGGAGGAGACTATGAAAAAAGATTTTCTGACCACCTATGATTTCACAAAGGACGAGCTGATGGAGATCATCGACCTGTCCATCGCCATCAAGAAGGCGATCAAGTCCGGATACAATCCCCCGCTGATGAAGGACATGACGCTCGGCATGATATTCCAGCAGTCCTCCACCCGCACCCGCGTCTCCTTCGAGACCGCAATGACCCAGATGGGTGGGCACGCCCAGTATCTCGGACCGGGCATGATCCAGCTCGGCGGTCATGAGACCATCGGCGACACCGGCAAGGTGCTCTCCGGGCTTGTTGACATCGTCATGGCGCGCGTCATCGACCACAGGACGGTCGTCGATCTCGCCAACGCCTGCACCGTACCCGTCATCAACGCCATGTCCGACTACACCCACCCCACTCAGGCGATTGCGGACATCATCACGATCATCGAGAATCTCCCCGCCGGCAAGACGCTTCAGGACTGCAAGGTCGTGTTCGTCGGCGACGGGACGCAGGTGTGCGCCTCTCTCGGCTTCATCTGCACCAAGCTCGGCATGAACTTCGTCCACTACGGTCCCGTCGGGCATCAGCTCAATGAGGAGCACATGGCGATCATGCAGAGGAACATAGAAGAAAACGGCGGCAGCTGGCTCGTCACGGACGAGCGCGACTCCGTCCGCGGCGCGGACTTCATCTACACAGACGTGTGGTACGGTCTCTATGAAAACGAGATGCCCAAGGAGGAGCGCGTGCGCGTGTTCGGCGATTATCAGGTCAACCGCGAGCTTATGCAGCTGGGCAACATCGGCTGCAAGTTCATGCACTGCCTGCCCTGCACCCGCGGCGAGGATGTGACCGACGAGGTCGCCGACTCCGCGTCCAGCCTTTGCTGGGAGGAGGCGTGGAACCGCCTGACCGCAATGCGCGGGCTGCTGGTGTACTTCACACGCGGACGCAAGGTGCACAGCGAGCTGGAGAAGGCCGCCGCCAGGGAAGAGCTTGATGCGTTTCTCGCGCAGATGAAGACCCGCTGAACGCGATATAAGGAGAAGCAATGGCAAGAATAGTTGTGGCGCTGGGCGGAAACGCCTTGGGCAGCACCCCGGCAGAGCAGCGGGAGAAGGTCGCCGAGGCGGCAAAGACGCTCGCAGGGCTGATAGAGCAGGGAAACGAGATAATAATCGCCCACGGCAACGGACCGCAGGTCGGCATGATAAACCTTGCGCTGAGCCATGCCGCCGCTGACGGCGTGATAAAGGCGGAGATGCCGTTCCCCGAGTGCGGCGCGATGAGCCAGGGATACATCGGCTACCATCTGCAAAACGCCGTGCTGCGCGAGCTGCGCCGCCGAGGCGTGGAAAAGGGCGTGGTCACGCTCGTGACGCAGGTGGAGGTCGGCGCGGACGACCCCGCGTTTAAAAACCCCACAAAGCCCATCGGCGCGTTCTGCACCGAGGCAGAGGCGCGCGCGGCGATGGCGGCGGACAGCGCCGTTACGTTCAGGGAGGACGCCGGGCGCGGCTGGCGCAGGGTCGTGGCGTCGCCCATACCCGTCGGCATTGTGGAAAAAGACAGTATACTCTCGCTTGTGGACGCGGGCTTTGTGGTCGTGACGTGCGGCGGCGGCGGCATCCCGGTCGTGCGGCGCGGCGAGGGCGACTATGAGGGCGTGAGCGCCGTTATCGACAAGGACTTCGCGTCGGAATGCCTTGCGGAGCTTGTGGACGCGGATTATCTTTACATTCTCACGGCGGTCGAGCGCGTGTGCATCAACTTCGGCAAGCCCGATATGCGCCAGGTGCGCGAGATGACGTGCGAGCAGGCGAACGCCTACGCCGCAGAGGGGCACTTTGCCCCGGGCAGCATGCTGCCAAAGGTAAAGGCGGCGGTGAAATTTGCCGAGTCCAGGAGCGGGCGGCGCGCCGTGATATGCGCGCTTGAAAAAGCGACCCTCGCCATGAGCGGCGAGAGCGGCACCGTGATAAAGCAGTAAAAAGCAGTAATATCAATAAAAACCCCTCACTATGCACCAAGGCTCGCGGCGATTGCCGCGAGCCTTAGTTTAGTACTTTTATCGTTTTTACTTCTTGTGTTTGAGGGACATGAAGAGCTTCGGCGCAGCGCGCCCGGCGAGAGCGACGGCGCGGAACATGAGCATATTCAGCGCCACGCACCGCGTGCGCATCACCGCGCACATTATTTTCACCGGCGCGCCGCCGGACGCACCCTCGCTGCGCTGCTGCACCTGCGGGTTTTGCAGTATGCCGCGCACATACTCGCGCTTGCCGCGGTAATCAAGGTCGCAGCTTGGCGAGAACATATTGGTCATACATGAGAAAATGCTCTTCATGAACATATAGCGGCACGGCGCGTCGTCCTTTGTGCCGAAGCGGCTGCAAAGCTGCTGCATACGGCTGTCGGCGAGGCAGCAAGCCTCCGGCTTTCGCTCATAGTAGCGGGAAATGAGGCTCTCCCCGGCGTGCATGACGTAGAAATAACGGCACTCGGGCAGCACAGCAGTCAATACCGCGCGCTCAAGGCAGTCAAAGACAAAAAGCCTGTCTTCGCCCCAGCGGAAGTCGAGGAAGCGCAGCACCCCGTCGCGGATGAGCCGCGCGGAGAAAAGCTTTGCCCAGACCTGGTTGAGCATATTCGCCGTATAAAGCTGCGGGAGCGCCGCGCCGAGCGTGGAAGCGTCGAGCATTGCCTCCGGCTCGCAGTAGTCGCGGCGCGTGCCGTCGGGGCTGAGGATCACAAAGCCCATCAGCACAAGCTCCGCGCCCTTTGCCGCCGCCGTAAGCGCATATTCCACCGCGTCGGGCGCAATATAGTCGTCCGCATCCACGAACATCACATAATCCGCGTCCGGGCTTATCGCATCAATGCCGCGGTTGCGCGCCATTGCAGGACCGGAATTCGGCATGCGTATGACGTGGGCGCGCCCGTCGTTGCGCGCGGTGCGCGCGGCGATCTCCGCCGTGGCGTCGGTCGAGCCGTCGTCCACGACGATAAGCTCAAGCTCGTCATGCGTCTGACCGAGCACGCTTTTCATTGCGCGCTCTATATACTCTCCGGCGTTGTACGCCGGGATTATCACGGATACCTTTGGCTGCTTCATTCAACCGTCCTCTCCGCTGCGGGCGACCGCAGCGAGGTATTCATACATCGGCGTGAGCGATGCGAACGCGCCCGCAAGGACTGAGGGAAGGTCGGGGGAGTAGAGCGCGCCGCCGAAATCGCGCGTGCAGTCAATGCCGACGCGCTTGCGGTTGTACCACCGGTCGATCGCGGCGCTGTGGCTGCCTTTGGATCTTTTGTACTCCTCGCCCGATACGGCGAAGCCTTCGAGCCTGTCAAGCTTTTTCGCAATACGTTCAAAGCGTGCCGGGTTTGCGTCGATGCTGCGCCGGAACGCCTCCATCTGCGCCGCAGTGGCGCTGTAAAACCCCATGCCGTAGCTGTAATCCGCCGCGCCGATCTCAAACCAGAACATCGGCCCTTCAAGAAGCCTGTCGTCCTCCTTTATGGAAAACCAGAGATGATCCTTATACGGACCTCTCCCATGCAGCCGCCGCGCGTCGCGGTAAATGCGCGCCACGTGCAGCCTCAGACTGACACCGGGGCAGCGCGCCCGGGTCAGAGCAAACGTCTCCGCCGCGAGAGCCTTGAACGGGCGGTTGAGCACCTGCTCAAACTCGTCCTTATGCGCAAGAAACCACGCCCGCTCGTTGTTGAACGACAGCTCCCACAGAAACTCGGATGTTTTGGGCGTGAAGCCCTCAAACTTTATATTGTCATTATTCATTGTAAATTACCTGGTGTATTTCAAGAAAAAGTGAATGGATCAGGGCGCAAATCAGCCGCTGGACGCCGAAGGCGCATTGCACGGCGCTGCCCTGAATAAATATTATAGCACACGGTGCGGACCATATTCAAGAATTAACTGAAAACACTGTGTTCTGCACGGAAAATTTGCGGGAAAAACGCGGCTGTGCGGCAGCGGGAGCTGTACAAGCGCAGCGGAATGTGATAGAATCCATTATCGGCATGCCTGACGGCATACCGGAATTATTCAGGAGGCTTTCCGAAAGGAGCAGGCAGGAATATATGAAGGTAATAATCGCCGGCGCGGGGAAAAGCGGCTTTGCCGTGGCACAGACGCTCTCACGCGAGGGGCACGACATCACCGTTATAGATAAAAACGGCGACATCATCAACCAGGTGTCAAACGCGCTGGACGTTATATGTATAGAGGGCAACGCGACAAGCCCCGAATCGCTCATCGGCGCCGGGGCGAAGGAGGCAGATCTTATCGTCGCGGCCACGCGCAGCGACGAGGTGAACATGATATGCGGCATCGCCGCGCGCCGACTGGGTACGGCGCACGTCATCGCGCGCATCCGCGACCCGGAATATATGACCCAGACGGGCTTTCTCAGGGAGACGCTGGGGCTTTCCATGATCGTCAACCCGGAGCTTGAGTGCGCGCGCGAGATCTCGCGCATTCTGCGTTTTCCGAGCGCGGCGCGGGTGGATGTATTCTCCAAGGGCAGCGTTGAGATAGTGGAGCACCGTGTGCTGCCGGGGGAAAAGCTCGACGGGATACAGCTCAAAAGCCTGCACGCCGAGATCAGGGCGGCGGTGCTTGTGAGCGTGGTGGAGCGCGGCGGCGAGGTGTTCATCCCCAACGGTGATTTTGTGCTGCGCGGGGGCGACAAGCTCAGCATAACCGGCTCGTCACGCGAGCTGAGGCGGTTTTTCACCGCCGTGGGCAAGTATAAAAAGCCCGTGAAAAAAGTGCTCATCATGGGCGGCGGACGCATTGCCGTGTACCTGACGAGCCTTTTGCAGGAATCCGGCATGTCCGTCACGGTCATCGAGCGCGACCGCGCCCGCTGCGACGCGCTGTGCGATCTCATTCCGGGCGCGACTGTCGTCTTCGGCGACGCAACGAACAGCGACGTGCTGCAGGAGGAGGGCATCCGCGCGGCGGATGCGTTCATCGCGCTCTCCGGCGACGACGGCGACAATATCGTCACGTCGCTCTACGCCGGGCAATGCCGTGTCGGCACCATCGTCACAAAGGTAAATCGCGAGCATTTCTCGGATATACTCGAAAGCTCCGGGCTGGACTGCATTGTCTCGCCGAAGGAGCTTGTCGCCCAGCAGCTGGCGCGCTACGTCCGCGCCATGAGCAACTCTGAGGGCAGCAGCATGGAAACGCTCTACAAGCTTGCCGACGGCAAGGTAGAGGCGCTGGAGTTCACCGTGGGGGAGAATTTCTCCTGCGCGGGGCAGACCCTGCGCGAGCTGAGGCTTCGCCCGGGCGTACTTTTGTGCGCCGTCATACGCGGCAGCAAGAGCATCATCCCCGACGGCAGCACGCAGATCCTCCCCGGCGACCACGCGATAATCGTCGCATCCGCCGGGATGCTCAAGCGGCTAGAGGATATGCTGGCATAAGGAAAGGCGGAACATGAACAAGAGAATGATCGCCCATATCCTCGGCAAGGTGCTGCTGATCTTCGCGGCGCTGATGCTGCTGCCGCTTGCGGCAGGGCTGTGGTACGGCGAGCGGGTGACAAATTTCATAATAGCCATCGCGGCGACGGGCGCGGCGGGCGGACTGCTGCGCGCAATTCCCGTGCGCACGCATGAGATCTTCTCGCGCGACGGCTTTGCAGCCGTGGGGCTGGCCTGGATACTGATGGGGCTTTTCGGCGCGCTGCCGTTTGTGCTGTCCGGGGACATCCCCGACTATATCGACGCGGTGTTCGAGACCGTGTCGGGGCTGACGACGACGGGCGCGTCCGTCGTGCCGAACGTTGAGGCGATGAGCCGCGCCGGGCTTTTCTGGCGGCTGTTCACGCACTGGATCGGCGGCATGGGCGTGCTGGTGTTCATCATGGCGGTCATGCCCGCAGGGGATGAGCACTCAATGCACATCATGCGCGCGGAGGTGCCCGGCCCCACGGTCGGAAAGCTCGTTCCCAAGGCGAGAGAGACTGCGCGCATACTCTATTTTATCTACGGCGGGCTGACCGCCGCGGAGACCGTGCTTTTGATGCTGGGCGGCATGAGCTTTTACGATGCGCTGCTGCACGCCTTTGCCACGGCGGGCACGGGCGGCTTCTCCACACGCGCGGCGAGCATCGCGGCGTTTGACAGCGCGTATATAGAAATGGTGATCGCGGTGTTTCTTGTGCTTTTTGCCGCGAACTTCAACCTCTATTATCTCGTTTTCATCGGCAGGGCGCGCGAGGCGCTGAAGAGTGAGGAGCTGAGGTGGTATTTTGCCATCATTGCCGTCTCCACGCTCTCCATCACGGCGGGTCTTACGAAGCTGTACGACGGCGCGGAGGCGCTCCGCCACGCATTTTTCAACACCATGTCCATCATCAGCACCGCAGGCTTCGGCACGGTGGACTTCACGACCTGGCCGCAGTACGCGCAGTACATCCTTGTGCTTTTGATGTTCATAGGCGGGTGCGCGGGGTCTACGGGCGGCGGTCTGAAGCTCAGCCGCGTGATGCTGCTTTTGAAGACTGCGGCGGCGGACATCGTCGGTATGCTGCACCCGCGCGAGGTGCGCCGCGTGCAGATGGACGGCAAGCGCGTTGATGCGGCGACGACGAAGGCGGTGTACTGCTTCTTTTTCACGTATCTTCTTATCATTCTTGTCACGGGGCTTGTCGTCTCGCTGGACGGGTATGATTTTGCCACGAACTTTACGGCTGCGCTCTCATGCATGTCCAACGTCGGACCGGGGCTGTCGCTCATCGGTCCAAAGGGGAGCTTTGCAATTTTCTCTCCCGGAGTCAAGGTCGTGCTGACGGTAGTGATGCTGCTGGGCAGGCTTGAGATATATCCCATAGTCATGCTTGTAAGCCCGAAGCTCTGGAAAAACAAATAAGGCAGCACCGCGCAACACGTCTGCGGCCCGTTCTTGCCGCATTATGCGCTGCTGCCATAAAAAAGGTGTAAGCTTATTGAACTACAGGATGGTCACGCGAATATCCGCCATGGCGCTGCTGATCTTCGCGGCGCTGATGCTGCTGCCGCTCGTCACGGCGCTTGCCTTCGGGGAGAGCGTGCACGGCTTTGCCGCGGCGATGGCGGTCACGGCGGCGGCAGGGCTTGCGCTGCTTGGGGTAAAGCCGCGCTCGCGCACGATATACGCCCGCGAGGGCTTTGCCGCGGTGAGCCTTGCGTGGATACTGATGGGGCTTTTCGGGGCGATACCGTTTGCCGTCTCCGGCGATATACCGCGCTACGCCGACGCTGTTTTTGAAACCGTGTCCGGGCTGACCACGACCGGCGCTTCCGCTGTGCCTGACGTTGACACGCTCAGCCGCGCGGGGCTTTTCTGGCGGAGCTTTCTGGAGTGGATCGGCGGCATGGGCGTTCTGATTTTCATTATGGCGGTGCTGCCCATGGGTGGGGAGCACTCCATGCACATCATGCGCGCCGAACTGCCCGGACCGACGGTCGGCAAATTCGTGCCGCGCGCGGGCGACACCGCAAGGATACTCTATATCATTTACGCTGCGCTCACCGTCGCGGAGACGGTGCTTCTGATGCTGGGCGGCATGAGCTTTTATGAGGCGCTGCTGCACGCCTTCGCCACGGCGGGCACGGGCGGCTTCTCCACGCGCAACGCCAGCCTTGCCGCGTTCGAGAGCGCCTATGTCGAGATAATCATCTCGGTGTTTCTGCTGCTGTTCGGCGTGAATTTCAACCTTTACTATCTCGCCTTTGCCGGGCGCATACGCGACGCGCTGAAAAGCGAGGAGCTGCACTGCTACATCGGCATTCTCGCGTTCTCAACGGTTTCGATCGCGCTGGGCATAACGAAGATGTACTCCGGCGCGGCGGAGGCGCTGCGCCATGCGTTCACAAATTCGGTCAGCCTGATGTCAACGGCGGCGTTTGCCACGGTGGACACGATGACATGGCCGTCGTATACGCGGGTGATACTGGTGCTTCTGATGTTTGTGGGCGGGTGCGCCGGGTCTACGAGCGGGGGGCTGAAGGTAAGCCGGTTGATACTGCTTTTCAAAACCGCGGGCACGGACATTGCCCGCATCCTCCATCCGCGCGAGGTGCGCCGCGTGCAGATGGACGGCAAGCGCGTGGACGCGGCGACGACAAAGGCGGTGTACTGCTATTTCTGGCTGTACTTTGTCATTCTGATGCTTACAACATTCATCGTCTCACTCGACGGGCACGATTTCGCAACGAATCTCACCGCCGCGCTCTCGTGCATATCCAATATCGGACCGAGCCTGTCGCTCGTCAGCGAGACGCAGAGCTATCTCATGTTCTCGCCGCTCTCTCGCGCCGTCATGATGATCGTGATGCTGCTGGGCAGGCTTGAGATTTACCCGCTCTTTATCCTCCTCAGCCCAGCCGTGCGGAAGCGCAAGTGAGAAAAAGAGCCTTTCGGAGGAAAGCCATGAACGACAAAAAACGCATACTTCTCATAACCACGGGCGGCACGATAATGTCCGTGCCGTCGGAGCACGGGCTTCACCCCGGGGAGGACGAGGCGCGTCTGCTGCGCTTCCCCGGCAGCGAGAATTACGACATTACCGTCCATTCGCTCCTCACGCTGGACTCCAGCAACATACAGCCGGAGGAGTGGGCGCTGATCGCCGGGTGCATATACGATATGCGCACGCCGTTCGATGGAATTGTGATAACCCACGGCACGGACACCATGGCGTACACCGCCTCCGCACTGACGTTCATGCTCCCCGGCATTGACCGCCCCGTCGTTCTCACCGGCAGCCAGATGCCGATAGCAAACATCCTCAGCGACGGCTACGCCAATCTCCAGTGCGCGTTTGCGATGGCGGCTTCCGGCGTGAATGGCGTGTTCATCGCGTTTGACCGCAAGGTGTTTCTCGGCTGCCGCGCCGTCAAGGTGCGCACGACGGCGTTCAATGCGTTCGAGAGCGTCAATCTCCCTCCCGTGGCAGAGATAAACGCCCACGGGCTGACCGTGCGCCGGGAGCTTCTGCCTGCCCGCGGCGGCGAGAAATGCCGCCTGGAGACAAGGATAAGCAGCCGCGTCGCGCTCATGAAGCTCATACCCGGCGTCGATCCGCGCCTTTTCTCCGCCTTTGCCGGCGCGGGGTGCAGGGGGCTTGTGATAGAGGCGTTCGGCTCGGGCGGGATAAACTTCCTGCGGCGGGACGTCGTCGCGGAGATAAGCGCGCTTGTCGCGCGGGGCGTCGCAGTTGTGATATGCAGTCAGTGCCTGTACGAGGCCACGGATATGACAGCCTACGAGGTCGGGCAGCGCGCGCTCGACTGCGGCGCGATACCGGCAGGGGATATGACGAGCGAGGCCGCCGTGACGAAGCTGATGTGGCTTCTCGAGCGCGGGCTTGAGCCGGCCGCCCTTGCGCAGGAGTTCAAACGGAATCTCCACGGCGAGATAAGCGAATAAGCGCGGCGCACGAGGTATGCAAAAGCCCGGCGGGGTCTCCGCCGGGCTTTGCCGTACATATACAATGACGTATTACGCCGCCCTTTCCGGCTTGGAGAATGCGGCGGTCGCCGCAGCGCCCACGGCGGCCACGGCGGCGGAGATGAGCAGCACCGAGCGCGCGCTCATCGCGTCAAACATCACGCCGCCTATGCTCGTGGCGAAGACGGAGGCGAGCGTCGTTACGCCGAAGGCGACGGACTGCCCCTTCGCCGCGTCGGATGCGGGAACGTAGAGCGTGACATAGCGCACGGACGCGGGTGTGATGAGCGCAAAGGAGACTGCCTGAAATATGCAGGCGGCGTACAGCGCGGGAACATTCGGCGCGAGGGCAAAAGCCAGCGCCTTTGCCACAAAGCCGGCCGCCGCAATGCGCATACACGCCGGGGCGCTGACGCGCCGCGCAAAGCGGTCATAGAAAAGCATCACGGGGATCTCGATGAGCGCCATGAAGCCGGTGATCCGCCCGAGATCGGCGGTATCGCCGCCCGCGGCGCGCACGACGTTGATAAAAAAGCTTGTCAGCACGTTATGGGAGAAGTACAGCAGAGCCGTGCCGAGCATCATATAGCAAAAGCGCCTGTTGCCGCGGAAGAAATCAAGAAGACCCGAAGCCTCAACCGTGCCGGCGCCGGCAGCGGCGGCGTTTTCACGACGCAGCTGAAAAGCGAGCGCCGCAATGAGGATAACCTGCGCCGCAAGGGCGAATATTGCCGCGACGGGCAGTGCCGCCGGGGTGAATTTTTCCAGCAGAAGACCAATCGCCGTTGCGCCCAGCGAATAAAAGAGCGAGCCTGCGCCGCGCGCCGCGCCGAAGTTGATGCGATCGCAGCTGCGAGCAAGCTCCGCGCTGAGCTGAGTGGTCAGACCGCCGCCCGCATTGACGCACGCGACATAAAGGCAGTATCCTACCGGCACCAGGGGCGACGAGCCGCGCACGAGGATGAATATGCACTGAAACACCAGCGCGGAGAGCAGCAGCCCAATCAGCGCGCCGAAAAGCCCCGCGCGTCCCCGCTTGTCAGCGAGGGAGGCGAGCAGCGCCGAGAGTATGACGCCGATGATGTTCCCCAACGCCAGCGTTGCGCCGATGGCGGAGTTGGAGTAGCCGCAAAACTGCATATATACCGCCGCGAACGCCACGCATGCGCAGAATGTCAGCCAGTAGACGCCCTGCAATGCGGCGTACTGGATATTGAACGAGAGCGTTTTGCCTTTTGCGTTCATACTAAGCCTCCCCTGACTGCGCGCTGCGGCGCAAAGTGAAACAATAATATATCATTTTCCGCCGGGTATGGCAAGAGGGGATATGCCCGGACTGCATATCGCGCTTTCCGGCACAAAAACGGCTGAGCTTTGTAGGTTAGTCAATGATGAGTTACACATTAGGAAAAGAAAAAAGGACATCGCT